>Ga0209400_1004292_pt1 | contig 10117 bp, 15 predicted proteins | sample M_130807_EF_Meta_FD_187313 | JGI IMG/M metagenome (GOLD analysis project Ga0209400, IMG submission 187313) | Freshwater microbial communities from Lake Montjoie, Canada to study carbon cycling - M_130807_EF_MetaG (SPAdes) (version 2) | ecosystem: Environmental > Aquatic > Freshwater > Lake... | reverse complement strand
CTTATGTAGCTTATTGCTGGGCAGAAATAGCAGGGTTTAGTAAGTTTGGTTCTTACACAGGTAATGGTTCTGCTGATGGTCCTTTTGTAGCAACTAATTTTGCTCCTAAATTTATACTTATTAAAGTGTCATCTACAGTTAATGGTTGGGTAATTTATGATACAATTAGAGATACATATAATTACATGGGAAGTCAATTGTACCCAAATTTAAGTAATGCAGAAGCAGTAAGTTCTTCTTACGCTATTGACGCTTTATCAAATGGTTTTAAAATTAGAACATCTAATGGTGTGGTTAATGACTCTGGTCAAACATTTATATACGCTTGTTTTGCAAGTAACCCCTTTAAAAATTCTAACGCACGCTGATGGCTAAACTTATAGACATGCTTGGCACAAAATACGGTAGACTAACTATCGTATCTAGGGCTAAAAATACAGAAACAAGAGCCGTATGGAATTGTGTATGCGACTGTGGTAATACATTATCAGTTCAAGGTAAAAAGTTAAGAAGTGGTCATACAAAGTCTTGTGGATGTATTAGAAAAGAAACAACTGCTAAACAAGGTAAAATTAATACTAAACATGGCTTGTCAAGAACTAGAGGTTATGCAAGGTTTCATAGTCGTTTAAGGGAAATTACAGAAATTAGACAAAGACCTATATGGGCTAACCTAAAAAAAATTATGGAAATATATGTAAATAGACCTGAAGGTTATCATGTAGACCATATCATACCTCTACGAGGAAAAACAGTATCAGGACTTCATGTAGAAAGTAACTTACAATACTTACCAGCATTAGAGAATATGAAGAAACATAACAAATTTATAGGAGTGTAACAAATGTTTTTACTAAACGGCAACAGACTTCCAGAAGGCACAGCTTTTACAGATGCTAACGGAAACAAATATCCAGCTAACTTTTTAAACCTTTCTACAGAAGAAGAAAAGGCAGCTATTGGTATTACATGGGTAGCAGACCCTACACCTGTAGATACTCGTTTCTACTGGGACACAAACTTACCTAAAGCTCTTGAAGATAAGCTAGAAGAAGATGGCTCTACCACTAAAGGACTTAAAACTCAATTTGTCGTTCAAGTAAAAGATACAGCAGGTAAACTACTTAACGCTACAGACTGGTATGTTATTCGCAAAGCTGAACGCAATGTAGAAGTACCTTCAGAAGTAGCTCTAAAACGCACACAAGTCGTTGCAGAGGCTAATAGATTAGAAGTTGGTATCAAAGCATCAACTACTGTAGAAGCTCTTATAGAGGTATTAAACGCACAAAACTGGGGTGAGTAATGGCTACACAAAGAGTAGCATTTACAGAATGGTTACCAGACCAACCTTCTACGACTGGTGCTTTATTAGAGGCTAATAACGTCTATCCACTCACAGTTGGATATGCACCATTTCCTGCATCAGCAGACTTATCTAGTGCTGCTAGTGAGGCTCTTAATAACGTAGTATCCGCTAAATATCAATTATCTACAGAACTCTTTGCAGGTGGTGCTACTAAATTATTTAAATATAATGGCACAACACTAGCTCTTTCTAACGTAAGTAAGAGTGGTGGTTATACTGGCTCTGATAGATGGGCTTTCACACAATTTGGTGATACTTTACTTGCCACTAATAACCATGAAGTCATACAAGCATGGACTATAGGCACATCTACTTTATTTGCAGATGTATCAGCAACAGCACCTAAAGCCAAATACATAACTGTAGTGCGTGACTTTGTAGTCGCAGCATACATAGATACAGAAGCTAATAAGGTTCAATGGTCAGACATCAATGATGAAACTGATTGGACTGCTGGCGGTGCAAGTCAGTCAGACTATCAGTTGATCGCTGAAGGCGGTAACATAGTTGGCATCACAGGTGGTGAGTTTGGTTTAGTCTTATTAGAACGAGCTATTGTAAGAATGTCCTACATTGGTAGTCCTTTATTCTTTCAGTTTGATGCAATCAGTAGAAATTTAGGATGTAACTCACCTGGCTCAATTACACAATATGGTAATATGACATACTTCCTAGCGGATGATGGTTTCTATTCTTGTGATGGACAACAACTCTATAATATTGGTAACGATAAGGTAGACGAATACTTTTACAGCACTTTAAATACTGCTTTATCAGATACTATTAGCTCTGCTGTAGACCCTGTAAATAATATTGTAGTATGGAATTATCCTAATACATCTGCTGGTCGTTCACTTCTTATTTATAATTGGCTAGTTAAAAAATGGTCAAGTGCTGATACCACTACAGAATATGTAGCTTCTTTAGCAAGCACTACTATTACCCTAGAAGGTTTAGATGCTTATGGTACAGTAGACTCTATTACCACATCATTTGATAATAGGTTTTGGGCAGGTGGTAAGTTTATTTTTGGTGGTATAGATAACACTAAAATAGTCACCTTTACAGGTGCTAGTACCACAGCTTCTCTTGTTGTAGGTGAATTAGAATTTGGTTATAACTCTGTCGTTACATTAGCAAGACCACAAATAGATAATGGCTCTGCAACAGTTTCTATAGCTTCCAGACGTGAATTAGATGATACTATTACATTCTCAACAGGTGTTGCAGCTTCAGCAGAGGGCAGAGTACCTTTAAGGTCTTATGGTCGTTATCATAGACTTAAAGTCGTGCCTACAGGCACATGGACACATTGTATAGGGGTAGATGTAGACTCTACTACTAATGGGAGCAGATAATGGCTCGTGATATGTACCGTAAGCTAAACCCTACAGGTTCAGAGCCTAGAGATATTAGCACAGTTGTAAATGGCTTAATAGAAGGCAAGTCTAATAACACAGGTGAATTTGTAACTACAGCACACACCACTAGCTCAACACTTTATGATGAACGTATAGGCTTTAATTCAGTCATCTTATTTATGCCCATTAACCATGACTCTGCTGCTGAATTAGTAGACGTTTATTTTGATACCTTTGCACAAGGTTCTTGCGTAGTTCACTATGGAAACCATGCAGCAGTTAGGTCATATCGTTATATAATAGTAGGATGATATTACACTACATACCTAAAGATAAGTTACGAGAACATTGGGACTATGTTAAGCATGGTCTTGAATTAGTAAGGCAACATGGTCATACACAATGGATAGTAGAAGATGTCTATTGTGACTGTTATGAAAACAGGTCTATGTTATTTGTAGGTCTAGTGGATAACAAAGCAGTAGGTTTTGTAGTATTACAACCTATAGGTGACACACTTCATATCTGGGCTACATGGTCTACACTCAATGACCAAACATTATTTTATCAAGCATGGCAAGAAATACAACAAATAGCAAAACAAGGTGGTAAGTCTAGGGTTACATTTTCATCTCAACGTAAAGGATGGGAACGTAAAGCTAGATCATTAGGTTTTAAACCTCAAACATGGGAATTCACACTTTAAGGAAAGCAATATGATAAGTTTACACAATTGGCTAAATAATTTAGTAGAGTCATTTACATTTTATGGTGGTGGTTCAGGCGGTGGCGGTGGAGGCACGACTACATCTAAAACATCTAGCGAACTAGACCCTACTGTTAGACCTTATGTAGAATATGGACTTGGTGAAGCTAAAAGTTTATATCAACAACCAGGACCTAACTACTTTGCTGGTCAAACTTATGTTAGCCCATCACAACAAACAACAACTGCATTACAAGCAGCTCAAAATAGAGCTATGGCAGGTAGTCCATTATCCACAGCAGGACAACAACAACAATTAGGTACTATTAGTGGTAATTATTTATCTGCTGGTAATCCATATTTAACACAAGCTCTTGCTGGTCCTACTCAACAAGCTACACAAGCATATAATGATGCTATTGCTAAAGCACAAGGTACTGCATCTATGGCAGGTCGTTATGGTTCTGGTGTATCTGCTGATATTCAAAACAGAGCAGCACAAACTTTAGGCACAACACTAGCTAATAAATATGGTGAATTGGCTTACAGTAATTATGCCGGTGAACGTGCTTTACAAAACCAAGCTGCTGTCAATGCACCTCAAATGGCTTCTAGTGATTATGCAGATATTCAACAATTAGCTAACGTAGGTAAAACTGCGGAAGGTTATCAACAAACTGCATTACAAAGTGATATTGATAGATATAATTATCAACAAAACTTACCATATCAAAAACTTGCTTCATACTTGGGTGCTGCTTATGGTTCACCTCAAGGTCAAGTATCTACATCACAACAACAGTCTAGTGGTGGTGGCAAGATAGTATGTACTGCTATGAATGAGGCTTATGGCTTTGGTTCATTCCGTCAAGCTATTTGGTTACAACATTCAGCAACTATGCCTAACGCTAAAACTATTGAGAAGGGTTATCACAGACTATTCTTACCAGTAGTAAACTTTGCGTTTAGTGCAAAACCAACATGGACTCGCAAATTAGTACGCAAAATTGCAGAACATATTGCAAGACACAGAACAGCAGACTTATGGAAAGAAATGCGTGGTAAACGTAGAGATACTCTAGGTCGTATATATAGAGCAATTATAGAACCATTATGTTATTTAGTGGGAAAGGTTTAATATGGGACAAATGTTAATTCCTGCTGCTATAGGCGCAGGTATCGGAGCAGTAGGTGGTGCAGCTATGGGTAAGAACCCACTAAAGACTGCATTACTAGGAGCAGGTATTGGTGCAGGTGGCGCAGGTCTATTTGGTCCTGCTGCTGCAACAGGAGCAGGTACAGCAGGGGTGACAGGAATTGTTGGAAGCAATGGTGCAATTGGGTCATCTTTATTAAGCACAGCTCCCTCTTTATCAGGAGCTGCATCTGTTACAGGTTCAAATGCTATAGCTAATGCAGCAGCTAATGCTAATATTGCACCTAATTTTGCAGTACCTTCTTTTATGGATCAAGTAGGTTCTAGCATTTCTAATGTTCCTAATGTTGTTGGTGATTGGGCAAAAGCTAATCCTATGCAAGCATTAAGTGGATCAATGCAAGTTGCAGATGCTATAACACCACAACAACAAGCACAACAAATGTTACAACAACCTCCCCCTATAAAAGCTAGTTCTTATAATGTTGCGCCTACATTAGGTATGGGTGGTCCTAATCAAAAAGTTGCATCACAAATGCAATTAACTCCACAAATGCTTAAATTATATCCATCTTATTTTACAGGAGGTAATTAACATGGCTTTTTTTCCAACATCAACAGGTAGTATGTTTGAAGGTATGAACCCATTTGGAGCTAGACCTTCTGATGCTTTAACAGGGATATTAACAGATCAAGATACAGAAAAACTTAAAAACCAAGCATTACTTTCTGGCATATTAGGTACAGGTTTAACTTATTTAGCACAACCTAAAAACCAAGGCATTGGCATACCTGCTATTCTTGCAAAGTCTTATTTAGGTGGTATGACACAATCACAAAATGCGTATGATACAGCGTTATCAGGTAAAGTAAAACAATTAGAATTAGCAAAAACTGCTAAACAAATTGAAACAGAAGGTATGAGTAATGTTGCAAAATTAATGAGAGATAGAGATGCTCTTAAAACTACAGACCCTACATATACTGAAAAATATAAATTTTTAAGTGATGCTCTAACTAAAGAAGCAAGACCTTCTTATTCTGACCCTGTATCTCAATTTGAATACGCTAAAGCAAATGGATACCCAGGTGACTTTCCATCATTTAAAGCTCAAATGGATGACTACCAAAAGCAAATGCTTTATTACAATACTGGTGGTGCTTATAATCCTAATGTTAATACTATGCAACCAAAAACAACTACAAACCCATCAATTATTGATAGTACAAGCGTTAAAGCTCCTAATGGATTAACTTATAAATTTAATACTATTGAAGAAGCAAACGCATTTAGACAAAAAACAGGGAGTAGATAATGGCAGATATAAATTATGATGAGTTAGCTGCACTACATGGAGCTATAAACGTAGGCGCACCTCAAAAGCCAGCAAATATTAAAGACCCTTGGGAAGGTTATTCGCCTAAAAATGCAGATGCTAGTAGAATTAGAGAGAGTGAACAAGCTCAAAAACGTATAGATGGTATTAGACAAATGACTACTAAAGGTGAAGATATTTTAACTGAATTAGATCGCTTTGGTCAATTAAATAGAACTGTTAGTACTGGTAGTGCATGGGAAAATTTAACACCATCATGGAAATTATTACATGGTGCAGAAATTAATGAAATGAGAAAAATTCAAGAAAAACTTGGACCTATGCAAAGAACAGCAGGGTCTGGTTCATCTTCAGATAGAGATGTTCAATTATATTTAAACTCATTACCTTCTGTTGAAGATAAAGGAAATGTAAATAAAAACATTAGAGAAGGTTATAAAAAACAATATGAATATGCTACAGGCAAAGCTACATTTTTAGAAAATTATTTAAGTGAATATGGTCATCTTCGTGGAGCTGATACTGCATGGTCTAAACAAAAAGATACTTTTTTAAAGCAACAATATGGACCTACTGGAACTACAGCAAAATTTTCAAATGGAAACCCAGCTCCTGCTCCAGCAGTTAATCCAGATATAGACGCATTAGTTAATTCATATCTTAATAAATAGGAATAAACATGGCAAGTTATGACCAAATAATTGAGGCTTTACAAAAAGCACACACAGCAGGGGATGTTGAAAATGCTACAAAATTAGCTCAAGCTGCTGATGCTATGAAAAAAGCAGGTCTTGCACAAAGGCAATATTCATGGAGTGAAGTGCCTGGTGAGTTTGTTAAAAATATTCCATCTGATGTTGGTCCTGCATTAGAAGGGATAGCACAACCATTCATACATCCACAAGATACTATGGAAGGTCTTATTAAGGCAGGCTCTGCTGGCTTAACTAAAATACTTCCAGAGGCGTTACTAAAATATGCAGTTCCTGCAAAAAGACAAGAAGCAGAACAAACTGCAAAAAATATTGGCGGAGCTTTAACTGAAGAAAATTTAAAACGATCATTAGCAGAAAAACCAATTAGTTCAGCTATAGTAGCTTCTAGTTTATTAACAGGTGGTGGAGCAGGATTAAAACAAATAAGTAAACTAGGTCAAACAGGTAATATTGTTGGTAAAACTGGTGATATTTTAAGTTCCGTAGGTACATACACTAACCCATTAACTCAAACATTAAAAGGAGTTGAATATGTAGTTCCTAAAATATTAACAGGCGCACAAAATACTGCTAAAACTTTAATGCAAAGTGCTTTAAAGCCAACTATTAATCAATTACAATCAGGTGAAGCTGGTGTAGCGGTAGATACGTTATTAAAATATGGTATTAATCCCACTATGAAAGGTGTTAATACATTAAAAACTAAAATAAGTGATCTTAATGAACAAATAAAAACTAAAATAAATGACTCTACAGCAACAATTAGTAGAGATGATGTAGTTAATACATTAGAAGGTACAAAGGCACAATTTGGCAGTCAAGTTGATCCTATTGCAGACCTTGCTGCTATTGAACAAACAGGTAAAAACTTTGTTGTTAGTCATCCAAAAAATATATCAGTTCAACTAGCTCAAAAACTTAAACAAGGCACATATAAAGCATTGTCAGGTAAATATGGTGAAGAAGCAAGTGCTAGTGTTGAAGCTCAAAAAGCATTAGCTAGAGGATTAAGAGCAGGCATTTCTAGTAAAGTACCAGAAGTTATTGGTTTAAATGCAGAAGAAGCTAAACTTATTAAAACATTAAATGTAGCTGAAAGACGTGCATTTATGGAAGCTAATAAAAACCCTGGTGGTCTTGCATTATTAACACAAACACCTAGTCAATTTGCATTATTTATGATGGACAAAAGTGCATTATTTAAGTCATTAATGGCAAGAGCAATTAATAGAAGTGCTAGTTTATTACAATCACCTACTATAACAACCCCTGCTCAAGGTTTATTATCTGCAACACAAGCTCCACTTACAGGTGTAGGTTTAGGTGCATCTGGCTTATTAAATTCTAATCCAAAAGGCAACCAATGAGTGATATAGACCCATTTGAGTACGGCAAACTAACCGCACAAGTTCAATCCTTACAAGACAAAGTAGATAGTATGGAAACAGATATAAAGTTGCTCCTAGAGCTTGCAAACAAGTCTAAAGGTGGCTTTTGGGCAGGTATGGCAATTGCCTCTGCTATCGGTGGCTTTATTACCTTTGTAACTAATCATTGGCTAGGAAAGTAAAATGAAACAATTACTCATGGCAATAACTTTATTGTTGCTGTGGGTGTTTCTGTATAATTACGCAGAAGCTAAAGAGCTTCCAAAAGAAATGAGCATGACTACAGAAGCAGGTGAAATAGTATTAACTTCTGAAGAATGTGTATTTAAAAAAATGGGCTTACAAGGTTATGACTATGCTGCTTATGCAACTGACAAAGGTCATCCTAACCATGAAGGATGTTGGAAGTCTGATAGCTATGAAGGTAAACACGCAGTCTATATCTATTTTCCAGAGATAAACCAAACAGCAGTATTTGACGCTAAACTATTTCAACCTAAAGCTAATATATGAGTTTTATCACAGAGAACAACATAGCTAATTTATATAGTGCGCTAATAGAGTTTCCTGTCTTTGAAGAATACAAACTTCCGCCTGCATCTACAGTAGAATTTTTAGTGGTGCATGACTCAAGTATGTATGGACAATATGAACCACCAGAAGCAGGTGAGCCACATACCATTACTATTTCTACTGCAAAATGTGGACATTTAGATACAGTTATGAAAACCCTAGCGCATGAAATTATCCACATGATATGCTACATTGAAGCACCTAAAACAGAAAAATACACTAGCCATAAAGGCTTATTCTTAAAACTACAAAAGCGTGTAGCCAATCATCTTGGCTTTGACCCAAAGGAGCTTTAATGTTTAATTTAATTAGTTTAATCTTACCAGCTTTAGTCCCAGCATTTGCTGACGGAGCTAGAGGTCTTATAGCAAAGTTTACAGGTGGTGCAGGTGGACAACCACAAAACATTACAGAACGCATAGAGCTTATGAAAGCAGAAGCTGAAAAACTACAGGCTTTAGCTGCACTAGATAACCCTACTGGTGAACCTTCTAAATGGATAATAGACCTTCGTGCTTCATTTAGATACATCATCATTAGTGCCATTATGATCTTTACCGCTATAGTGGTATTCAACCCTGATGTTGTAGGTGCTGCTGTAGTGGCAGTATTCCTAGACATGACTGGAGCTTGTATGTCATTTGTTATTGGCGAAAGAATGTACCTGACACTTAAAAAATGATAGTCTTAAACATAATGAATTGGATAGGCTTAACTATCCTTAAATTATTAATAGTAGCATTGTTATTTAGTGCTATGGGCTTCTCTTTAGTATTTATGTATGCCATGCAATACTTAACACAAGCCCTACATTATGTGGACAAAAATGTTAATTGAAGTAAAAAGATATGAATTTAATGATACTTATACTGTAGGTAGAATGTATCTTAACAATGTTTATTTCTGTTATACCCTAGAAGACGTAGTTAGAAAGGGAGCTAAAGTAAATGGCAAAACAGCTATTCCTGTTGGAACTTACGATGTTGTTATTGATGATTCTGCTCGTTTTGGCAAACCAATGCCACACATTCTTAATGTACCTAACTTTACAGGCGTAAGAATACATTCTGGTAATACTTCTACTGACACAGATGGATGTATTTTATTAGGTCATACCTATGCAGGCAAAGACTTTATAGGCAATTCTAAACTAGCATACGATGTGTTCTTTAATAAACTTAAAGAAGATAAAACTGCATCTATTACTATTTCATAGTATATGATAAGTTATTATGAAAATTTTACTTATTGATATAGAGGTCGCACCTAATACAGCTCATGTATGGGGTATCTTTGACCAGAACATTTCTATCAACCAATTACTAGAGTCATCTTATACTCTCTGCTATGCAGCCAAGTGGTATGGTGAGTCTAAAATTATGTTTGATTCTGTATATAAGTCAGATAAAAAAACCATGCTTAATTCAGTTCACAAGTTATTAGATGAAGCTGATGCCATAGTCCACTACAATGGTTCTAGGTTTGACATCCCTATCTTACACAAAGAATTT
>Ga0209400_1004289_pt1 | contig 10119 bp, 6 predicted proteins | sample M_130807_EF_Meta_FD_187313 | JGI IMG/M metagenome (GOLD analysis project Ga0209400, IMG submission 187313) | Freshwater microbial communities from Lake Montjoie, Canada to study carbon cycling - M_130807_EF_MetaG (SPAdes) (version 2) | ecosystem: Environmental > Aquatic > Freshwater > Lake... | reverse complement strand
GACCTAGCAGAAGCAATGGCACCACTGCCATCATTTAACTGCTCAGCAACCAATATGGTATCTGATACAGCCCGTAAAGCGGCAGATACTCGTACCCGCATTGCTAATTTTTATGTAACAAACTCTGACTTACAACTTCAGATGTACACCGCAGCAGACTGGTATAACACTTACGGTCTTGGCGTTGGTATGGTTGAGATGGATTATGACGATAACAACCCACGTATCCGTATGCTCAACCCATTTGGTACATACCCAGAATTAGACCGCTATGGTCGAGTTTTATCTATTACCCAAGTTATTGTTACAGATGCAGAAACACTTGCCGCACAGTACCCAGAGTTCTACGACCAGATTCTAGGTCGTAATCAGTATCAACTATCTTCACCGTATGTCTCAATGGTCAAGTACCACGACAAGGATCAGGACCTACTCTACTTACCAGAGCGTAAGAATTTAGTTCTATCTAATACACCTAACGTACTAGGCAAAGCAATGGCATCTGTCATTATGCGTGCATCCTTAGATGGAGAAGCACGCGGTCAGTTTGATGATGTACTCTCAGTACAACTTGCTCGTGCTCGCTTTGCTATTTTGCAGATTCAAGCTGCTGAGAAATCTATCCAAGCACCTATTGCCATTCCACAAGATGTACAAGAACTTGCACTTGGACCGGACGCTATTATGCGTTCTGCTAATCCACAAGGCATTCGTCGTGTACCACTAGAACTACCTGCTGGAGTCTTTACTGAATCCGGTGTTCTAGAGCGCGAACTTCGTATGGGTGCTCGTTATCCAGAGTCTCGCTCTGGTAACATTGATGCTTCTGTAGTCACTGGTCGTGGTGTACAAGCGCTACAGGCTGGATTTGATACACAGATTAAGGCAGCACAAGCACAGTTTGCTCGTATGTTCCAAGAACTTAGCGCTATCTGTTTTGAAGCAGATGAGAAAATCTTTGGTGGTATTCCAAAAACTATCAAGGGTTCTGATGATGGAACACCTTACGTACTTAAGTACATCCCATCACGCGACATTAAGGGCGAGTATGGCGTAGATGTCCGTTACGGCATTATGTCTGGTATGGATCCTAACCGCGCCATCATTGCTTTACTACAAATGCGTTCAGATAAACTTGTCTCACGTGACTATGTACGTCGTGAGATTCCAATGGACCTTAACGTTACACAAGAGGAACAACGTGTTGACATTGAAGAGATGCGTGATTCTTTGCGCGTTGCTGTTGCTCAGTATGCTCAGGCGATACCGGCACTCGCGGCGCAAGGCCAAGACCCTTCCGAGATTATCAGCCGTATCGCAACTGTTATCCAAGGTCGCCAAAAGGGACAAGCCCTAGAGAACATTATCGAAAAAGCATTTGCACCAGAACCAGCACCAACCCCAGAGATGCCACCTATGGCACCAGGTATGGAGCAACAGATTCCAGCGGCAGGTGCGGCCCCCACCACAGCCTCAGCGCAACCTCCACAAGAACAAGGTGGAATGGCCCCTGCTGCTGGTCAACGTCCAGATATAGCTCAACTACTAGCCGGTATTTCCGGCGCAGCTTAAGCGAGGGAGGTGTAAATATGAACAAAGGATCACGCGCAGCCGCACCAATGGCACAGCCAAAGGAAGGCAAGATGGATACCTCTAAGCCAAAAGGCGGTAAGGTGTTTTTCGGAATGATGGCTAAAGGCCGCCCTGGTAAGAAGACTACAAAGGCATAATAATTTTAGTGGAAGGTGTATGGGACGATGGACAATAATAGAATTCGTCGTCCTATACGCTCTTCCGATTTTGTAGTAGTACTTGCAGAGACTGCCTTTAATTTTGCGCAGGCTGCAACAGGATTTTTTGAATCATTATATGAATTAAGTATTTACCACGCTAACCACAAGACTGAAACTAATCAGGCGTGGGAGCAGATGGCGCAAGACCTAGAGACTTTAGAGGAGGACCGATGACAACAGCACCAATGAATCCATTGGCAGGTCCCGCAGGTCCTGGAAAATATTCCACACGTACAGATAATTTGCAGATGGGTTCTATTGCCTATGGAGAAGGTGTAGAGACAGCCGCTATTCAATCAGGCGCTCCACTTGCTAGGACTGGCGAAGTACGCGGTATGCCAGCATCAGAGGTACGTGCAGCAGCAGAGTCGGTTACACCGTTGTATGCTCCAACACAACGTATTCAAGAACCTATTACATCAGGTATTGATAGAGGAGAAGGTGTTGGATCTGATGCGTTAAGGATGCAATCTCAATTTGCTGAGCGTAAACTATCAGATATATTAGCAGAAATGATTCCTTACGATACTACAGGAGAAATCCAATACCTCTACCAAAATGCTTTATCTAGAGGTCAGTAGTGTCTGATCAGTTAAAGGCTGCATCATACGCAGCAGGATTGTCAGAAAAAGATAAAAGAAAAATAGACAATCTTAGCAAAGCGCTAACTGTACATAAAAATTTACTTGCTATGCCAGCAGAGGCTGCTAATGCTATCTATAAAACGCTTCCTGAAGCTCAGCAGCAAAATCTTGTAGATACTTTTGGCAATGAAACACCAGAAGAAAAACCAAAAGGTTTACTCGGTACTGCAAATCATTACACTTTTTATCAAGGTTATAAAGCATTAAATTTTCTATCTGATGTAGTAACCCGTACCTATCGAGCAGCAGCTATTCCTTTAATAGAACGTAAAGAAATTGGCTTTGCTTGGGATGAAGCTGGCAAAGATGGCGAGAAGGTATATAACTCTGGGCGCATTGACGCAGCAACTAAAAAATATGGTGATGCTCAAATTAAAATTGCTCAAAAGATTAGCGAAGGCGTAGATGTAGAAGATTTAATTCAAAACGCCACCGAAGAGGAAAAGTATTATCTTCGCATTGCAGATCCTAGAAATAGAAATATTGTAGATGGTAGAGATATAAATAGAGAAGCAAGAGAAGAATTTGACGAAGCACTGAACGCTGTCAATGCCGCTAAGTTTTCACCTGGTCGTCAACTTGCAAACATTATTGATATAGCAACACCTGGAGATCTTTATGAACAAGGTTTCTTTTATAAAATGGTATCAGGCGTAGCCGATGCTGTATTCCGTTTACGTACAGATCCTTTTCTTGTATTAAGCAAAGTAAAAAGAGCTTATGACATTACCAATTATGCAGTTGATTTAGTCACCGCACAAGCTGGTGGTAGAGGTGTAAAATTTGCTAAATATTTTGACCAACCTTCAACCGTAGCGCTATGGGATAATGCAGGTTCTTCTTTAAGGAAACTAAAAGAAGCAAAAGGAAAGAACCCTCAAGCAGCAGCAGAGGCAAGAAAAGAACTTGCTATACTTATGCCAGAGTTTGGCCCTAGAGTAATAGATGAGTTCATTAAAGGACCAACTCCTATTACAAGCGCTACTACCGCTAAGGCTTGGTTTGAAAACAGCAGAGATGTTATAAAAGTTATTTCTGAAGGTGCGCCAGCTCGCCAAAGAGTCATCTTGCCTCGTATGACTCTTTCTCGCAAGGCACGAGTCTTTACTCTTACTCAGACAAATAAAGTTTTTGATATTGGAAAAGTATCTCCAACGTTAGTAAATGCAGTATTTGGTTCTCCAGATAATGCAGATGGAATACTTGACGATCTTGTTAATATGGAACCAGGTAAAGTAAAAGAAGCTCTAAACGGTGTTAGAGTAAAAGGAACCGCTAGACTTTCTATGCTTCAAATAGCATATGGTTTGGACAAGATTAAAAGATCGCTAACTCCAGTACCAATGTTTAAGAATGAAGAGTTTGACCTACTTGCAAAAGATGCTCCAGACCAAATCTATCGTCTTGCTGCAGTCTTTATGCCTACAAACTTTGCAACATTGATGAAGGAAGTATATTCCGGAACAGACTCTATTGCTAAGAAAATGAGTCTATACCAAGGACTATTAAAGCAGACTAACAATGCTAGAGGTTTAGATTTAACAGATACAGGAAATACAGTATCTAGAATCCTAAGTAAAAAAGGTGATGTTCGCTATGGCTTAGGTGAAGGTGAACTTTCTAGAAAAGCATTGCTACCTAGCGAAATGAATACAGTAGTTTCTGCTCCAAGTCTTGCAGATTTAGATATTCTAGCAGGCAAAAGTACTATTGCAAAAGTAGTACTAGGAACAGCTAACAGCAAATGGGTAGAAAACATAACCAACGGTTGGTCTTTCTTAACTCTTGCAGGTCCTCGTTATGCAATTAGAAATGCTGGCGAAGATTTAATGATAGGTCTTGCTATGGGAACAAGCCCTTGGGGTCTTGCAAAGCAAAGATATGTGGCTACTCGATTAAATACAGTCTTGCAAACAGCAAAAGGTTTAGACAAGGTAGAGGCATTTGCTGCAAATCCACTTGGCGTTATGCTCCGTTTCATAAATAAAAAAGAAGCAGAGAGCAATGCAACTAAGATAAAAGCCATTGATGGAGAAATAGTTGCAGGAAGAGAAGAACTTTTCCGTCTTAGAAAAGAACTCTATAGTATGACTGCGGTAACGTATGATGTTAAAAAGTCAAAGGAACTTGCTAAACAAATTTCAGATTTAGAAAGTAAAATTGAAGGCGGAGTTGCCGGTCAAGTTAGAAAAATAATGGCAGAGTCTTTATCTAAGGGTAAGATGGACAGTTTTCTACGCCAGTTTGGAATCAAACTTGTAGATGACGAATCTATTGATATTTTAACTGAACAAATTATCTATGGTAATATTGATAATGTATTTTCTGAAGTATCCGAAGGTGCCGGTAACTTTGCTACAGGTTCTACTTATAACGAATCTGCATTGCAGTTGGTCAAGGATCTAGGAGTAGACGTTAGACCACTTAGGTTAGATTTAACTACTTCAAAGAATAGATATACAACAGCAGCTAACAAGGCAGGCTTTGGAACTAGGGCAATTACTAGCGATAAAAGCGAATCCTCTTTAGTTGGATACCTTCTTCGTTTAAGTTTCTATGGAAACGATGAACTTGGTTCACTTGCCTTGGCGAACGCAGATCTTCCTGAAGAGCAGACAATGAGAATACTTCTTAATTGGCTAAGAGACTCACGAGGCACAAAATTAAAGTCTGAAGCAACTGCTATCAATGAACTTGATGTAGATGATATTACATACGCAAGAGAAGTTTTTAATAGAGCTAAGCAGTTAATCACGCGTAGGTCAGATGGTACAGTCAATAAAGAACTTTTAGACAAGATTCGTCAGTATGACCCATCTTCTCCTTTGGGAAAAGGCGTTAAGACGTTTACAATCACAGGTAAATTAGGATTAGACGATGTTCGCAACGTTGATCTTGGTGATTTACCAGCAGAGTATGTTGGACCAGAGCTAGTTCCTGTAGTTGAGGAATCACAACGTACCTATAACCTAATGAAAAACGGTTGGGTATGGCTTGGTCTTGCTAATGCTCGTTTGTCTCGCCAACCTATGGCTCTCTACGAAACAGTTCGTATCCGTAAGGAAATGAGAAGCAGTGGTTTTGAACAAAAGTTTATTGATGACTGGACAAAAGGATTTAGCGAAGGAAGCCCTAACTACTTAGCTGCAGTAAAATCGGCTAAAACAGAGTTAGCAAAGGCTGCAGAAGAGAGAGCAATCACACAGGTATTGTCTTATGTGGACAATCCTTTGATTAGATCTCAGGGTTCATTTGCTATACGTAACTTTGCTAGATTCTATCGTGCTCAGGAAGATTTTTACCGACGCCTAGGAAGACTTGCTAAGTATAATCCAGAGGCATTCGTAAAGGCTGCTGCAGTATTTGATGGAATTGACCATAATGGGTTTATCCAGAAGGATGACCAAGGTAATTCTTACTTCGTTTACCCTCACTTTGCACCTGGATATAGGGCAGTACAGGTAGCACTAAAGGGTATGGGTATACCTCAAGACTTTAAGGTTCCATTCCCAGTACAATTTGGTGGGTCTATCAAGATGTTAACACCATCTCTAAACCCAGACTCAATACTTCCAACGTTTTCTGGACCGTTAGCTGCCTTATCTGTTACAACGCTAACCAACGTAGCAAACTTCTTGCCGTTTGAAGGAGCAAAACAGAACGCAGATACAATTACAGGTTTAGTTTTAGGTAAGTATGCTATAGATCAACCTCTTATATCTAGATTGATGCCAGCTCACGTTAATCGTGCTATCGCTGCTATGGACCAAGATGATAGAAATTCTCAATATGCTTCTGCCTATCGCAAAGCAATCACATACCTAGAAGCATCGGGTAATGGTTTACCAGAAAAGATTGATGAATTTGGAAATGTAATAGCACCATCTATTGCTGAAAGAGAAGCCTATAGAGAGAAGTTGAAGAATACGACTTTGTCTATTCTTGCTGTGCGTTTTGTATATGGATTCTTTGCTCCAGCATCACCATCTGTCCAGTTGAAGTCAGAAATGGCAGAATGGATTAGAGACTCTGACAGGGCTAGTTGGAAGCAAGTTTGGTATGGATTACTTGAAAAGAATAACGGTAACACAGATGCCGCTATGCAAAAGTGGGTAGAACTGTATCCAAATCAAGTTCCGTATACCGTCTCTGAGTCAGAGCGTAAGACTGTTGCCTACTTCCAATCAGCAGAAGATGCAGGCAAGTTTGTTGACGAGAACGGCAAACTATTTAAGACCTATAAAGACGGTGCAGCTTTCTTGATTCCACATCAGGGCGCATTCTCTTGGGATGCTTATAAGACTATGAAGGATATGGGCTTAAGAGAAAACAAGCGAGTAGAAGACTACTTGTTAGAGGTTCAAACTGTTTCTGATGCACAAATTTATTATGAAAGAAAAGACCAGTTTGATAATTCTATTGCTAATATAATTGATCCAGAAACTAGAAAGATACTTCGTAGACAGTATAATTCCTGGAAAGATACCTATATGGCAGGCCGTCCAATGCTAGAAGAATATCTAGGTAAGGGCAGAGAAAAGGCGATAGAAAGAGTTAGAGCATTAGATGATTTATCAGCTATGCTAGATGACCCTAAGTTCTCAAACATTAGACCTGCTACACAAAATGTTCTACGCGAAATGGTAGATGCTTACAAAGGATACGTGAAACAGAAAGATGTATTTGACTTAATTGGTGGCAATGCTGAAACCATAGATGTTATCAGAACTGGAACATTAAGAAGAATCAAAGACTTGTCCGGATATAATGAAAACACAATGGCAGCATATATGTCCATATTTAGTAGATTGCTAGGAGAGTAAATAAATGGCTACCCTCAATGAACTATTGGCAGATGCCAAAGCCAAAGAACTCGACCTTAAAAATAAAAAGACAACGCTTAAAAACGCATCTCGTTTTACTGGATCAAGATACGATAAGTTTAGAAAAAATCCCGCAAATAAAAGTCAAGTTGAAGAGCTTAGAGCAAAGCAGGCTGCAGCTCAAAAAGCAGTTGAAGAAGCAGAGGCTGTTTTTAATACTGCTAAAGATCTTGCTGATAAAGCGGTTGAAGAAAAAAGATTAAATCCAAGTGCTGAAGAAAAGCAAAGATTGCAAGATGACGCTGCCCGCAGGGGTGAGGTCTATCAAAATCCAGAAGGAAACCAAGCAACCAATGTTGATGTAGGATCCTTTACTAAGAAAATAGAAGTAGCTGGAAACTACATAGCAGAGTTAGGAGATGAAGGCAGGAAGCAATTAGCTCAGCAATTAAATGCTGTCTACGGATCAAAGCTACCTGTAACTGGAAAATATTCTCCAGAATTAAAAAGTGCTTACATCAAGGCTTTGTCAGATAACTTAATACGTGCTACAGACTTTAATGAAAATATACCATTTGAACAATTTCTAGTAATAGCGGAAAACGAAGGAACCTATAGAAAAGCTGGCGGTACTGGTAGGAAACCTTTTGGAACTGTTTCTAATCCTACCCAGGCTAAGGCAACAATTAACAATGTTATAACTAACTTGTTAAATCGTGATGCAACCGCTAAAGAAGTTTCTTCTATAACAAAGAAACTTGTTGCTGCTCAACAAGCAAACCCAATGCGAGTAGATGCTAATGGTATGACCGTTGGTGGTCTTAATGCTGAACAGTTTATTGCTGACATTATAACATCGGGCAAAGAATACGCTTCTAAGAAACAGGCTAAACAAGATCTTGTTGCCGATGGAATTCAAGAGACTCTTAATGCCAATGGTATTTCATACAAACCTGGGCAACTTAAAGTTTATGCAGATAGAGTTAAGAATGGTGAAGATATTAAGGTCATTGAATCAGAGATTCGTAACATTGCTTCTCTTGGACAACCAGATGCTATTAAGAAGTTAATGGCAGCAGGCACAGATCTTGAAACTATTTATGCTCCATATAAGCGTGCAATGGCAACAAGCCTTGGTGTCAATGCAGAAACAATTAACTTAGATGATCCAACGCTGCGTATGGCTATTGGACCTGATAAAGAAATGTCTTTGTATGAATACAAAAAAGCAATTCGTGCAGATAAACGCTGGCAGTATTCACAAGAAGCAAACGATGAAGTTACTAATATGATCAATCAGGTCAAACGCGACTTTGGATTTATGGGGTAATGATGGCTAAACAACCTATTTATGGCGGTCTTGCAGGTGCAGGTCCAGCCGGTCTTGGCAATGCCGCTACGGTATCAAAAGGTGGCAGTGCGCCTTCAATCAATACAGGCACGGGTAACTACGGTGGTCTTGCTGGTGCAGGACAAGCCGGTGGCGGTGGTACTCCTGTAGTATTAGCAACAGACCAAGTAACAACAGATAAAGCAGCCTTGGATAGAATTGCAGCCTTAGATAAAGCAGCAGCAGAAAAAGCAGCAGCAGATAAGGAAGCAGCAGATAAATTATCAAAGATGTCAGATGCTTACCAGCGTCTCTACGATGAATTTAATGCTCTTGGATTAGGCAACTTAGTAGAAGATTCTAAAGCACTTCTTATGAGAGCAACATCTGTTGCGGCAATACCAGATGCTCTACGTACTACAAAAGCATATATAGATCGTTTTTCTGCAAATGATGTTCGCATTAAAGCTGGACTAAGAGCGCTTAGCCCTGCAGAATATTTGGAATTAGAAGATTCATATCAAAAAGTTATGCGTAACTATGGTCTACCTGCTACTTATTACACACCAGGTTTATATGGAAAGCAGGCAGGATTTGAAAAGTTGCTTGCTGGAGATGTATCTGCAGTAGAACTTGAAGACCGAATTGGTACAGCACAGAATCGTGTTCTTAAGGCTAACCCAGAAGTAACTACAGCACTTAAGCAGTTCTATCCTGATATCACTAATGGCGACATCTTGGCTTATACACTTGATCCCTCAAAGGGACTTGAAGATATTAAGCGTAAGGTAACTGCTGCTGAAATTGGTGGAGCTGCTATTCAATCTGGACTTACAACAGGAATGGCACGTGCTGAAGAACTACAAAGATACGGTGTTGATAAGGCTACAGCCGAGAAGGGTTATTCAGCAATCGGTGGTGGGCTACAACGTGGCTCAGAACTTGCTTCGATTTATGGAGAAAATCCATACACACAGACAACAGCAGAGCAAGAGATATTTAATGTACCTGGCGCAGAAGAAGCACGTAAGGCGCGTCAGAAGATTACCGGACTTGAGAAGGCTGCCTTTAGTGGTCAGACCGGACTTACTACTGGAGCACTAGCACGTGACCGCGCAGGCGGATACTAAATAGACCTGCCACTAGAACGACTGGCCTAGTGGAGCGATAATAATACCAGGAGTTAGAGCCATACCAAATCCCCATTTGAGTATGAGGCTAGCGAAATCAACTAATGATAGGGAGATGGACTATGTCCAATTACGAGTACGAGGATGACGACGACGATTTCACAACGGAATCACCGCAGTCTAATGACCTTGTAAAGCAACTACGCAAGGCTGCAAAGCAAAAGGATAAAGAACTGCAAGAACTACGTTCTCAGTTTGATAACCTAAGCAAAGGCCAACGCGAACGAGCAATTAAGGATGTCCTCGCAACTCGCGGGGTAAATAGCAAAATTGCTTCATTTATTCCGCAGGACATTGACCCAACTGAAGAGTCTTTGTCTAAATGGTTAGACGACTACG
>Ga0209400_1004288_pt1 | contig 10120 bp, 11 predicted proteins | sample M_130807_EF_Meta_FD_187313 | JGI IMG/M metagenome (GOLD analysis project Ga0209400, IMG submission 187313) | Freshwater microbial communities from Lake Montjoie, Canada to study carbon cycling - M_130807_EF_MetaG (SPAdes) (version 2) | ecosystem: Environmental > Aquatic > Freshwater > Lake... | reverse complement strand
CCGAAGATGAAAGGGGCCATCTTGGGGTTCCAGAAGCGGGTCTGGTGTCCAAAGTGGACGCCGGCTTCCAGCATTTCGCGCATAGTGACTGACATATCGTGCTCCAAAGGTTGGGTCTGAGACCCGCTCATTAACCGGGAACGCCGCTTGCTGCGGGCTCCGGCACCTTGATGGAGCGGGTCCGGGATTAACTCTGGGGGGCCGAATACGGCCGCCAGAGCAAGTCGAGTTTACACCACCGCGCCGCTGCGCCGGAAACGGGGAGCGGCGCGGTCCTCCAGGCTTAGCTGGCGACCGCTTCCTCGGGCTTGGACTTGCCTTCCTTTTTCGGTAAGGGCTGGATATCCAGCACCACTTCCGGTTTGTCGGCATCGCTGTCATCGATTTCCACCGTCAAGCGGCCGCCGTCGACCAGACGGCCAAACAGCAACTCGTCGGCCAACGCGCGGCGTATCGTGTCCTGGATCAGGCGCTGCATGGGGCGCGCACCCATGAGCGGGTCAAAGCCCTTCTTGCCCAAATGCTTGCGCAGCTTGTCGGTGAAGGTGACTTCCACCTTCTTCTCGGCAAGCTGGGTCTCCAGCTGCAACAAAAATTTGTCAACCACGCGCAGGATCACGTTCTCATCCAGGGACTTGAAGCCCACGATGGCGTCGAGCCGGTTGCGGAACTCGGGAGTAAACAGGCGCTTAATGTCGGCCATTTCGTCGCCCGCTTCGCGCGGATTGGTGAATCCTATGGTCGCCTTGTTCATGGTTTCCGCACCGGCATTGGTGGTCATGATGATGATCACGTTGCGGAAATCCGCCTTGCGGCCGTTGTTATCGGTCAGCGTGCCGTGGTCCATGACCTGCAGCAGCACATTGAACACGTCGGGATGCGCTTTCTCTATCTCATCGAGCAGCAAGACGCAATGCGGCTTCTTGGTGATCGCTTCGGTCAGCAGGCCGCCCTGGTCAAAACCAACATAGCCCGGAGGCGCGCCGATCAGGCGGCTCACGGCGTGGCGCTCCATGTACTCGCTCATGTCGAAGCGGATCAAATCGATCCCCATGATGTAAGCCAGTTGCTTGGCCGCTTCGGTCTTGCCCACACCGGTGGGGCCGCTGAACAGGAAGGCGCCAATCGGCTTGTCACCCTTGCCCAGGCCGGAGCGCGCCATCTTGACTGCCGAGGCCAGAATATCCAGCGCCTTGTCCTGGCCGAACACCACGCTTTTCAGGTCGCGGTCCAAGGTTTTGAGCTTGCCGCGGTCATCGTTGGAAACATTGGCCGGGGGAATCCGGGCGATTTTGGCGACGATCTCCTCAACCTCGGTTTTGGTAATCGTCTTCTTGCGCTTGCTGGGCGGCAGAATTTGCTGGGCCGCACCGGCCTCGTCGATCACATCGATCGCCTTGTCGGGCAAGTGGCGGTCGTTGATGTATTTGGCGCTGAGCTCGGCGGCCGCCTGCAAGGCGGCGACGGCGTACTTCACGCTGTGGTGCGCTTCGAAGCGCGACTTCAGACCTTTGAGAATTTCAACCGTTTCTTCCACCGTGGGCTCGGTCACATCGATTTTCTGGAAACGCCGCGACAGGGCCGCGTCTTTTTCGAAAATGCCCCGGTACTCGGTGAAAGTCGTTGCCCCAATGCACTTGAGCTGGCCCGAACTCAGGCTGGGCTTGAGCAGGTTGGAAGCATCGAGCGTGCCGCCAGAGGCCGCACCGGCACCAATCAAGGTGTGGATCTCGTCGATAAACAAAATGCCCTTGGGGCGGTCTTTCAGGGACTTCAGCACGCCCTTGAGGCGCTGCTCAAAATCGCCGCGGTACTTGGTACCGGCAAGCAAAGCGCCCATGTCCAGTGAATAGACAACCGAGTCTTTCAAAACCTCAGGCACATCGTTTTGGGAAATCCGCCAGGCCAAACCTTCGGCAATCGCTGTTTTCCCAACACCCGCCTCGCCCACCAGCAAGGGGTTGTTCTTGCGACGACGGCACAGGATCTGAATCACCCGCTCGACCTCGTATTCACGCCCGATCAGCGGATCAATCTTGCCGTCCTTGGCCATCTGGTTCAGGTTCTGGGTGTACTGCTCCAGGGGCGACGATTTCTCGCTCTTCTCGGATGCCGCTTCATCACCCTCGGCGGCTGCTTCATTGGCCTTGGCGGGCTCCGGCGGATCGTTCTTTTTGATGCCGTGGGCGATGAAATTCACCACGTCCAAACGGGTCACACCCTGCTGGTGCAGGTAATACACGGCGTGCGAATCCTTTTCGCCAAAAATCGCCACCAGCACGTTGGAGCCCATGACTTCCTTTTTACCGCTGCCAGTCGACTGCACATGCATGATGGCGCGCTGGATCACGCGCTGAAATCCCAACGTCGGCTGGGTGTCTACGTCATCGGTGCCCGCCACCTGGGGCGTGTTGTCCTTGATGAAATGGGTGAGCGACTTGCGCAAATCGTCGATCTGCGCGGCACAGGCACGCAACACCTCGGCGGCGCTGGGGTTATCCAGCAAGGCGAGCAGCAAATGCTCCACCGTGATGAATTCATGCCGTTGCTGCCGCGCCTCGACAAAGGCCATGTGCAAACTGACTTCTAACTCTTGGGCGATCATTCCGCTTCCTTTATTCGGTCATCCATTTCCGGCAGGTTACAGGCAATGCGCACACCACACTGCACCTTCGGCGCTAAATCCCTACGACTCAACCGGCTCACTGACACACTGTAACGGGTGGCCCGCCTTGGCTGCAGCATCCAGGACCTGATCGACTTTGGTCGCCGCCACATCTTTGGAATACACACCGCAAACACCCCGTCCATCCAAATGGATTTTCAGCATGATCTGGGTCGCTGTCTCAATATCGCGCCCGAAGAACTGCTGTATCACCAGGACCACAAACTCCATGGGCGTGTAGTCATCGTTGAGCATGACCACCTGGTACAGCTGAGGCGGCTTGACACGCTGCGCCCGCCGCTCCAGCACGACCGAATCGCCGTCATTTGTGGCGGGCCAGTGCGCGGGTTTAGCCGGGGTCGTTGGGGGTTTGCTTGCCATCAAATCATTCTATCGCTCGAAACCTGAAGCCCCGGCGCATACCGGAACCGCTTGAGGCAGTAGAGGTGGGGGAATTGCGCCTGCTTTCAAGTGGCGCAGACCGCAAATAACAAACCGCCTGAGAAGGCGGTTTGTTGGGTCGTTCACCGGACTGGCGGCGTGACAGGCTACATCTGGTCGATCATGACCTGACCAAAGCCCGAGCAGCTCACCTGGGTGGCGCCGTCCATCAGGCGGGCAAAGTCATAAGTTACCTTTTTGCTAAGAATTGCCTTTTTCATGGAGGCAATGATCAAATCGGCCGCCTCAATCCAACCCATATGGCGCAACATCATCTCGGCAGAGAGGATTTCCGAGCCCGGGTTCACATAGTCCTTGCCGGCGTATTTCGGTGCTGTTCCGTGGGTCGCCTCAAACATGGCTACGGTGTCGCTGAGGTTCGCGCCGGGTGCAATGCCTATGCCGCCCACCTGCGCGGCCAGCGCGTCGGACACATAGTCGCCATTCAAATTCAGGGTGGCAATGACACTGTATTCGGCGGGGCGCAGCAAAATCTGCTGCAAAAATGCATCGGCAATACTGTCTTTGACCGTGATTTCGCGCCCCGTCTTGGGGTTTTTGAACTTGCACCAGGGTCCGCCATCGATCATCTGGGCACCGAATTCCCGCTGCGCCAGCGCATAGGCCCAATCGCGGAATCCACCTTCGGTGAACTTCATGATGTTGCCTTTGTGGACGATGGTCAGGCTGGGTTTGTCGTTGTCAATGGTGTACTGCAAAGCCTTGCGCACCAGCCGCTCGGTGCCCTCGCGGGAAACCGGCTTAACGCCGATGCCCGAGGTGTTGGGGAAGCGGATTTTGGTCACGCCCATCTCTTCGCGCAAGAACTTGATCAGCTTTTGCGCCTTGGGGGACTCGGCCTCAAACTCGATGCCGGCGTAAATGTCTTCGGAGTTCTCCCGGAAGATCACCATATCGGTTTTGTGCGGCTCCTTGACAGGGCTGGGAACGCCGCTGAAGTACTGAACCGGACGCAGGCAGACATACAGGTCCAACTCCTGGCGCAGCGCCACGTTGAGGGACCGGATCCCGCCGCCCACCGGCGTTGTCAGCGGCCCCTTGATGGACACCACGTAATCGCGGATCGCGTGCAAGGTCTCTTCGGGAAGCCAGACGTCCGGGCCGTACACATGGGTGGACTTCTCACCGGCAAAAACTTCCATCCAGGCAATCTGGCGTTTGCCGCCATAGGACTTGGCCACCGCAGCATCGACCACCTTCATCATCACCGGGGTGATATCCGCACCGGTACCGTCACCCTCGATATAGGGAATGATGGGGTGATCAGGCACGTTCAGCGACATGTCGGCGTTGACCGTGATTTTTTGCCCGTGGGCCGGAATTTTGATGTGTTGGTACATGATGGGCTGGTTATTGCGTTGGCGATCCACATGGTCAGGGTGGAGGACGGCTCCCCGGACGGGAGCGCCCGCTCTGACGCTGCGGGGAATTCTAGTCCTGAAAATTACGCCATACTGTCTGGACTCACTACCGCAGCCATGGCCCTTTCCTCCCGAAATTTATCCCCGTCCGCCCTTGTGCGCATGTTGTTGGCCGGCTTGGCGCTGGCGCTTTGCGGTCTGGCACAGGCCCAAAAACCGCAAACCGAGTTGCCCCGCACCGCGCTGAGCATAGGCATGTACCGGATCGACGCCCAGGTCGCCAGCACCAGCCAGCAGCACGCCACTGGCCTGATGTTCCGCACCGAAATGCCCCAGCACGAAGGCATGCTCTTCGTGTTCGAACAAGCCACGCAGCAATGCTTCTGGATGAAAAACACCCTGATTCCGCTGGCGGTGGCATTTGTGGCCGACGACGGAACCCTGGTCAACCTGGACGAGATGAAAGCCCAGACCCTGAACGCCCACTGTTCGGAAAAACCGGTGCGCTATGTGCTGGAAATGAATACCGGTTGGTTTTCCAAGAAGGGAATCAAGGCCGGCAGCAAACTCGTGGGGCAGCCCTTCGATTCCAGTAAGCCATAAAAAAACCGACCCGGAGGTCGGTTCAGGTGCCGGATGCGGCCCGCTCAGGCGAAGTTGGCCTGGGCGAATTCCCAGTTCACCAGCTTGTCCAGAAAAGCCTCGACAAACTTGGGGCGCATATTGCGGTAATCGATGTAATACGCGTGCTCCCACACGTCAACTGTCAACAGCGCTTTGTCAGCGCCGGTCAGCGGCGTACCAGCGGCACCCGTGTTGACAATGTCCACCGAACCATCGGGCTTTTTCACCAGCCAGGTCCAGCCGGAACCAAAATTGCCAACGGCAGACTTCACGAAAGCCTCCTTGAAGGCGGCGAAGCTGCCCCACTTGGCGTCAATCGCTGCGGCCAAAGCGCCACTGGGTGCGCCGCCGCCTTGGGGCTTCATGCAATGCCAAAAGAAAGTGTGGTTCCAGATCTGGGCTGCATTGTTGTAAATGCCGCCGCTGGACTTGCGGATGATGTCTTCCAGGGTCATAGCCTCGAATTCGGTGCCCTTTTGCAGGTTATTCAGGTTCACCACATAGGCGTTGTGGTGCTTGCCATGGTGAAACTCCAGGGTTTCTTGCGAGTACACGGGGGCTAAGGCATCAATTGCGTAAGGCAGTGCGGGTAGGGTGTGTTCCATGGGATCCTCAAAATAGTAGAAAACGGGTGAAGTCGGTCTAAGCCTTGCGATTGTAGAAATTATTTGGCTTCCACACCGATTGTTTGGATCGATAGCCTTCCGTCGCGCAGCTGCGCGCGCAGTTCCTGTCCGGGCTGCACCATGTGCACGCTGCCCACGCCGCGCCCGTCCAGGTCAGTCAACCAGGCATAGCCGCGTGCCAGGACCAGCGCAGGGTCCAACAAAGACAAACGCAGGGCAGCAGCATCCAGGCGGGCGGCACGCGCTTGCAAGCTGGAACTTGCGCTACGCTGCAACATCTCCCGCGCCCTGACCAAAGCCACAGCCCGATGGGACAGCCCTTGTTTGCTTGCAAAGGCGGCGCGGTGTTCCGCGTCGCGCAGGCGCTGGCGCATCGCACCCACGCCTGCGGACGGCCGGGCGATGCGGGCCTGCAAGGTGTCCAAATGCTGGGAATGCCTGTCCACCATGCGCAAGCTGACGGTATGCAGGCGCTCGGCCGCCCCGTCTACCGCAGCGCGCCAGAGCTGCGTTTCCTGCGCGGCAAGTTCCGCTGCCGCCGTCGGTGTGGGCGCGCGCACATCGGCAACAAAATCGGCGATGGTGAAGTCGGTCTCGTGGCCAACACCGCTGATCAGCGGTACCGGGCTTTGCGCAATCACCTGGGCCAAAGCCTCGTCGTTAAATGCCCAGAGATCTTCCATAGAGCCGCCACCGCGCACCAGCAAAATCAGGTCCACGGGCGCGTGCCCGGTATCGCCCAGTTGGTAGATTTTTTGCAAGGCGGCGATCAAGGCCTGTGGCGCCGCGTCGCCCTGAACCGCTGCGGGAACCACCGTCACCGGGATATGCGGAACCCGCCGCTGCAGCGCGCTGAGCACATCGTGCAAGGCTGCGGCACCCAGGGAAGTGACCACAGCGATGCCGCGCACCACCTGGGGCAAGGCCCGCTTGCGCTGCACATCGAACAAGCCTTGTGCCTCCAGGCGCGCCTTGATCTGCATAAAGCGCTCAAACAACAGCCCTTGTCCGGCGCGGCGCAGGCCCTCGACCACCAGTTGCAACTCGCCACGCTGCTCGTACACACCCAGGCGCCCGTACGCCTCGACCTGGTCGCCGTCGCGTGGGCTGAAATCCAAGTTGCCCGCCACCCGCTTGAACGCGGCGCAGCGCAGCTGCCCCGCGCCGTCTTTGAGCGTGAAGTAGCAATGGCCGCTGGCAGCGCGCACAAAACCGCTGATTTCCCCGCCCACACGCACCGGATTGAAGCGCGCCTCCAGGCTTGCGCCAATGGCTTTGCACAGGGCGCCGACCGGCCAAACGCGGTTAGCGGGCAGACCCACTGCATCGTCGGGATCAGAATTCAAATCGCTGGCTTTCTAAGAATCGGTACGGCTTTGGCGGCGAATGGCGCGGCGGATCGGCTGCCGGGTATGCGGCATGGCACATGCCGTCAAGCGGCGGCATCACACGCCATAATTGCAGTTGCGCAACCCGCCGAAAGTTCCATTTTGTTGTCCATCATACAAGCCGCCGGCTGGCCCATCTGGCCACTTATTGCGTGCTCGGTTTTGGCCGTCTCCATCATCATCGAGCGATTTGTCAGCATGCGCCCGGCGCGCGTGGCACCGCCCGGTTTGCTGGCCAGCATCCTCACCCGGGCCCGCGCCAAGGCGCTCACCCACGATGAGATCATTGCCTGGGAAACCGGCTCGCTGCTGGGATCGGTATTGGCCAGCCCCCTGCGCTTTTTGCGTGCCCATCCGCACTGCACCGATGATGACCTGCGGGAAGCCATGCAAAGCGCCGGTCAGCAGGCCGCGCAAGCACTCGAAAAGTTTCTCTCGGCGCTGGGAACCATCGCCTCGGTTTCGCCGCTGCTGGGCTTGCTGGGAACTGTGATTGGCATGATTGAAATTTTCGGCGCGCAAACCAGTGTTGGTGCCATTGCCAACCCGACGCAACTGGCCCACGGTATTTCGATGGCGCTCTACAACACCGCTTTCGGGCTCGCAGTGGCCATACCCGCGCTGATTTTCTGGCGCTACTTCCGCAGCCGCGCGGACGCCTATGTGCTGGCCTGGGAACACCAGGGCGCGCAACTGCTGCAAGAAATCAAAATCCTGCGCCGTTGAAGCGCAACCTGCCAATCCACACCACGATGAACTTCCGCAAGCGCCGCCACGAGGAGCCGGAAATCAATTTGATTCCGTTCATCGACGTGCTGCTGGTCGTGCTGATTTTTCTGATGTTGTCGACCACGTTCAACCAACTCACCCAGGTCCAGATCACGCTGCCCAGCGCCAACACCGAAAAGCACAACACCCCGCCGCAGGCGCTGACGCTCACCATCCAGGCCGACGGCCGCGTCAGCCTAAACCAGCGGGCCCTGGCCTCGGGCTCGGTAGCCGACATCCAGGCGGCTTTGCAGGCCGTGCAGACCGGGCCGGAAACGATTCTGGTGATTGCCGCGGACCAAAGCGTGCGCCACCAGCTGGTCATCAGCGCCATGGAAGCCGCGCGCCGCGCCGGTTTGAGCCGGGTGAGCTTTGCCAGCCAGTCCAGCGCAAGCACGCGCGGCAAGGCGGGCGACCGGGCCAGCAGCGGCCCCTGAATGCCCGCGCCCTCGCGCATGCCCGCTCCGATCCCGCCGCACACACACGCTCTCGGGGCATCGCGCTTGCGCAAGCCCTGGCAGGTGAACGGGGCACTTGGCATCCTGTTGTGGCCGCTGGCGCGGATGTATGCAGCCATCGCTGCAACGCACCGCGCCCTCTACCGCAGCGGAATTCTCCCTTCGGTGCGTGTGCCGGTACCGGTCATTGTGGTGGGCAATGTCACCGTGGGTGGGGGTGGGAAAACGCCCACTGTGGTGGAAATTGGCGCGCATCTGCTAGCGCAGGGGTACCAGGTCGGGATTGTCTCGCGCGGCTACGGCCGCAGCAGCGCGGATTGCATTGAAGTACAGCCCCAGGACAACGCAGAGCGCAGCGGCGACGAACCCGTGTTGCTGCGCCGCAAACTCGGCGTGCCGGTGTTTGTGCACGCCCGGCGGGCGACGGCAGCGCAGGCTCTGCTGGCGCGCTACCCGGCCACCGATGTCATCGTGTGCGACGACGGCTTGCAGCATTACGGCCTGTACCGCGACATCGAGGTCTGCGTTATGGACGCGCAGGGCCTGGGCAACGGCAAGCTGCTACCTGCTGGGCCCCTGCGCCAGCATTGGCCGCGCGCGCTGGTGGCTTGCGCCGGACAGCGCGCAGACGCCACGCTGGAGCTGCACACGGCGGGAACGGCCCAGTCCGGGGCTTTCAACGCACACCGCAAACTGGCACCCCAACTGGTGGACGCGCAGGGCCATGCCTCCACCTGGGAGGCGCTCCGGCAATCGCCCCGGCCCATTGTTGCCGTCGCAGCCATTGCCCGGCCCGAGGCCTTTTTCGCCATGCTGCAAGAACAGGGATTGCATCTGGCGCAAACGCTGGCGCTGCCCGACCATGACAGCTTTGCCGGCTTTGCCCGCCACAGCCGCAGTTTCCCCCCTGACGCCGTGCTGCTGTGCACGGAAAAAGACGCGGCCAAGCTCTGGCCGCTGCACCCGCAGGCACTCGCTGCGGGCTTGGAGCAACACAGCGAGCCCGCCTTTTTCCTGGCCCTGGACGCACTGCTGGCACAGCGCCGCGCAGCGCGCTAGGGCACCATGCCCCGCTGGAAACTATCATCGCGCCCTATGGATACCAAACTGCTTGAACTCCTGGTCTGCCCCGTGACCAAAGGCCCGCTGGAATACGACCGGCAATCGCAGGAACTGCTGTCGCGCAGCGCCCGCCTGGCGTATCCGGTGCGCGACGGCATACCGGTGCTGCTGGAACGCGAAGCGCGGGTGATGGACGACGAGGAACTCGGCCTTTGAGCGCGTCGGCACCGGCGGAGGTGATCGTGCTGATTCCGGCACGGCTGGCCTCCACCCGCTTGCCCAATAAACCGCTGGCCGATATTGCCGGGATTCCCATGGTGGTTCGGGTGGCGCAAAGGGTGCGCAGCGGGCTGCCCGCCACAGTGCGTGTTGTGGTCGCAGCCGACCATGCAGACATTCTGCAGGCCTGCGCCCAGCACCAGGTGCAGGCCGTTCTAACCCGCGTCGACCACCCCTCCGGCAGCGACCGCTTGGCCCAGGCCTGCGACCTGCTTGGACTGGACGATGCGGCCATCGTGGTCAATGTGCAGGGGGATGAGCCACTGATCGACCCGGCGCTGGTGCGGGCGGTGGCGGATTTGCTGGAGCGCCACCCCCACACCGCCATGGCCACAGCCGCCCACGCGCTGGCGGACGCTGCGGATTACGCCAACCCCAACGTCGTCAAAGTGGTGACTGATGCCTCAGGCCACGCCATGTATTTCAG
>Ga0209400_1004286_pt1 | contig 10121 bp, 22 predicted proteins | sample M_130807_EF_Meta_FD_187313 | JGI IMG/M metagenome (GOLD analysis project Ga0209400, IMG submission 187313) | Freshwater microbial communities from Lake Montjoie, Canada to study carbon cycling - M_130807_EF_MetaG (SPAdes) (version 2) | ecosystem: Environmental > Aquatic > Freshwater > Lake... | reverse complement strand
TTTAAATAATCCCATGCCACGGCTTTAGCTTGGCTACGGTAAGGGGCAACGTAAGCATAATTTGACCCACGCCCACCTTTCAATAATGCTCGTTTGATCAAGTCATTGATTGCGCTAACCGTTTTCCCTGCCCGACGATGACAAACCAAAACCGCCCATCGCTCCGTCCTTTGATGGAACGGCATAAACGCACTCCTTGGCGCGTAAGGAATAATTATTTCTCGTTTGCCCATTTAATTACCATCTCTATTGCCCCTTGGTCAGCACCCGTTAACTCAGTCCTTGCTAACTTAGGTACATGGTACTCAACTACGCTTTGAAACATTTCAAACGCTTTAGCAGGGTTTGGCTTTATATCGTGCTTAGGATCGCCTTGAGCAACGCTTGTCAGCCAGTACTCTAGTCGGTGTGCATTGTTGTCAACAAACATCGCTATGGCCTCTCTAGCCTCTTGTGTGACCTTATTTGGCGCACCCTTCTTGCGTCCTGCTCGGTTTAAGTTTTTCTCTACAATTTTCGACACTTTATTCATTTTGTTAATGCTTTAGATAACTGTTTTTGGCTTTACCTTTGCCATTAAATCGTTTATTTTGCTAATCGCAAAATCAGTATCATGTCCACCATCTTTAAACATATCTAAATCAAAGTTTGGATCAGGTTTTGGATTTGTAAAAATTTGTCTATTTTGATGAGGTAAGTCTGTTGAATGATCTGAGAATCTGAATTGCATTGGATAATCAAAATCACCTTTGCCAGTTTGAATTTCTAAATATGCGCTATTGGTTGTTTTGGATTTATTTATTGTGTAGGGTACGTTTAACTTATCCAAATATGCGGCTACTTCTTTTGCTTTGCCATAAGGAGTTGTATTTTTAAAGCCTGTAAATTGTGATGTGTTTGATGCAATGCCTTTACCAACATCCTTAATACTCATTCCAACAGGCAAACCCTCAGTGGCTTTAATTGCCTTACCTGCCAACTTAGCGGTCGCTGGTGTCATGTACCCGCCCAGTTCTTCCATTCCTGCCGTTTCTGGTCTCGGTACGGTTGCCCTTGGCATCATGCCCAAAATGTCTGTGGTGGTCGGTAATACTGGTGTAGGGTTTACGTTAACACCGCCTGCGCCATATAACTTATTAATGCCCATTCGACCAAGGGATTCAAGGTCGCCGCCTGCACCAATTACTGATGCCACACCGCCCCGACCCAATGATTCCAAATTACTACCAACCGCTTGACCGTAACCTTTAAGCAAGCCAAGCAAGTCGCCAGCACTAGCCGTTTTGCCGTTTTTCAGCGTAAGCAATGTATCGGGCGTGATCGGGCCAGTGTCCTGACCATACCCACCACCCAGTGCCGCAGCTAAGTCACGGTAGTCAGCCATTATTTTCTCGCTAAGGCTTTTGCCAGCGCCATCTTTTTGTCAGCCGCCGCATAGTCTTGGGCTACCTTTTGGGGAATCCCTGCTTCCTTGGCAAATTTGGGGTTGTGTGCAGCAGCTCGCATAAAGTCCGCTTGCTTTTTTGATGTACTAGGCAAGTTCCTTCTCCTTTATGTTTACCAATCCGTCCAACATTCGGTTTTTGGTATTAAACCATTGTTGAGCATAATCGCAATACTTGTAATGTACAAATTCGGGTATCCCAAGCGTGTAATGCGCTATCTTGGCATTTGGGTTGTCTTGCTCGCCCACCAATACATTCCATTCCTTTGGCAAGTCCCCAATTAATTTGTCAGGCAACCAATTAAATCGGTGTAATTCTGAACCTGCATGATCGTCCACATAATCAGGTGTTAGGCATCGGTTTGCAGGATGCTCGCAATTCCACAATATCATGCTCGACCAATTCTTTCTTGGGTAATCCTCGTTCTTGGCTTCCATTTTAGTACCAATGTACTTCTTTTTGTGCTTGGTCTTGTATTCATGTTTGACAACTTGCACCGCTTTGGTCGGGTCAAATAGCTTGTGTAACTCGACAATGTTTGTCAGCATCAGCATATCGCTTGCGTCCATAAATATTGCCCGACCCTTAAATCCTGTGAAATATGGTACTAAAAACCGTTGATAAATAAAAGCATTTGTTCCGTCCCTTTGCTTTCCGTAGAACGGGGTAATCGCTACGGGTTCAGTCGTGTGTTCAATCACACTTTGGCAAAATACATGGTATCCCACGCTTTCCCGTGGGTCGTATCCTGCAAATATGCGAATCATTTTAAACTTAACCTATAAAGCGTCGAGTCAATCAATTGCGCTATCTCATCAATAATGTTTTGAAGCTGAGTCTCATCAGGCATTGATTTTCTGTTCTTATCCACAAAATTTCTCATGTCCGTTATGTATTTAATGGGGTCTTTGGCGTTATGAAAAGTCTCAGGATAGTTCTTAATCCGAGTTGCGTAGCACCCTTGGTATGCTTCAGCAAAATTGTCCACCAAATCAATAATCTCAGGGTAATATTTTCCCAATGCTTTATGTACGGCAAAATCCGTTGTCTGTAAGTGCATAAAATGGGTAACCGTTCCCGAATGTAATAGCGTGGCTACAAAGTCCGCTATGTCGTCATTGTTGTAAGCCATAATTTCCCCTTTCAAGTAATTGTAATGTTTGGCACGGGGATGTCAATTGGCCATTGGTTATTTAACCTAAGTATGTGAACCGTCCTCAAATGCGCTTTCTCCCACAACTCCCGTCTTTGCACCTTGGTTAACTTGTTCCCCGCATCGATGTCGTGGTGGCACGTTTGGCACAGAGCTGCAATGTATTCGTCCGATGCCTTGATTCCACGCCCCTTGCCCCCATGCCAATTGCTATGCGCCGCTTGGGTCGGTGTTGCTCCGCAGTTTTGGCAGCTCAACTCCATTATCAATTTCAGCAACTTCGGGCTTCGGTAATATTTCTGCTTCAAGTATTGCATAAGTATATTCTGCCTCTAACGCTCGGTGTAACCATGATGTTTGACCCGTCTCAAGGTATTGGCTTTTTAGGTAATTTATTCTTTTTAGGTTCATCTTGTTCAATTATTGTTTCAATTGTAGAAAATCGATGTTGATTGGCACACTCTAAACGCCGTCGCCGTGTGTTTTGTGTTGAGGTTCTAGTTTCTTTGACAATACACCATGTCCCACATTCGGGACATTTCATTGGTGCGCCTTGTCTTGCATCCTATTTGTTGCCTCGCGTGTTCGCCAAATCTCAATGTCTAGCCTTGCCGCCTCAATCTCCCATTTAAGGGTTTCTTCTTTTTCAATTGCCGCAGCCAATCCCCTTAACAGTTTGGCATAAATGGGGTCTGCATATGCTTCCCTCTCTTGTGCGTTTGCCGCCTCAAAGCCCATCTTTAAGGCATCCCTCATCAGCAAGGCTTTTTGGCTTTTGCGGAATTCTTCAAGATAAACCCTTTGGGCTTTAGCTTCGCCGTAAGCTGGCGCTTTGTCTCTTATGGTTTGGGCGGCTTCTTCAGGTTTCACTTTAATATTCCAATCATGCGTAAAGCGGCGTCAGGCGTGTCAATCCTTGCCAATGTACCACCGCACCAATTTTTAAAAAAATCGGCTTGTAGGGGCGTTAAACGCTTCTTAGAGGTGCTTTTAATCTCCACCAAGAATGTGTGTCCTTTGTATCCAACCAAAAGGTCAACGGGTAGGCTGATAATCCAAACGTAAGCCCCCGCCGCCCTGAGTGCCGACACAATTTGCTCTTGGTTAGCGTCAACCTTTTTTGCGTGTCTCATGTATTTTTTCTAAAAACTGGGATTTGATACCCGTAAACAGTTGAATTTTGTCGAGTTCCTTGACACGATTCCACACATACTCTTTTGCCCCAGCGAATTGAGCCATCCAAATCAAGTGGTCTAATTGGCTCAACATCGATGTCTCCACAGAGATAAAGGGCGTAATCAACAACGCTTTTGGGGTAGTGGATGCCGCATTTGAGTCTGTCAAGGATTCGTTTTGCGTCTTCATAAGTCACTTAGGATTCTCCATGCGGTAGCTGCACACAATGGAACTTGTCCATTTCCGAGGGCTTTAATTCTGTCCACCCTTGTGGCCATCCCATTAACCACTCGACAAACATTGGACTCAATTGCCCAGAAGTTTGACTCACGCACATTTGCAGATTGACTTGCTTCCCAATCTCTATACGTCTTTGAATTGATGGGTTGCTCAAATTCCCCCTGTCCTTGGAGTCCGATACCTGTGGAGTCGGCCACTTCCTTTTCATCTCCAAATTCACCGCATCCGATAGCTTCGCCCCGAATTTCGTTCCCGTAGTTAAGCTCGTTCTGACAAATCTGTTGTTCTTCAGTTCGATCCCGTTTTGTTTTGGACTCATCCAATCCGATGACGTTGGGGTTGGCCATTTGTCTATGCGTTGTTTTAATGCTTTCCTGCTGTTGCTTCCACCATCTAATCCTGTGGTGTTGGGCGTGTGGAAGCTGTCCACGCCATTTGGCGACAATCCAAATCCTGTCCCTCTGATGCGGTGCTCCAACGTCCGCTGCTCCCAGCACTCCCCATCTCGCATCAAACCCCATTGAGGCCAAGTCTCCAAGAACTCGTCCAAGTCCCCTAGAAGTGAGCATTGGTGAGTTTTCCACGAAGACGAATCGGGGTCGTACTTCGTGAATGATGCGCGCCATTTCTCGCCACATTCCAGAGGCTTCTCCGTCAATTCCTGCCCCTTTTCCTGCTGCGCTAATGTCGGTACATGGAAAGCCTCCAGATACAACATCAACAATTCCTCTCCAAGGTTTTCCGTCAAAGGTTTGAACATCATCCCAAATCGGGAAAAGCGGGAGTATTTTGTCATTTTGTCTTGCGACAAGTACGCTTGCTGGGTAAGCTTCCCATTCGACTGCACAGACGGTTCTCCATCCGAGCAAATGTCCCCCAAGTATTCCTCCACCAGCGCCTGCGAAAAGAGCCAACTCATTCATGCCACCTTTCCTTTTAATGCTTCCCTGATTTTTGCAATCATCTCAGGATTAGTCTTTGCATTTTTAATACTCTCATCCAATGCAACCAAGGTAGGGTCACGCTCAAATTTGCTTGGCACAGTCTGATGCACCTTGTCGGCAACATTAGGCTTGACAACCCATTCAGCCTTAAACCCTGTCCAACCACGAACCAAACATTCTGTCATTGCCTGCTCTAGAGTCCAGCCTGCCTTTTCAGCCTCAGTCCTAATGCCATCAATGGCTCGTTCAGTAATCGGGGCTTTCTTGGCTTTTCTTAAAGATTTGAATTCCTGAAAAACAGAATCAGAAACACCGATAGGTGTATATATATGGTTATTGGTTATTGGTTTATGGTTATTGGTTGCTATTGGGGTAGCATTAGGGGGGCTATAACCTGCCTTTGCCCACCTTATAGCCGCACCTTTCTTTCCATCCTCAGTAAATTTACGATATTTACTAATTTCATCATCTGCTCTAGTATGAATGTATCCATTTTCTGTAGAAATAAAAAACTCATCCAATACTGTTAAAACCTCTTGTTCAAAGTCTTTCATGCCTATTTGTCTAGCAATATCTCGTTGTTTTATCGGTGATTCATGAAGATAGTAGAAATCTAACAACCTCCTGTAAGCCAAATCTTCCATTAAAGAAAGGTGGTGGGTGTGGCTTTTGTAATCGCCTATATGAAAATTATAGTAGTGCATACTAACCTTACATCATTGGTTGTCATCACGAAGGAAACATAGGCAGGTCGGTGATGAATCGACTTTTCCCCCGCTAAAGGTAGCCAGTTTCCAAACATCTTACTTCTTTTTAAACCATTCGGGTCGAAGTTTCAACAAATCATACAAACGCCCCTTGGGAACGTGTTTCCATTGATGTACGGACGCACGGGTTATTCCCAAAATTCGGGCTAGCTCACTCTGTGAGCCTGCAAGTTTGCATAATTCTTCTTTAGTCATGCGTATAGTTTACTCGACAATGGATAAAAAGCAACATTAGGGAAACTCCCTATAAAATAAATTAAATAATTGTTTGAATCCGTATAGAAACCTATACAATAACCCTTATGCCGTAGCGTTTTGCAAGCGGTCTTTTAGGAGTCAGCAATGACATTTTCTCTCAATCAAATCGTAGCAGGCCACAAGGCAGGCGTGTTTGTTGTCTTAGGTTTCCGCATTATTGGCGGTGAGCGTTGGGCGCAGCTCAAATCTTATGACCCATCTTCGGGTCGAGTTGCCAAGGGTGAATTAGCCCTTCCCTTAAATTGCCTTCGCAATTACTCTTAAACCAAAAGGGGCGCAAGCCCTTAAAAAGCACAACATGAAACACACCTACTACCCACCGATTGATGGCCCACACAAGCCACCACGCACGTTTAACCGCGCTCTTGCGGTTGTCACCATATTGGCAATTATCGTCATTATTTTAGATTTGACAGTTTGGCGGCCTTTATGAACCAAGCCGACAAAATCATTGCGGATTGCCAACAAAAAAGCAACGAATATCTTGCTCCCGAATTTAAAAACTTTTACCACATTGGACAACTTCAACATCACATTATTGAGTTATGCCAAGAAATCGACATTTTAAAAGACCAACTCCACGACGTAACCACCACACTTGAAAGCATCGAATTATGAAAAACATTGCATCTGCTTTGGTCAAAGCACAAAAGGCGTTTGGCCCTGCTTTAAAGACCGCTACAAACCCTCATTTTCGTTCACGCTATGCTGACCTATCCGCTTGTATTGAGGCGGTCATAGACGCTTTAAACGACCACGGTATAGCCCTTGTTCAACAAAACCATCCTGACCCCAATGGCGTAATTGTGGAAACCGTGTTTATTCACGAATCAGGTGAAATGCTTAACTGCGGTCAATTATTTGTGCCTGCAAGCAAAAACGATCCCCAAGGGTACGGCTCGGCATTAACTTACGCACGACGTTATTCGCTTATGTCTGCTTGCGGTATTGCTCCCGAAGATGATGATGGTAACGCCGCATCCCGTAAGGTAGACCTTAAGGTACACCCAAAGGTTAACCTTGAGGATCACCTTGCTGCTATTGAGGGGTCTGCCAATTCTGACGAATTAGCCAAAGTATATGCTTTAGCGCATGATGCTTGCATGGGTGACCAAGCACTCATTATTCAAATTATTGCTGCCAAGAAAAAACGTATTGAAAAAGCAAAAAAGGAGAAAACAAATGGATGAGCAACGCACGGAAGAATGGTTTACGCAACGCCTGGGCAAAGTAACCGCCTCACGAGTTGCAGATGTGATGGCGCGGACAAAAACGGGCTATTCCGCAAGTCGGGACGCATACATGACCCAATTGGTCTTGGAAGTGGTAACTGGTCAAAAAGCCGAGTCTTATTCCAATTCCGCAATGGAGTGGGGCACAGCTCAAGAACCCTTTGCTAGAAGTGCGTATGAGGCGCGTGAGGGCGTTTTGGTTGAGGAAGTGGGGTTTGTACCCCATCCAACGATTGAACGCGCAGGGGCATCTCCTGACGGCTTGGTGGGGTTGTTTGGCGGCATTGAAGTGAAATGCCCCAATTCCAACACCATGATGGAAACAATTTTAACGGGTAACGTGCCAAACAAATATTTTATTCAAATGCAGATGCAAATGGCCTGCACGAATCGGGAATGGTGTGATTACGTCGTATTCGATCCAAGATTTCCACCCAAAGCGCAATTGTTTGTCAAACGTGTTAATCGTGATGATAAATTTGTGCTTGAAATGGAAATAGAAATAAAGAAGTTTTTGTCAGAAATGATGGAAAAAGTCACACAATTCACCAACTACATTGAAAGCCAAACGTAAAAAAAATGGTCGTAGTTGACGCTACGACCAAAACATTTCACACCCTGACTTTACACAACGACAAAGAAAAATTGTTGTGTAATTGGATTATACACACAAAAGAAAGCCAACCATGAAAAAGATTAAAGTTTTAAAAGTAATTACGGGCAAATATACCGATAAAAACGGTGCGGAAAAAAAACGCTACACCACCGTGGGCAGTTTGTTTGAAGACGGTGGCAATTTTAAGATTAAGTTAGATTCCATACCATTGTCTGAGGGCGGTTGGTCAGGTTGGATTAATTGTTATGACTTGGAAGAAAAAGAAACGCCAAAAACCCATAAAAGTGGTTTTGACGATATGGATCAAAGTATCCCCTTTTAAGGAATAACCATGTTGCATCCAAGAGTTAGAAACACCGACCCTTTGACCAGTTACCAAGCGGCAGAGTCTGTCAAGGAATTTGCCAAACAACACCAAACCGTTATCTTTATGTGCCTGTTAAAACACGGCGCACTAGGTAAAGATGGCATTGCCAAATTGACGGGGTTGGATAGCAATCAGGTTTCCAGGCGATTAGTCGAGCTGCGACGCCAAGGGCAAATTGCTTTAACGGGTCGCACGGTTAAGTCTAAATCAGGGCGTGAGGAACGAGAATGGCACGTTCCACCCATCCAAGGGGTGTTGCTATGACACAAGATGAAATCATTGAGATGGCAATAGAAGCTGAATTTGTTTCACATGGAAAGTTAAGTGATGAAGAAAGTGAATTGTTTGTTTGTGTTGATAAAGACATCTATAGATTTGCCAAACTGGTAGCCGCCAAAGAACGTGAATCCTGTGCAAAGATGGTAATTTTCTTAGATGAATCACTTGCTGATGAAATTCGAGCCAGGGGACAAACATGATTTTAATAGATGTAGCCGATCTACCCAATTTGCCCGAAGACGAAGAGTTTGATAGGGATTACCCCAATGCGTCTGAATTAATTTGTACGCTTGATGAATATGGCTTCGATGTATGCTTAAACAATGAGTCCATTTTGGATTACTTATCTGAAAAAGATATTATTTGTGTTGAAAAAAAAATGAAAAAGGATTTTGACAAACAAATGAACGAGTATGACTAATTGGATTATCCTTTGCACAATCCTTGGCATTGGGTGTGCCGTAGGGATGCTATTTCTATTCCTGTTGGTTTGGATGATTCTGTTAATTCAAGAATAGCGCACGTTCATCTATACGGCGGTTTTGGAGACCTTTTAATATTTTCCCACCCGCCATGCAGTATTTCATTAACTCTTGCGCCGCGCCCTCTTTATCGCCCCGTAGCAGTTTTTGGCGAAGCGTTGAACGCTGGAGTGTTCCCAAGCCGACATTAAAACTAAAACTAACAAGACCGTCAAACATACCTTGGGTGAGAGGAATTGGGCAAAACTGAGCCACTCCACGTTCAAACCGATTAAGGTCACTTCTGAGAATCCCATTTACTTCTTCCATTGAAAAAGTGCGGTTATCTTCTTGGCGTAATTCAACACCGTCTCTTTGATCGATTTTAAGATTTCCTTGACTTGGGTATAAAACATGACCTACTCCTATTGTCCAAAGTTTTGCGGGGCAACGATACGGTTTTTGCCGTACACCCTCATGGTGTTTAATCATTGTGATGGCTTTATCAGATACTTGCATGATAAACTTTTATTGGGGTGTTAAGCCAACATTTGAGGATGTCAATGCAAGCCGTTTTTTGGCTTTCCGACTTGCCACGTTAAAGACCAAATCAAGCCCCATCATTTGCCAAACGCCCGACCACCAAAATGAAACGCTATTATTGATGCAAAAAGAGCCTGGGTGTTGTCATCCCACAATTGATCTGCCAACTCGTTAAACGGCACATTTGCCGTAATTCCATGAAACGCAAGGGTTGTATCAATTGCCACCAAAAGAAAGAAAAACCCGTAGGTAATGATAGGACGCACCCCCGCCCTTAAATTTTTCATCCATTGGCTTGTGCCCTCGTTTAAACTTGTGTCGTGGGCATAGATGGCTTGCATCTCGGCTTGTTGTGCCCCTATAAGGGCTTGTGAGGTCTGTGCCTTGGTTTCTATCTCAAGTTGGTCAGTATGGATATGCTCGACCCGTTCTTGCGCCTCAAAGCCTGCTTTACGCAAAGCCAACTCACGCTCGGTTTGCATTGCCGCCAACGCCAACTCATGTTTCTTATCAGAACGGTCTTGAAAGAAATCAAGCAACTTGGGCAAACCGCCCATCAAAAAACTAATTAGGGTTGATATTAGAGTTAACATTTTCTTCCTTTCGATCCACCTTACGGCGTAATGCTTCAACTTTTTTT
>Ga0209400_1004284_pt1 | contig 10126 bp, 6 predicted proteins | sample M_130807_EF_Meta_FD_187313 | JGI IMG/M metagenome (GOLD analysis project Ga0209400, IMG submission 187313) | Freshwater microbial communities from Lake Montjoie, Canada to study carbon cycling - M_130807_EF_MetaG (SPAdes) (version 2) | ecosystem: Environmental > Aquatic > Freshwater > Lake... | reverse complement strand
CGGCCAGTGCAACGTCCCCAACCAACTCGGGCCGTGCTCCGCCGTCGCGGCGGGCGGCTACCACACCGTCGCCCTCCGGCAGGACGGCGGCGTACGGGCGTGGGGATACAACGGCGACGGCCAGTGCAACGTCCCCAACGAACTCGGGCCGTGCTCCGCCGTCGCGGCGGGCGGCAACCACACCGTCGCGATCTCGTGCGCCATCACCCCCAGCAGCCCCACCAGCTCCGAGCTGGCGCCCTACTCCTTTACCAACCCGCGCACCTTCACGGCCACGGGCATTCAGCCCACCTCCACCGGCGCCACCCTCACTGTCACCGCGCGCGGCAACCTTGGCACCTCCACCAAGTTCCTCACCGTCAAGATCGACGGCGTCACGCTGGCAACCAACATCTTCGGCGCGGGCTCCGGCGCCGCCAACTGCGCCGCCACCGCCAGCACCGCCACCTTCACCATCCCGCCCGCACAGTTCGCCAGCCTCACCGCCGACGGTGCGCTGGAGGTGCGCGTGGAACCCTCCATCAACGCCACCAGCGCCGGCTGTGCCGCCGCGACGCTCACCGTGCAGCTCAACTACACGCGCGACATCGCGGACTGCAACGGCAACGGCATCGACGACGAGTGCGACATCGGCATGCAGCCCGCCGTCCGCGACTGCAACCGCAACGCCACACTCGACGCCTGCGAGATCCTCGCCGGTGCCACGGACATCAACCAGAACGGCCGCCTCGACGCCTGCGAAGCGGACTGCAACCAGAACGGCCTGCCCGACACCTACGAGATCACCGCCAACCTGGTCCCCGACTGCAACTCCAACGGCATCCCCGACAGCTGCGACATTGCCGCCGGTACCAGCAACGACGTGGACCACAACGGCATCCCCGACGAGTGCAAGGCGGACTGCAACGGCAACCACCTGCCCGATGCCTGGGAGATCGCCCAGGGCATGGTGCCGGACTGCAACCACAACGGCATCCCCGACGGCTGCGAGATCGCCGCCGACCCAACCCGTGACTGCAATCGCAACGGCATCCTCGACACCTGCGAAGGCGGCAGCACCGGCATCGACTGCAACCAGAACGGCGTGCTCGACACCTGCGAAATCGCCGCCAACCCCGCCCTCGACTGCAACGCCTCCGGCACGCTCGACACCTGCGACGTGGCCTCCGGCGCCGCCGCCGACTGCAACGCCAACGGCCGCCCCGACTCCTGCGACATTACTTCCGGCGCCGAGGACGACAACCAGAATGGAAAGCTCGACACCTGCGAACTCGCCTACGGCGACCTCAACCTCGACGGCTACGTCAACGGCGCCGACCTCGGCGGCCTGCTCTCCCTCTGGGGCATCCAGGATCCGCCCTACGGCGACCTCGACGGCAACCGCCAAATCAACGGCGCCGACCTCGGCCTTCTCCTCTCCCACTGGGGCCCGGTGCCGTAAGCGGCGCGCGCATCACTCGCCTTCCGCCACCAGCACCTTCCGCTCCCGCGTGTCCCGCAGCAAACAACGAGGCAATTCCGGAATTTCCGTTCAGGCGACACCAATCGTGGAATGACATTCCGTATCTCCCTCCGGTGACGCACATTCACCGATCCGCGATCGCAACTTCCCTCATCAGCCCGCACACAGGAGATCCCCATGAAGAGCACCTCCCTCGCACTCGCTTCGCTCGCCTCCGCACTTTGCAGCGTCTCGCATGCCAGCGTGACCGGCCTCGTGGCATCCGTCCGGCAGGTCTCGGGCTACACGATGGTGGACGTCTACGCCGCGTCCACGTCGGCCACCGACTGGATCGGTTCCGCACGGCTGAACACGCTGGCCACCTCCGCAAGCGGCGGTTTCGTGCAGAGCAGCGAGACGGCGCTCAAGGGATGGGCCCCGGATTCGTCGTGGTCCTCCACGATGGACTCCATCGACAGCTTCATGACCATCGGCGGAACAGACCTTGGCGACCCGAGCGGACCGAACTACGCAAACACCACGCTGTCCGCGACCACGACCGGATGCCCACCCGGAACCTGGGTCGGCACGTCGCTGTCCGCGCAATCCAACCAGCTTGACATCCCCACGGGGTACGCCCTGAGCTGGGCCACGTCGGCCGACGATCCACTCGGGGTCGTCAAGACAATTGCAGATATCCCCGGACGAATCAACATCCTGGGCGACACATCGGCAAGCATGTACGGGGCCTGGATCATGCACCTGGTCATCGCCGGAAACGATCCGTGCACCATCTCCATCGGGAACCTGAAGTTGACCGGAAAGCGAAACGGGCAGTACACGTTCGCCTACCCGAACTTCAGCGGCCCCGGCGCCGAAGCCACGTTCACCGTCCCCGCGCCAGGTGCAGCGGCGGTCCTCGCGCTCGCCGGCCTCAGGCGCCGTCGGCGCGCGTAGCCGCAGGCACATCCACCTTCCGCTCCCGCAGCTCCGCGTCCACGCACACGCGCCGGTCGAACACGAAGCACTCGCCGTCGTAGTGCGCACCGCCGCATTCCTCGAAGTACTTGAGGATGCCGCCGTCGAGCTGCACCACGTTGCGGAACCCCGCGCGCTCCATGTACGGGCCGGCCTTCTCGCAGCGGATGCCGCCGGTGCAGAACATCACCACCAGCTCGTCCTTCATGCGGTCCGGCAGCTTGTCCACCGCGGCGGGGAAGTGCCGGAAGTGGCCGATGCCCGCCGGCACCGCGCCGCGGAACGTGCCCAGCTCCACCTCGTAGTCGTTGCGCGTGTCCAGGAGCGTGAGCGGCCGTCCCGCATCGAGCCACTCCTTGAGCGTGGCCGGCGCCACCTTGCGGCTGGTGGCACGCGCCGGGTCGATCCCTTCCACGCCGAAGGCGATGATCTCCTTCTTGATCTTCACCAGCATGCGGCCGAAGGGCTGCTCATGGCTCTCGCTCACCTTGGGCGTCAGGCCATCGAGGCCCGGAACCGCGCGCAGTTCGGCGAGCAGCGCATCGACGCCCGCCGCAGTGCCCGCCACGAACAGGTTGACGCCTTCCGCACTCAGGAGGATCGTCCCCTTCAGCCCGCCCGCGCGGCAGACCGCGCGTAGCCGCTCGCGCAGGGCCGGCAGGCCCGTCAGCGGCGCGAACAGGTAGGCAGAGACGTTGCTGACCACGAACGGCAGTCTAGGGATGCACGCCGCGCAGTCCTCTAACCACGAAGCCCCCTGGATGGGCCGCGAACGGCGGTTTCGCACCACGCGGTTGACGCCAATGCATTGGACATTCGCGCAATTGCGGCTACCTTTGCCCCGATGCCCGCGACCCGCTCGCCCAAGTTGTTCCCGCGCGCCGTCGCGGTCGCCCTGCCGGCGGTGCTCGCCGCCGCCCCAGCGCTTGCCGACGGCGTCATCACGTCCTGGGGCGCCAACGCCTACGGCCAGCGAAACGCGCCCGCGGACCTGGGTGCGGTCACGCAGATCACCGCCGGCCGCTTCCACACGCTCGCCATCCGCAGCGACGGCACGCTTGCGGCGTGGGGGTGGAACTTCGCGGGCCAGTGCAACGTGCCCCCGAACTTCGGCGCGGTGCTGCAGGCATCCGCCGGCAACGGCCACACGCTGGCGATTCGCGCCGACGGTTCCGCGGCCGCGTGGGGCGACAACTCCTTCGGCCAATGCAACGTTCCGGCAGACCTCGGCGTGGTGCGCCAGGTGGCTGCGGGCAACCTGCACTCCGTGGCACTTCGCGCGGACGGTTCGCTTGCCGTGTGGGGCAGCAACGCGCTCGGCCAGCGCTCGGTGCCGGCGGGCTTCCCCGCGGCGCAGCAGGTGGTGGCGGGCGCAAGCCACAACGTGGTGATCACGCCCGATGGCGCGGTGGCGGCGTTCGGCGACAACTCCGCCGGCCAGTGCACCGTGCCCGGCAACCTGGGCCCCGCGCGCGAGGTCAGCGCCGGCGATGCCCACACGCTGGCGCTGCTTGCCGACCGCAGCGTGGTCGCCTGGGGCGACAACGCCTACGGACAGCGCACCGTCCCCGCCGACCTTGGCCCCGTCCTGCGCATCGCGGCCGGTGGCAACCACTCGCTGGCGCTCCGCCAGGACGGCACGGTGCGCGCATGGGGCTGGAACTCCTCCGGCCAGCGCGACGTGCCCACCCCGCTGCCCAACGTGGTGGCGCTTGCCGGCGGGTACCAGCATTCCGTGGCGCTCGACTGCACGTTCCGGCTGTCGGTGCGAAGCTCCCCGGACCTCGGCAACTTCGGCGCCGCGCTGCCGCGCGAGCACCGCTTCACGGGCCTACCGCCGATCGCCGGCGCCGCCGTGGAAGTCACGGTGGAGGCGCGCGGCGACCTCGACCTGGCAAGCAAGTTCCTCGTCATCACCGCCGATGGCCAGCCGCTGGGCAACGCCTTTACCGCACCGGGAACATCCACCGCGTGCCCGGTGGGCATGAACCGCGCGCTCCTGACGATGACCGCCGCCACCTACGCCGCGCTTGCCTCCGACGGCGAGATCGTCCTCCGTGTCGAGCCGTCCGCCGCCGTCTCCGCGGCGCAGTGCCCCAACGGCGCGTTGGTGGTGAAGCTCGGCATCCCCGAGCCGTACAGCGATTGCGACGGCAACGGACGCAACGACGCCTGCGACATCGCCATCGGCGCAGCGGACGTGAACCGCAACGGCCGGCTCGACGCCTGCGAGATCGCCTACGGCGATTTCAACCTCGACGGCGCGGTGAACGGCGCCGACCTCGGCATGATGCTCGGCGTCTGGGGCGTTGCAAACCCGCCGTACGGCGACCTCAACGGCGACGGCACCGTGAACGGCGCAGACCTCGGCCTGCTGCTCTCGCGCTGGGGCCCTGTGAGCTGAGCCTGCTCGGCAACGGCCCACCTGCGCGCAGCACGCGGCCGAACGCTGCCCCCGATTCGTCACCCCGGACGCCGCGACTGCTTGATCGCCTTCAGTGCGCTGTTGATGCTCCGCGAAATCTCCTTCAGGTCCCACGAATTCTGCGGTGACGAACTTGCGCCCCAGTTGAGCAGCAGCTTCTGCAGGTCCTGTTCGCCCACCGTGCCGTCATCGTTGACGTCGCCGTTGCCGCGCGACGCGCTCTGCGTCGTCACCGCCGCCTTCGCGGTCTCGCAAGCGCTCACTTCTGCTTGCTTGGCGGCAACCTGTGACTGCAGGGCGGAAACCTGAGACTCCAGTGCGGCGTTCGCAGCGAGCAGCGCCGCGTTCGCACTCGCGCCGGCGGCAACCTTCTCCATCAACGTGGTGGCCGTCGCGGAAATGGCGATGTTGAACCTTCCGAGGCATCCCGCCGAAATCTGCGACACGGCCTGCAGGCTCGCGGAGCCGGCACATTGGCCCGCGGAATTGTCTCCCCACGCCCAGACCTCGCCGCTTGGCGTCAATGCCACGGTGTGCAACTCTCCCGCAGCCACCTGGATCAGCGGAATCTCGATGAGGCCGGCTGGAACGTTGCACTGCCCGGAAGAGTTGTGGCCCCACACACTCAACGTGCCATTCGCCTCCAACGCGACGGTGTGTTTGCCTCCAGCCGCGATCTGGGTCACCGAAGCAAGGCCGCCAGGCACAGTGCACTGGCCGGATGCATTGTCGCCCCACGCACGGACCGTACCCCCGGAAAGCAAAGCGACGGTGTGCCGCGCCCCGGCCGCAACCTGCGTCACGATGCCGAGATCTGCAGGAGTGGCGCACTGACCGAGGGAATTGTCGCCCCATGCCTGCACCGTGCCGTTGGACTTCAACGCGACGGTGTGATTTCCACCGGCCGCAATCCGCGCGACCGAAGCAAGGCCGCCGGGGACGGTGCGCTGCCCGGATGCGTTGTCGCCCCACGCACGCACCGTGCCTCCCCGCAGCAAGGCAACGGTATGCGAACCTCCTGCCGCAATCTGCACGACGACTCCCAGATCCCCGGGAACATTGCACTGCCCCGATGCGTTGCCACCCCACGCCTCCACCGTGCCCCCCGAAAGCAAGGCGACCCCGTGCGAGGCGCCCGCCGCAACCTGTGTCACGCCGGAATTGCTGGGCAACACAGGCACGACGCACTGCGTGGATGCATTGTCGCCCCATGCCACCGCCTCACCCCAGCCAATCGGGCCCGCCTGATCCTCCAGCCCACGGACGGCGGAAGCCGGCGTGCAAAGCATGAGCGCAATTGCTGGAATGGACAGTCGCTGCTTGCCGGAGGAGGGATGCGATCCGAAGTACCGATGCATGGGTGAATTCCGTGAGGTGTTCGTGCCTGCTCGTTGATCCGTGCGATCGACGTCAGCGATTGCGCCGCGAGAGCTTGATGGTCGTCAATACCCGCTTGATGCTCCGAGAGATGTCCTTCAGGCTGCCGGTGTTCTCCGCAGCCGAACCGGGGCCCCAACGGCGAAGGAGCTTCTCGACATCGGCTTGGCCAACGGACCCATCGTTGTCCAGGTCGCCGGTGCTCCGCACGGTGCCCTGCGCCTCCAGCGCCGCCTTCGTCGATTGGCAGACCGCCAGCTCGGCGCGCTTGGCAGCGAGGCCGCCCTGCATGGAAGCAACCTGCGCGTCCAGGCCCGGCTTCGCAGCCACCAAGGACGCGTTGTCCGATGCCTGATCCGCAATGTGCTGCGTGATGTCGGTGGCGAACGCGGACACGACGGAGATGAACTTGCTCTGGCTACCGAGGCCAACAGCGGTCACCACCCCGATGTCGGACGGAATCTCGTCCTGGTAATAGTCCGTGTCGCCCCAGACCCGCACGTTGCCCAGCGATTCCAGCGCAATCGAATGCTTCCAGCCCGCAGCCACCCGGATCACCTCGTCAAGGTCGTCAGGCACAACACACTGATTCTCGGAGTTTCGCCCCCATGCACGGACAGTGCCGCTCTCCAGAAGCGCCACCGTATGCGCGGCGCCCGCCGCCACCTGCGTCACCGTTCGTGGAAGATCGTCAGGAATGGTGCATTGAAAGCTGCTGTTCCGCCCCCACGCCCGGACCGTCATGTTCGACAGCAACGCAACGCAGTGGTCCTGACCCGCCGCAACCTGCGTGACGGCTTCGAGCGTGACCGGGACATCGCACTGGTGGTAGACGTTGTATCCCCAGACCCGGACGGTTCCATCCTGCCGCAGTGCCATGGAGAAGTACTGACCAGCCGCAACCTGCGTGGATGTGCCGAGGTCGCCGGGAACGTCGCACTGGCCGTAGGCGTTGTATCCCCAGGTCCGAACAACGCCTCCGGCCAGGGCGATGCTGTGATCGCCACCCGCCGCGACTTGCGTGACGACGCCAAGATCTGCCGGGACGGTGCATTGCTTGCGGCCGTTGTCTCCCCATGCACGGACCGTGCCGCCCTGCTGGAGCGCCACCACGTGGCCATTGCCGGATGCAATCTGGATGATCGCACCGACGCTGCGCGGAACATCGCACTGCTTGTCATCGTTCTGCCACCAGACGCGTGCGTATCCCCAGCCGTTGACGCGAGGGTCACCATCCGCCAGTGGACCAGCGCTTGCCGGCGAACCCGTTGCGAACGCGGCGATTGCGGCAACAAGGCCGCCAAGGGCAAAGCGCAGCAAGTTTGATTGTGTATTCATCTGAGTTACTGCAACGCAGGTGGCCTTGGGGCAGAACCAACCGAAGAACGTGACTTTCGGACCGAGACCAAGGTAACGCCCGCGATGGAATTCTTGAGCGCCCAGCGGTTCCAAATGCCTGAATTTACCGGTTCTCGGCGCAATGCCGCCCCCGACTACCGATAAACGATGCGAATCCCCGGCTTCGTGAACTCGATCTACTTCGCCTTGAAGAGCGCGCACAGCGCCTGCTTGAACGCCTTCCTGCTGACGCCGAAGCGTGGGCAAAGGCTCCGCAAGCATGTCATCGCGCTACATCGACGCTCAGAACCAATCGGTCAGCAGCTTGCCCAGGTCGTTCCCGCCCACCGTGCCATCGTTGTCGAGGTCGCAGCACACGCTGGGCCGGCCCCATTCGTTGAGGAGCCGCGCAAGGTCGGCGCCGTCGACGATTCCGTCCCGGTTCAGGTCACCCGCGCGGTACTGGGCGGCCGACCGATACGTCACCTCCAGCCGCGGCCGCAGGATGAGGTTGCCGTTCTCGCTCGAGCGGATGTCGATGCCGTCGTCGTTGCCGGAGATGATCTGCGGCAGGATGGCAACGCCCCAGTTCGGCGTGCCGTTCACCCACGACTGCACCGTGGACGTGATGTCGATGCGGCGCATCGAGTCGGAATTCGGCGAGTTGTCGCCCGGGAAGGTCGCGACTGCCGGGCCAAGGTCCGCTCCCACGGTCAGCCCGCCGCTCAGCGAGTTCCAGGTGGAGGACTCGTCCCACGCGCGGATCACCGGATGGACGATGAAGTTCGGGTTGTAGAGCGGGGTGTCGATGTCATCCACCACGTCGAGCACCAGCGTGGCGCTCACGACCGTCGAACCGGCCGGAATCGCGCCGTTGCCGACGATCCCATCGAACCGCAGCAGCGCCTGTCCGCGGTAGTCGGCGAAGATCGAGTTCGACACGTCGTCATCGGAGGTGCGGGTGTCGCTGTTGCCGTAGCTGGTGTTCGGGCTCTGCTGGTTGATCCACGTGTCCTGCGTGCCTGCGTACCCGGACACGCTTTCCTGGAATGCCTTGAACGAAAGGCCCGCGCCCAGTGCATAGTCGGCGAAGTTCACCGACAGCGTGAAGTCGCTCTTGGCCGCCGTGCGCACCGCCTGCAGCGTGGGAGAGTAGGAATCGACGTCGATGGTGTTCGCCGCGGTGTCGAAGCGCATGATGCGCATCCAGCCATTGCCGCCGTTCGGGTCGTCCTGGTAGTCGGCCAGCACTTCCTGGATGGGCTTGCCTGCCACGTTGAGGCTCTGCTGGTGCCATTCGCCGTGGAAGTGGCCGCAGGTCACCATGAAGATGTTGGTGTTCTTGCGCAGGAACCACTGGAAGAAGTCCTCGCTCTGGATGCCGTTCGGGTTGTAGAAGCCCTCCAAGGAGTACCAGATGGCGGGATAGCGGCCGTTCGGCACGACGGGCACCCCGGACGTGTAGGCCTCCGCCTCCTGCAGGTACTTGTGCGTGGTGATCATCGTGGGCCGGTCCTTGTTGGCGTCCAAGATGCCCTGCGCCCACGCAAGCTCCGCGATCGGCGTGTCCACGTCGAGGTGGACCTGCAGGAAGTCGATGCCGCCCGCGCTGAAGTAGGTGTAGTTGGACATCCCGGAGGGTGAGGCGCCGCCGTACCAAACCCGGCCAGCGAACCGCTGCGGGCCGAAGTACTCCCGGTAGTTCTCCGGGATGTACGAGGTGCCCGAGGCGCCGGCAGGCGTCACGTCATGGTTGCCCGGGCAGACGCCGTAGATGATTCCGGCATCGTCAAGCACGCGCATGGAGGCGTCGGCGTTCTGCCACTGCCGCACCTGGTCGGCGTTGTTGGTGATGTCGCCGTAGTGCGAGACGTAGCGGATGTCGAGCGGCGTACGGTTGTCCACCACCCAGTTGGTCTGTGCGGTGTAGATCTGCGGATAGCTGTTCGAGTAGTTCTGCGTGTCGGGAAGCCCGATCAGCGAGAATCGGCTCGGCACCATCGAGAAGTTCTCCGCGGCGCCCTGCACGTAGCCCGGGGCGGGCGCGATGGTGTCGAAGTCCGGGAGTCGGTGCGGACGGCCGTGGCCGTCGACCCCGTCATGTGCAAGCGCGGGAAGCGCCGCAGCGGAGAGGGCAGCGATGGGGAGGAGCACGCACTTCGTGATGGGCCGAATCATGGGAGCAGGAAACCCGTCGGTGCCACAGTTTCCGTCAACGAATCGTGAAGATCGCGCAAAGAGACCGAGCGTGACCGTCCAGTCGCACCCCGTGCCCGGCGTCACTTCGTCGCCCGGATCCCCGGCTTCGTGAACTCGATCCTCTTCGCCTTGAAGAGCGCGCCCAGCGCCTGCTTGAACGCCTTCTTGCTGGTGCCGAAGCTGGCGCGGATGAGTTCGGGCGGCGTGTCGTCGTCCACTGCCAGCGTGCCGCCCGCGGCGGTGAGCGCGGCCATCACCTGCTCCGTGAGCGGCGCCACGCGCTGGTAGCCGGACGCATCGAGCGAGAGATCCACCTTGCGGTCCTCGCGCACCGCGGTCACGAAGCACTTCACGCGCTGCCCGTAGGA
>Ga0209400_1004283_pt1 | contig 10127 bp, 6 predicted proteins | sample M_130807_EF_Meta_FD_187313 | JGI IMG/M metagenome (GOLD analysis project Ga0209400, IMG submission 187313) | Freshwater microbial communities from Lake Montjoie, Canada to study carbon cycling - M_130807_EF_MetaG (SPAdes) (version 2) | ecosystem: Environmental > Aquatic > Freshwater > Lake... | reverse complement strand
CGTAGCGACGCGCGCTGTGCCATCATAAGTCTGTGCCAAACTGCCGAGCGCCACACTTGCAGCTGCTTTGGCCACCACCAGATTGTTGGTAGCGGTGCCCGCGTAGTTGGTGTCGTTGATCGTGCCAACAACCACATAAGTGCCTGCGTTGGTCGGTGCCGTGGACGAGCCATCATAGGTCAATGTCACGGTCTTCCCTGCGGGAGTCGTCGTCGCCGTAGCGACGCGCGCTGTGCCATCATAAGTCTGTGCCAAACTGCCGAGCGCCACACTTGCAGCGGCTTTGGCCACCACCAGATTGTTGGTAGCGGTGCCCGCGTAGTTGGTGTCGTTGATCGTGCCAACAACCACATAAGTGCCTGCGTTGGTCGGTGCCGTGGACGAGCCATCATAGGTGAAGGTGACCGTTTTTCCTGCTGGCGTTGTCGTCGCCGTGGCGACGCGCGCTGTGCCATCATAAGTCTGTGCCAAACTGCCGAGCGACACACTTGCAGCGGCTTTGGCCACCACCAGATTGTTGGTAGCGGTGCCTGCGTAGTTCGAGTCGTTGATCGTGCCAACAACCACATAAGTGCCTGCGTTGGTCGGTGCCGTGGACGAGCCATCATAGGTCAATGTCACGGTTTTCCCTGCGGGGGTCGTCGTCGCCGTGGCAACACGAGCTGTGCCATTGTAGGTCTGTGCCAGACTGCCGAGCGACACACTCGCAGCGGCCTTGGCAACAACAAGGGTGCCGGTGGCGGTGCCTGCATAGTTGGTGTCCACGATCGTGCCGACAACGGTGTAGCTGCCCGCGTTCGTCGGTGGCGTACTCGAACCATCATAGGTGAAGCTGACGGTTTTCCCCCCAGGCGTGGTCGTGGCTGTGGCCACCCGCGCGGTGCCGTCATAGGTCTGTGCCAGACTGCTGAGCGACACTGTGGCGGAAGCCTGGGCAATGACCAACGTACCCGTGGCGCTGCCAGCGTAGTTGGCGTCATTAATCGTACCTATGACGGTGTAACTGCCCGCATTCGTCGGTGCCGTGGCTGAGCCGTTGTAGGTGAAGGTAACGGTTTTTCCTGCGGGCGTCGTCGTCGCTGTGGCCACCTTCACTGTGCCATCGTAGGTCTGTGACAAACTGCCAAGCGACACTGTCGCAGACCCTTTTAACACCGTGATGCTGAAACCCTGCGTATTGGTGCCGTTGACGTTGGTGGCGGTCACCACTCCGGTAAAGGTGCCTGCCGCCGTGCAGGTGCCGGCGATGGTGCCGTCGCTGCTCAGCGTCAGCCCGGTGGGCAGAGCGCCCGTGGTGACCGAGAAGGTCGGGGCCGGAAAACCGGAGGCGGTGTAGTTGAAGCTATAATCTGCGCCGACCGTGCCGCCCGCGCTCGGCGCACTGCTAGTGAAGGCGGGAGCCTGGTTCACGGTGACGGCGAAAGTCTGTGAGACGGTGCTGCCGTCCAAATCCGTCGCCGTGACCGTCACGTTGCTCTGCCCGCCGGCGACGCCATTGATCTGCACATTGGTGCCGCTGATGCTGGCGGTCACGGCGGTCGGGTTGGTGTTGCCGGTGACGCTGTAGCTCAGCACGGCCACCGGTGCGGCGGAAGTGATGGTGACCATCTTGGTGGTGTCCATCGTAGAGCCGCTGGTCACCGGCCAGCTTGTCAATGAGCTATTAGGAGTGCCGTCGATGTTGACAGTCGGGTTGACCGTAGGCAGACCGGCCATGTTATCCGCCACGGTCATGCCGCCACTGGCCACGCGTGCGAACGCGGTAAAGCCACCGTTTTGGTTGTCCAAGTTCGTGCTGTTGTCCGCAAGGTTGACAAAGAACTGGTCGGTAGCGCTGTTCGGGTCCGAGCCTACCTTGGCCATCGCCACGGTGCCGCGCAGGTTGGAGATGCCCGGCTCGTTGGTCGGAGAAGCCGTCGTGGTGATCGAGGTGAAATTGTTGGGCGCGGACTGCACTTTGAAACCTCCACCCTGGACGATGAATCCCGGAATGGAGCGATGAAACACCGCGCCGTTGTAGTTGCCGCTGCTGCTAGCGTTGTTCACGTAGCCAAGGAAATTCGTCACCGTCTGCGGCGTCGCCGTGTTGTAGAGAATGAAGTCCATCGTGCCCACGTTGGTGACGACGCGCACGGCGGATTCAGAGTCGGGGTCCGAGAATTTGTCCGTGAGAGAAACCGATGTGTTGCCGCCGCTTGCCAGCGTCTGGCTGCTGATAGGGGCGCCCGTCACAGGCGCCGCAGCGGCCCGGATGATGCGCAGTTTCAGGGTGCTGTTCGACGTCCAGCCATTGGCGAAGGTGGCTGTCATGGGACAACTGAACACCCCCGTGACCGTGGGTGTGCCGGAGACTATGCCCGTGCTGCTGCCGAATGTGAGGCCGCCCGGCAGGTTTGTGATGTTCCAGGAAGTGCGTGCTGAAGCCGTGCTGACGGCCGCCTGATAGGAGAACGCCTGATTGTAGGTGATCGGCTGGTAGGTGCGGCTGGTGAAGCCGTCCTTGGTTGTCGCGGTGGTGGTGTTGCTGCGGGTTGATTCGACGACAGCCGTGGACTGGTAGGCGCTGGCCACCTGAAAGTCATAGGAGGTTCCGGGCGTGAGACCAGTGACCGCATAGGTGGTGGCATTGGCGGCCGCGTAATCGTAGAGCGTGTAGGTGCCGCTGCCGGCTAACCTAAAATACACCGAAAAGCCACCTTCCACCGCACAGTTGTCCACCCAGCTTAGATTCACAGTTCCTTCTGAAGGTGCCGTTGCCGTCAGACTTGTAGGCGGTGCCAGTGCCGGCGTTGTTCCAGAGATGACCGTCGTATTGTTGGTGATCGCTGTGGGGTTTGCCGACGTACCTTGGAAGCCTCTGACGCGAAAATAGTAAGTCGTGGAAGGTGCCAGCACTCCACTGATGCCGGTCACATTGGCACCCGAGACACCCCAGGTAGAAAAGGGGCCTGCAGCAGCAGCGGCTATCTCAACAATGTAACCCGCCTCAGACGAAGCATTGTCCGTCCACATGAACAAGAGGGTGCCATCCGCTGATGCCTTGGTCAGCGGGCTGCCGGGGGCATTGAAGGCCGTGTTGAAAGTCAGACTGACCGTGTTGGACAAAGAAAAGCCGCTGCCGTTAGTTGCTCTTATCTGGACTGTGGCCGTATTCCACCCTGAAAGACCTGAAAAACTGGTGCCAATCGTACCAGTGCCGGCGCTGGAACCCAAGGCGGCTGTCTGCACGGATCCGCCATTGACGGAGTAAAGCATGTCAAAACTGGTTTCATCCGTTGAATTATCATCCCAGATGATTTGAAAACTTGTGCTGGTGAGCACTGACCCGCGCAAGTTTGTCGGCGCATTCGGTGCCGCCAAGGCTGCCGAGGTGCAGACCAGTGCCAAGAAGCTGGCGACGAGCAGACTTAGATCCCTGGAGGAAAGAAAACGTGAAACCATGGTTGGAATAATCAGGAAAAAGACGGCAAGACTAACAGTAACAGCCCGGCAACGTCAATGCCATAAGGCTAGGTTACAGCAGTGTTGCCCATTCCCATTACCAGACACTCCAAGACCGTGAATGTTCAGCACTTCCTTTGGATGCAAGCCAATCCTTTACGCCAGCACGGCATGCAGGATGTTTTCATCCTCCTGGCACTCCGCCAAGATCAGTGCGCGCAGGCGGCGTTTGGCACGGTGCAGCGCCGTGCGTAACGCGCCGCTCAGGGGGCTTGCCGCACGGCAGCCTTTGACGATGTTTTCCTCCAGGCAGTTCCAGACTTCGGCACGCCCCTGGGCATGCAGTTCCTGGCTGCAGGCATGCAGCGCTCGTTCGATCGCTCCCCGAGCCCAGTCACGATCCATTTCTCCGTCCGGGGACGGACGCGCATCCGCCACGTCGATGTTTGCACCATTTTCGTCACTCAGAGAGAAGCACACCACGCCGCCGCCGCGGCGCTGCCGGGTGCGGTGCTGCCAGCGCTTGATCAGGTGTGTACGCAGCCGGGCAAAGAGAAACGCCGCCTGCTCGCCATGATCCACGATGGCCGCCGCACGCTCGTGCTGGCCCTGGGCCACGAGTTTGGCAAACAGCTCCTGCACGGCGTCTTCGGCATCGTGGAGCTCGCAGCCACGGGCACGGGCAAAAGCGCAGAGCACCGGCCAGTGGCGGCGGTAGAGCATGGATGCGGCGTTGAGGGCGGATGAATCCGTGGTGTGGCTGGCGGCGTGGTCTTCTCCGAGGTGCATGGCGGTGTGGGGTGGTTACACATGCATTGGAGCAACCGCGCATGACGGCGGCCTGCGGAAGGATATTAATAGGCATTTATCTTCGTGCGCTTCCGGGCTCTTCGCATGAGAGTCTGCAGGTTCACTTCATTGCATGAGCGCCCCGGCCAATACCCGCAGCTTCCGCATCCGCCTGGCCCTGCAGACGATGGTCGTCGCTGGGACGCTGGTGGCGGGCTTTGGTGCCGCCGCTTGGTGGTATGCCAGCCAGACGCTGGAGCGCAGTGTGGATGACCGCATCATTGCTCCCGCCCAGCGGGTATGGAACCGCATCGATCCCTACACGACGGATGAGCAGTTCAAAACGATCGCCGATCTCGTCTTTGGCACTTCGCCGGAGCGCAGTTCCACCCATGCGGTGCTGGTGGTGCAGGAACATGCCCAGGGGAAAACGATTTTCGCCACGCCCAACGCGCCCAAAGATCTCAACGTGTACTTCCGCAGCTGCTTCCCGACGCTGGAAGAAATCGGGCGGGTGCCGCCAAACGCCCCACCTGGCGGAGGTCCCGGCCCGCCAGGAGGACGGCACCGCGAACCCCCACCACCGCCCAGGGACAACGAATTCGACGATCTGCTCGGCACGCCGAGATTTGGCAGGCCGCCACCACCGCAGGAGCGCGATCTGCCCTTCCGCCCGCAGATGCCCATGGTGCGGGAACCAACCACCTTCACCGCACGCTCCGGCGGCATTGACTGGCGCTTTGGCGCCTTCAGCAGCCCCACCTACACTATCTTCATCGGTCTCTCGCTCACGGATTTTTATGCGGAGATCAACCGCATGGCCTGGTGGTATGTGGGGGCTGGTACGCTGGGGCTGGTGCTGGCCGGCTTCGGTGCGCTGTGGACTTCCGGGCAGGCGATGCGGCCGCTGGAACGCGTCGTGAGCACCGCCCAGCGCCTCACTGCGAGCGACCTGGCCGAGCGCATACCCGTGCAGCGAGATGACAACCGCGAGTTTGCCCAACTCATCGATGTGCTCAACGGCATGATGCAGCGCCTGGAAGGCAGCTTCCAGCAGGCGGTGCGCTTCACCGCCGACGCCTCCCACGAACTGAAAACCCCGCTGGCGATCATGCTGGCAGATCTGGATGATGCCGTGCGCCACGCCGCTCCCGGCAGTACGGAGCACGAGCGTTTTGTCTCGCTCTTTGCCGAAGCCTCGCGTCTCAAACAGATCACGCAAAGCCTCCTTCTGCTCTCCCAGGCCGATGCCGGCCGCCTGCCGACTCATCCGGAAAGCTACGACCTCAGCACCGATCTTGAGCGCCTGATCGAAGACGGGGAAATCCTCTGCGAGCAGGCCGGGCTCACCCTGGAACATCACATCGAACCGGGCATCACTGCGCATGCGGACCGCGCGCTACTGCAGCAGGTGTTTCAAAACCTGCTGAGCAACGCCATCAAATACAACCGCCCGCAGGGCCGCGTCTCCCTGCGCCTTTTCCAGCAGGACGCGCAAATCGTTTTCAGCGTCACCAACACCGGCCCCGCCATTCCCGTGGAAAATCAGCAGCGCCTCTTCGAACGCTTCTTCCGTGGGGACAAAGCCCACACCCGCCAGACGGACGGCTATGGCCTCGGCCTCAACATCGCCACCGAGCTCGCCCGTGCGAACGGAGCGGAACTGCGCCTCGTCAGTTCGAAAGATGACGAGACGGTGTTTGAGGTGCGGATGGTGGGGCAGCAATGACCTTTGAACACCGCCATTGCGTCTCGACGTCCGAGCCGCGTTCTGCTTGAATGCTGGGAAACTCACGCACGGCCATGGACTCTCTTCCCCCTCCCTTCCCCGCTTCGGTCCCGCATCCGGCGTCCGCGCCCAAAATCAACGCCGGGAAATGGGTGCTGGTGGGCTGCGGCGGCTGTCTCGGCCTGATCGTGCTCGGGGTGCTTTTTTCCTTGGGCGTTTTCTTCTTCACGATAGGGGTGGTCAAAAAGACGGACGTGTACGGGGAGGCCCTCAAGCGGGCGCAAAACTCCGCCGAGGTGCAGAAGGAACTGGGCACCCCCATTTCCACCGGCTGGACCTTTGCCGGATCGGTGAACTACAACAACGGCGTGGGCGATGCCAGCTTCACCGTCCCAGTGAACGGCCCCAAGGGAGAAGGCACCCTGAGCGTGAAAGCGAACAAATCGTCCGGGGCCGAATGGAAGTACTCCACCCTGAAAGTGCAGTTTACAGACGGGCACAAAGTGGACCTGCGGGGTGCGCCTTGAATCAAACTCACTATGCGATGGGGCTGAATTGCATCCGTCAGCGGACAGGCTGTAAAACCTTGAGTTGGTTTCCTCAGAAATTTGACTAGGTCGTACGGCGCTATGGTTCTCAGCCTTACACCCCTGATTGAATCCTGTAAGATCTAAGATACTCTATAAGCTCTTGCCTTGATTGAAGAAATGGCGGCAGCCGAAGAGTTTTTTCCAGCGTCTTAATAACGATTTGATTGCGCTCTTTATCAATTTCGACGGAACGTATGTCAGCTAGTAAAATTTGACCTCGGCGGAGTGGAGGACTATCTAGCGTGATGCTATCGCGGTTTAGTGTCACTTTAGATAGCAGGGCATTGAAAACAACGACTAGAACCATCACAGGGACTAGAGCCATCGGGATGGTCGCAATTGCGTTTAGTAGATCTATACTATCAACGCCTGAAGGCAACTGCGTCATACTACCAACGCCTGATGGCAACTGCGGGGCAAGCCAGCACAAAAAGGCAAGTGGAGCAATAACAAAAAATGCAGCGACCAATCTGTAGCCAAAGGTGCTTTTATATACTTTCGGGAATTTCTCAATGCCATTAGATTCTGTAGAATCTTTGGAAATTAAGCTGTTAATTATGGCCACGACGATTGCTGTGACTGCGCTTATGACAAACCATTTTATTAGCGTTTCCATGGTGTTTTGAAAAAGTTCGTTATATTATAGGCTCCAATTTCGTAGACACTCGAGATCTACTTACATTGGGCATGTTAAATAGATCGTTAAGTTTGTCAGCATCTTTATGGATTTAAGCTAGTATCACGTGCCAATGCACTCAGAAGCATGATTTACAGCCCGACTCGTAGGTGGTCTGCTGCTAGGTGCCAATGTTTTGGTGTTGGTTGACCGGGTCTAGAGCATACTCGCGGCTTCAATCGTGCCGCCTGCCCCACTTTCCCCCTTGCAAAACGCGGAACCTCCCCGAGATTCTCGCCCCTCTTGTCCGGGAGCTTTGTGGCTTTGCGGGACGAAAGCCCGCCGTGCGCCTCAGGAGTGGAGGTTTGCGTGCGGTACCCACCTAAACACTCGCAACCCGTAATAACAGATAATGAGCGCAACCGCTACACTCGCAGAACTGATCGCAGGTTCTTTTCGCGAGCTTTCCGAAGGATCGATCGTCAAAGGCAAGATCCTTGAAATCAAACCGCAGGTCATCCTCGTCGATATCGGCTACAAGTCCGAAGGAGCCATCCCCTCCAACGAGTTCGAAGATGAAGACATCCAGGTAGGCGATGAGGTGGAAGTCCTCCTCGAGCGCCTCGAAAACGACGAAGGCATGGTCGTTCTCTCCAAGGAGAAAGCCGCCCACCGTCAGAACTGGGAAAAGATCTACAACGTCTTCAAGGACGGCGGTCTCGTCAAAGGCAAGATCAAGAGCGTCGTCAAAGGCGGCCTCATGGTCAACGTCGGCGTCGAAGCCTTCCTTCCTGGCAGCCAGATCGACATCATCCCGCCGAAGGATCTCAACGAGTACGTCGGCAAGGTGTTCGAGTTCAAGATCGTCAAGATCAACGACGAACGCAAAAACATCGTCCTTTCCCGCCGCGAAGTCATCGAAGCGGAGCGCGCCGAACAGCGCCAGAAGTTCCTCGATGGCGTCACCCCTGGCGACAAAGTCATCGGGATCGTCAAGAACATCACCGACTTCGGTGCGTTCGTGGACCTCAACGGCATGGACGGACTGCTCCACATCACGGACATGTCCTGGGGCCGCCTCAACCATCCTTCCGAAATGCTTGGCATCGGTCAGAAGATCGAAGTCCAGATTCTCGAAGTCAATCGCGAGAAGGAGCGTGTCTCCCTCGGCCTCAAGCAGCTTCAGAACAATCCTTGGGAAAACATCGAAGCCCGTTACCCCGTCGGCCAGCGCGTGCGCGGCAAGGTCACGAAGCTCGTCGCCTATGGCGCGTTTGTGGAAGTGGAAGAAGGCGTCGAAGGCCTCGTCCACGTCTCCGAACTCTCCTGGACGAAGCGCATCGCGCGTCCTTCGGACGTTCTCACCGTCGGTCAGGAAATCGAAGCTTCCGTCCTTGGCATCAACAAGGAAGAGCGCAAGATCAGCCTCGGCGTGCGTCAGCTCGACACCAATCCTTGGGACGACATTGACGCTCGTTACCCAATCGGCACTCAGATGAAGCGTGCCGTCCGCAACCTCACCGCTTACGGTGCGTTTGTGGAGCTGGAAGAAGGCATCGACGGTATGATCCACGTGTCCGACCTCAGCTGGACCCGCAAGATCAACCATCCTTCCGAGCTCCTCAAGAAGGGCCAGGAAGTGGACGCCGTGGTTCTCGGCATCGACAAGGCCAACCAGCGCATCAGCCTGGGCATGAAGCAGCTCGACACCGACCCATGGTCCATCATCGACACCCGCTTCAAGGTGGGCGACGTCGTGAAGGGCCGCGTGGCGAAGATCGCCTCCTTCGGAGCCTTCGTCGAACTGGAAGACGACATCGACGGCCTCGTGCACATCTCGCAGATCAGCGAAGACCGCATCGAGAAGGTCAAGGACAAGCTCAATGTGGGCGACGAAGTGGAAGCACGCGTCATCAAAGTGGACAAGGTGGAGCGCCGCATCGGCCTTTCCATCAAGGCCATGAACTACAACGAAGCCGAAATCCAAAAGGAAAGCCAGGCCTTCGAAGCGCTGCGCCCAAGCACCGACCTCGTCGGTCTGGAGCAGGCCTTCAAGTTCGCCACCGAAGAGTGGCGTCCAGGCGGCCAGTAATCCGCGATCTGAGACTCAACATCCAATCAACCACGAAGGGGACGCCGCAAGGCGTCCCTTTTTTTCGCGTTTGCTTCGATGAATGGAAAGCATTCGCATCACGGCCGCCACATTCGAGCGCGAGGTGTCGCTCTTTGAAGTCGCCACGCACTGGGAACCGCAGCGCAAGCTCTCCTTCACTATCAAGGCCGATCCTGATTTCATCCCGCAGACTGCGTTCGATGAACACATCATCGTTGGCGGCAGATTCTACGATGTTCTTGATGGCAGCTACGAGATCGAACCGCGTAGCGCTGGCACCTTTATTCTGCACCTCTCGAGCACGCACCGGCTTTCCACCCGTTTCAACTGGTATGCTGGCTGGTGGAGCGAGTGGGTCATGAATCAAATCCAAGGCTCTATCCTTGAAGTCATTCGCACACGTTGTGAGAGCTCTCCTGAAGCCTGATGACAACTTCGCCAGGTCACGATTGAACCTTATTCGGGGTAAGACTCACATCCACCTATGTCGATAGGTGCCGGAGGTTCCGGCAGGGGTGTGGTGGTGGTAGCGGCATTATTATTGATGCCGGCGTTCATGGTGTTGTCACGAATGACGATGTTACCTTTCACCAAGTCACCGCTAGTGAGCAGTTGCTGCTGCTCATAGATTGCTTGATCGATTTGATATTGATTCGGCTGGCTGGCATCCGAGGCGCTGATGAGCTTGGAGGTTTTGAGCAAGCGCTCGAGATCAACCGTCTGGACAGCAGGCATCGTAGGGCTGCCATCTTGCATTTCGATCATTTGGCCCGCTTTCAGCGTCCTAAATTCACTGCGGTCGTTGTTTAAAAAGATAGTGCACTCGCCTTCGATAACGATGAGTTTGAT
>Ga0209400_1004280_pt1 | contig 10131 bp, 10 predicted proteins | sample M_130807_EF_Meta_FD_187313 | JGI IMG/M metagenome (GOLD analysis project Ga0209400, IMG submission 187313) | Freshwater microbial communities from Lake Montjoie, Canada to study carbon cycling - M_130807_EF_MetaG (SPAdes) (version 2) | ecosystem: Environmental > Aquatic > Freshwater > Lake... | reverse complement strand
CAAGATCACGCAAGACGGCATGAATCGCATCGCGCCCGGCTTTGATTTTCGCACAGGTGCAGTCGAGATATTCCTTGTCCTTCAAGCTGGCCAGCGCCGCCACCGCGCCCATCAGGTTGGGGTTGCCGCTCATCTGCGCGCGGGCTTGTGCGATCCGTTGCGGGCTTGCCACCGCGTAGCCGACCCGCAGTCCGGCAAGTCCGTGAATTTTTGAGAAGGTGCGCGACACCATCACGTCGTGGCCCTGCTTCACCAAACCCACCATGGTGTTGGCGGCGAAATCATCGCTGCATTCGAGATACGCCTCGTCGATGAATACCGGCGCTTTTTTGGAAACCTCGATGGCAAACGACTTGAGCTTTTCCGCATCGCACAAGGTGCCGGTGGGGTTGTTGGGATTGCAGATGTAAACGCAGGAGGTTTCCGCCGTGACCTTGGCCGACATCGCATCGAGATCGTGCTCCCATTTGTCGTTGAGGGGAACCTTGACCACGTGGGAGCCCAGGCTCTGCATGACATCGATCATCTGGGTGTAGCCCGGCACTGCGGCAATGATTTCCGCCTTTTGGGCCCCGAAATGCCGACCATAGGCCAGCAGGATTTCACCCGATCCCACACCCATGAGAATGTGATCGCCCGGCACATTTTCCTTCTCGGCGATCGCGCCTATCAATTGCTGACTCTGCGCATGAGGATAGCGGAAGCTGCGTTTCAGCGAATCCGCCATGGCCCCAACCGCCCGAGGCGAGGGCCCAAAGGCATTTTCATTGATCGACAACTGCAAAGGCAAATCCACCGCAGCATCCGCGCCTGCAACATCTTCGGCCCGCAGGGATGACGCCATCGCAACCAGTCCACCGGCAGCCTTGAGCCAGTTCCTGCGATTGAGGGAAGGGGGCCTTGGTTCTGTCTTCGTTTGGCTTGTAATCATGCGGCAAGCTTGGATTCTCCCAAGGATTTGGTCAATCGGCAAATCTGATCCTGCAGAATGACATCGTGCTATTTTTTATCATCCGCCGGTTCCAAGTTCCCAAAAATGATCTTGCCCCAACGTTCTATCAAATGACACCTCATCTCGGGTGATGTGAGAGTGGAGTGCGGACTTGGTCAAATAGCTGTCAACCATGTTCCAGCGTCCAGAAAAAAATGGCGGAGCGAGAGGGATTCGAACCCTCGGTGAGGTCACCCCCACGCTCCCTTAGCAAGGGAGTACTTTCGACCACTCAGCCATCGCTCCTGATAGTCCGGTCGGGTGTTTGAAACACATTTCCCCTGTTGCGTCAATCTTTAGCGGGATTTTTTTTCACTTTGTCGCCGACCGTTCCTGTCGCTTGTCCGTTCTTGCATTTCGATGCCGATATGCTTTGTTCCCTGCCGTGTTCCGCCGCCTGTCCCATGTCGCAATTTTGCTTGTCCTTGGCTCATGTGCCGCGGAAAAAAAGGAGGAGGCTCCGAAAACCAAACCGGAGACGGAAGCACCGCGACTTGTCGCGCGGATTCAGTCGCGCCCCGGCGGCAAGGACTTTGTGCTGCTTGAGGCCTACGGGAAATGGACCCTGGAGGAAGGGGTGAATCTTTTTTCCACGGGCAGCGACGGCAGCACTGCCGCCTTGGTGACCAGCGGGGAAAAACTCGGGCAGTTTGTGGCCGCGGATCTGATCTCGGGGCATGTGGAAATCGGTGACGCGGTGTATTTCCGGCCAAAGCAAACGGCTCAGGCCGCGGGTACTACAGAGGAACAAGCCAAAGCGAAGGCGACAGGTGAAGCGGCTCCGGCAAAACCCGCCACGCCAGCAAATGAAATCAAACCCGTGCCTCCTGCAGGCAAGCCGATTTTCGAACTGCCGAAGTGGTAGGGCTTCAAGGGAGGAGTTTTGCCACCAGCCGGGCATCGGGGATCCGGCAGGTATCGGCATGGCCGAACCAGGAAATGCGGTGGTCGGCGATGAATTGATAAAGCCGGTCGCGAAAGGTTTTCGGGATCAACTGTCCGACCAACAACAGCTTCCAGCAACCACCCAAGGCGCGGAAAATCTCGAACACCGCCTCGGATTGCAGGAATACACGGCTGTCGCTCTCGCGCATCACCACCATGCTGCCGTTGGTTGGAGAGGCATGTTCGCCCAACTGGTGACGCGCGGATGTTTCGCCCTGGAGGGCGGCAAAACGCAGGTGATCGCGGCTGTCGAGGGAGGACAACATTCGAATGGAGCGCGAACACAAACCACAGTCGCCGTCAAAGAACATGATCCATTTCATTCGACGCGGGCGGTGGATTTCGGGCGGGGCAACGTCACCACGTCATCCCGCCTGAGGTTGGAAGAATGCCTGCATGCGATGATGGAGGTCGTCATAGAAACTTTTCTTCATCGCTTCGAGCGCGGCGATCTGCTCAGGCGATGCGTTTTGGCGCAATTCCTCTTCCAGGCGGATTTTGTCGGCGAAGGACTTCTCCATTTCGATCATCGAATCGAGAAATTCCCGTGCCGCGCGCGAGTGTTCGATGCCGTCGATCAAGGCCGATTCCAGACGTTTGTTGCGGGTGACGGAAATGAGGCTGTTGTTGGCTGACTTCTGGGTCATGTAGCGGCTGTGGTTTTCCAGGAACGATTTGTGCTCGCCCTCAAAGCTCACTTCATCGCGATCCAGCAGCGAATCATAAGGTCCGGACTTGGTGAAAAACTTCACGATCAGCGGAATGGTGTCGACCAGCATGAACAATGCGGTGAGCACGCAGTAGGTGTAAAAGGCGAACTTGCCGCCTTGATTGCCGGCTTCGAAAAGCTGATGCAGAGCCAGGGTTTGCGTGAGCACGTCGCGTCGCGGTTCCGCCGCGATGTTGTCGAGAGCCGTGCGTTCATCGCCCGCCACCCGGGCGAGTTCCTCCTGAGTGCGCGCCAGCTCCTTCAGCCGGGTATCGATCTGTTGCTTGATCGTCTGGCGCAGGTCGTTTTGCTGGCTGGTAAACGTCGAGGCCTGATCGTTCTCCACTTTGCGCTTGAGGTCGTTCACGCGATCCTCCTCCGCTTTGTTGGCGACTTCGATTTCCTTCAGTTTGTTTTCAAAAGCGGCGATCGCGCCCGATTCGGCATCACGGATCTGGGTTTCCAGGGCCTTTTTCTCGGCAGTCAGGTGCTCGAGCAATCCGCCCATCCGCTTCGATTGCTCGCGGCGGGGCTCCAACTGGTCGGAGCGGATCGAGCGCGCCCGCGGACCTTCGCCGGAAAGGCCGGAGCGCTGGCCATTGAGTTCGCGTTCGAATTCCGCCTGCCAGTATCCGAGTTCGGTTTGCAGCTTGGTGTACTGCGGGGTGAGTTCCACCGATTGTTCCTCGATCGCCTTCAGTCGGTCGGTGAACGGCTTGGTCGCTTCCGAGGTGGCTTTTTTCAATTCGTCCTGCTGCTCCACATTCAGCCCCGGGATGGCGCTGTCCGCATCCTCTTTTTTCTGGATGAGGAATTTCGCCTGGAATGACTCGTTCCATTTGATCCGTTCGTCGGCAATCGACTCCTCAAGCGCGGTGATGTTGGTGCGGACTTTTTCCTTTTCCACTTCAAAATACGCGCGTTTCGTTTGGATCACGGCGGAGCGATCCGCCTCGATGACCGTGCTGATGGTGTCGCGGAACAGCAGCAGCACCAAGGGGTGGGCGATGGTGATGCCCATCAGCATCGCCACCAGAAAGCGCAGGCCGAACTGGCCGAGCTTGCGGAATGGCGACATGAACGGCCGGTAGGATGCCAGCAGAGCCCGGTCGATCGTCAGGATGATGAATGCCCAGACGGCCGCCACGCTGAAAATGACGTAGTTGTTTTCGGTGAGGGTGGACAAGGCATAGGCGCAGGCGATGAAGGCGAATGCGCAGGGAACCAGCACCGTGCAGCCGAAGGCGACATACTTGCGCTGTTCCCAGTTGGGGCATTGCTCGAGTGTTTCCGTGCCCGCTCCGGAGAGCCAGAAAAAGAGCCGTTTGATCGGGGAAGATTTCATGTTGTTGTTTCGCCGGACAGCTACGCGCCGACAATTCGCAATAATTCAAAAAAACGCCAGTTGCTGAACCTTGCTGCAGATTCCATCGGCAAAGACTAGCATGGGAGAGAGCCAGCCGGAAATGCTTTGAAATTTTCAAAATGGGAATGGGACTTACGGTCCTTCGTTTTTTTGATGGGTAGGAAGAACTTTTCACTTGCCATCTGGAGTGTTGGAGCGCCGGCTTTAGCCGGCATGTCGTTTTCACCGCTCCGTCCAAGCCGGCTGAAACCGGCGCTCTGTCGGGAGTGTTGGAGCGTTGGCTTTAGCCGGCATTTTCCTCGCTTGCGGACTCTTCCAAGCCGGCTGAAACCGGCGCTCTGTCGGGATTCCAACCGCAGCCAGCGGATGAGAATGGCCAGTCTTCTGGCTTGTCGCAGAGTCCTGCCTTCACCGGATTGTTGCGAATATAGATCCGGCAGTCATGAAAGTGATCCATGTCCCGGACGAAGCGATCATGATAATCGCGCTGCCAGAATGGGCCTGTCCGACCGAGCAGGCGGTTGATTTCGAACCCGCTCGATCCTTTCCATGCACGGACGGTGTCAGCCAACAGGGTATCACCATCCATGCGAAACAATACATGCACATGGTTCGGCATGATGCACCAGTCAATCAACCGATAACGGGAGGGGTGTCCTGAGATGATTTTCGTTTTGACAATCGCGGCGCAATCGGGCCTTTTCAAAAGAGACTCACCGTGTCCGGCATCCTCGTATTTCGAGATCCTGCGGTGGAGTTCCCTCCGTCGGGTCAGATCATCCGGTTCGGTCTCCAATTCCTTCCACCAAGCCTCGATCACTTTCCGAGGCACCGAGTCGGCCAGGCGGAACGTAACGGCCTGCACGGATCCCGAGAAATCCCAGTGGGGCAGGTAACCTCGGGTGTAAATTCCTTTTCCCACGGTATTCGTAACTTATGGAGCGCCGGCTTTAGCCGGTACTTTCCTCGGTGGTGGATTGTTCCAAGCAGGCTGAAGCCGGCGCTCCATCGGCAGAATTATCTCCACGGTGGTCATCGGAGCTATGAAGGTGATTTCCATGCGGTCAGGCTATTGCCCATCGTGTTGATGAGAAATGGGAAATTCATCAGGCGAATGCGCGCCGAGATAGCGACCCGCCATACCCTGAACATGAGCCTGCTGTTCTTCTGCGTGGGGATTGCGGGGGCGCTGGGGGCGGGGTTCTTCTGCGTGGTGGTGGAACAAGGAATCTCGCTACGGTGCATCCTTCACCGCGCTGATCACCGGCCAGCAGCCGCGCAGGCTGCCGTAGTGGATTTGTAAATCCGGGTTGTCACCGATCCAGCCGGGTTCTCCTTTTTCATTCACGAAGGCGATGCCGATGGGCATGTCGAGCTGCGTGTCGGCGAGTTTGATGATTTCCTCCTCGGCCTTGTCGGAGATGGTGATCCATTCCATTTTCATCTCGATGGGATTGAGTTCCCGGGCGCGGATTTCCTCCATTTTCAGCGGATCGAGTTTTGCGAAACGCTTCATCATCTTGAGCAGGAAGAGCGGGCTGTACCCCTCGTCTTTGCCGCAGGCCGCCCAGACGATGGCCTCGAGCGGATAAATCCGGGAGAGTTCCAGGATGTCAATGTAGTCGCGGGTCTCGCTGCGGGCGCATAGAGCGAGGGCTTTGTTGACGGCCATGTCGAACATGTGAAGCCGCCAGCCGAGTTGCGGGTCGGGGACGATGGGGAAAAAACGGAAAGCTGAGTCGTGTGCCCAGTCCAATTCGACTTTTTCCCCGTTCCGTCGGACCACAGCTTTTCGGAAAGACTCCGGTTTTGACCAATCGCCGTATTTGAGGACTCTGGCGACCTCGTAACCGGCGGCTTCCAAAGCGGCGACATCGCGCAAGCTGTGCTGGTCCAGATCCGCAATCGCATCGTGGAACATATCGAAGTCGTTGGAGAATCTAGCGGATTCCTCGCTCGCGTTGAGAACGAGTCCCCCGGCGAAGTGGCTTTCCTCGGAGCGGTTGCCGACGATGACGGAGAGGACTTCGGTCTGGAATTGCGTTAAAGGCATCGTTGCAGTTCTTGGGCGGCACGCCAGGCTCGCCAATTTCCATATTCGCGCAGGTGCTCGACGACCAGACGCACATCTCCCAAGCGGCTGACTTTAGCATCAGGATGTCGAAACCAGAAGCACTGGACGTCATACTGGCGCACCAGAGCCTCCGCCTTCGCGATCAACTCGGGAGGCGCGGGTGTTTGATCCAGTTCCTTCGTTGCGGAAACCATAGCGGAAAAACTTTGGCACATCATGCGGGCGAAGGCAAGTCGATGATGATAGCGATTTTGGTCCGGCTGTGTCGGCGGCATTGCGGGTGATCATTTTGGCTCCCCCGCAGTAGGCAGATGGCTGCGATTCGTGAGTCCACCTCTCAAGGCGGGAAAATTGGCATCAGCAAAGGATCAGCTTCGCCGCCAGTGATCGCCTGACAAGGGACGAACTCCATGAACGCCATGCGTTTTGTTGATATACTCGCCGTCATCATCATGTGTGATTCTGTTGTTTTGCATTTCAAAACGGATGGGCAGCAAAGAAACAGGCTGGAAGCCCGTTTGCCGAGACAGGCGAGGACAACTATCTTCCCAAATTATGATGACGCTCAGTATACCAACGTGCTGCTTTATTCCATCAGCTTGCAGCCGGAGAGAGCGGATAAAGCCGCAGGCGACGGGAAAGGCACAGGCAGCGGTTATTTTTCAAACGAGTGGAGATACTGCCAGATCGCATGGAATTGGTCGGCGGCTTTGCCGTTGAGGGCGGGATTGGGCGACTGACCGCCCGGTGCGTATTGAGGCATTTTGGTTCCGGGGGTCACACTCGCGGGGTTGTCGATCCAACGATCGAACCACTCCCGGCGCAGGCGCGCTGCGGCCAGTTCGAAATTGAGACCCTGCACTTCGAACACCGCTGTGGGTGGAGTGTTTTTCAATCCGTGGCACGTGGTGCAGCCGAATCCTTTGTCGGTAGAAACCAGATCCGCGCCGATGGCGATCATCGCGGCATCCGTCGTCACGACGTTTTTTTCCGCAGGATCAATGCCGTGAATGCGGGAGAAACCGTCACTCAGAGATTTCGCATGGTTGGCGAAAGCCGGCATGCGCATTTGCAACCAGGGCCGGGCTTTTTGAGGAAGGGTGCCGCCGATGACCGATTCCATGTAGGTTGTTTGCAGCATTTCGCCGATGAAAGTCATGTGCGGTCGGGTCTGGTCAATGATCTCGTTGGCTCCGACGATGTGACTCGTCAGTGATGTCGTTTCGCCATGGGTGCTGTCGAGCAATGCCGGAATCGCATCGCGTGCGTGGCAGGCATCGCAGCGCAGCGAATGGAATTTTCTCTCCGCGGCTTCGGCCTTGTCGTTGTGAGCGAGCGAGTCGGTGCCGCTCGCCGCGAAGGCGATGAGCGCGGCTTTGTCTTCGGCTGAGAGGTGCAGTTGCGGCGCGATGCCGCGTTGGGCATCGTCGGCCACACATCCGCGGGTGGACCAATCGACGGCGAAAATTTTCCGCAGGGTGGGAGTGGTGACTTTCTCCGCGACCGGCAGACCGGCGTGGCAACTGAAGCAATGATGGGTTTTGGCGACCTCCATGCCGCGCTGTGCGTCGCCCTTGAGATCGGCGGCGGAGGGTATAGACGGTTTCGATTTCGCAATTAGAAACGCACTCAGCGAGGCGCATTCCTCTTCGTTGAGTTTGAAATTCGGCATGCCGCGATGCGGCGCGTAGGCCGATGGGTCCTTCAGATATTCCGTGAGCTGGCCGGGCTGAAACTTTGCGGCCACGTTGTTTAAAGGAATGCGTTTGCGTTCGATGTCGGCTTTTTGCTGGTCGGGCGTGGTGTGGCAGGCCACGCAGCCGAGTCGGTGGAAATGCGCGCCGCCCTTGAGAATTTCCGCATCTGATGGCACAGCCGCGGCAGGAGAGGGCACCGTGGTTTTCATCGATCCAAGGAAGGCGGCGAGGTCGGCGATTTGTTGGGCGCTTTCCTTTTTGTCAGGATCAAATAGCTGTGGCATCTTCGTGCCGGGTCGCAGCGCGTTAGGATCACTCAGCCAGGCCCGCAGCCATGATTCGTTGAGACGGTTGCCGGGATTGATCAACAAGGGGGCAATTTCTAACATTTCCTGCATCGGATCCGGCCCCAGGGATGTCTCGCTCAAGTGACATTTGCTGCAATGATGAAGAGCGAACAGCTCGCGACCGCGCCGCTTCACCAACGTGGCAGTGGTCGCTTCGTCGGGTTTGCTGATAAATGCGGTGGGCGGAACCGACTGGCGCGGGAAACTTCTTTCCTCCCAGAAAAGCCGGAAGCGCGCCGAGCCGTCGGGCGGACTGGTGTAGCGGATGACGACATCGTGCTCGCCGGAATTCAAGCGTGTCTGCTCCGAGCGGGCTGTGCCGAGTTTTCCTTTTTCTGTTAGTAATTCCGTGCCATCGATGCTCAGGGTGGCCTCGCCATCGCCTTCGAAGGAAAAGATCAGTCGCTGGCGGCTGGCGAGTGTGAGTTTTCCCGTCCAACTGACTTGGAACGGCCCTGGCTTGAGAAATGCTGTGGGAGCTTCACTGGTGTTGAGGAAAATCGCCGGCAGACGGTCGATCCGATGGTCGATTTTGTCACCCGATTGGAAACCCGCATTGAGTTGCGCCGACACCGGCAGCATCAACAGGGCGAAAAAGCTGGTCAATTTCATAAGGTTTGCAGGGGAACGGGAAAAATATCGTGGATTTGCAATGTCTGCTTTGACCTTTGAGCCGCTTGCCGCTAAAGGAGCGCGGGGATTTCAGTATGAAGGACGAGATTTTACGAGTACAAAATGACGCGGTGGCGATGATCCGGGCGGCTGCGGACACACGCGCTCTGGAAGAGGCTCGGGTCGCGACCCTGGGGAAGAAAGGCTCGTTGACGGCGCTATCGATGGGCATGAAAGATGTCGCCAAGGAGGACAAAGCGGAAGTCGGTCAGTTGTTGAATGCGGCTCGACTGGAGATCGCGACGTCATTGGATGAAAAGCAGCAGGCCTTGGAGGAGATCGCCGACCGGGCGGCGCTGGCGGGCATCGATGTCACCCTGCCGCCGCGGGTCCTGCATCCGGGAGGTCTGCATCCGCTTACCCTGTTGCGGGAACGCGCCGTGGGAATTCTGCGCCGCATGGGTTTTGCCCTTGCCGACGGCCCGGAGATCGAGGACGAGTTTCATTGTTTCGATGCCCTGAACACGCCCGCCGATCACCCGGCGCGCAATGCCAAGGATACTTTCTATTTTGATTCCGGAAAACTGCTGCGCACGCATACCTCGTCGGTGCAGGTGCGGACGATGGAGAAATGCCGGCCACCCTTGCGGATCATCGCGCCAGGCACCGCTTACCGTCGCGATGAGATCGACAGTACTCATTTGTCGGCATTTCATCAACTGGAAGGGCTGTACGTTGACAGCGACGTCTCACTTCCCGACTTGAAAGGCACGCTGGAAGCTTTTCTGCACGAATTGTTCGGTTCCGGAACCGCCGTGCGATTCCGTCCGCATTTCTTTCCCTTCACCGAGCCGAGTTTTGAGATCGATGTGAAACTCGAAATCAAAGGTCAGGCGCCCCGATGGATCGAAGTCGCCGGCTGCGGCATGGTCGATCCCGCGGTGTTCGAAGCCGTGTGCGGATCTCGCAAGGACCGCGTATATGATCCTGACGAGGTGACCGGTTTTGCGTTCGGCATGGGCCTGGAACGGCTCGCGATGATTCAGTGGGGAATCCGCGACATTCGCCTGTTGATCGAAAACGATGTGCGCTTTCTGCGCCAGTTCGCTTGATTTTTTGTTAGAAAACCTATGAATGTTTCTCTGAATTGGTTGCGTGAATATGTTGATCTTGCCGGCAAGTCGGTGCAGGAATTGGATGATTTGCTGACCTTCGCCGGTATTGAGATCGAGGCGATCCATCAAAAGGGAGTGGCATCGGACCGCGTCGTGGTCGCCCAGGTGGTCGAGGCCGTGCAGCATCCGAACGCCGACCGGCTCAAGGTTTGCCAGGTGGATGCAGGGGAGGGGAGTCTGCGCCAGATCGTCTGCGGAGCCCAGAATTACAAGGT
>Ga0209400_1004279_pt1 | contig 10132 bp, 10 predicted proteins | sample M_130807_EF_Meta_FD_187313 | JGI IMG/M metagenome (GOLD analysis project Ga0209400, IMG submission 187313) | Freshwater microbial communities from Lake Montjoie, Canada to study carbon cycling - M_130807_EF_MetaG (SPAdes) (version 2) | ecosystem: Environmental > Aquatic > Freshwater > Lake... | reverse complement strand
ACTTAAAGCGGTCAATGAGCAGGAGATAGATCGAATCCTGGGGGCGGTATTGCAGTATTCCGACTCATCCTTTAATCCATTACTTGAGTTAGGTTTTTCCTCCGCTATCCGCCGTGAGTGGGCTTGGCGCATTTCAAGAGGTGAATCCTTATCAAATCTAAAAGCATTTGAGCATTTGATCTAGTTTGTTATGAAAGGATTACTTAAATGCAGCGCAAGCTAATTCTCCTTCGCCATGGTGAGAGTCTTTGGAATGCTAAAAATCTATTTACCGGCTGGGTTGATGTGGAATTATCTGAAAAGGGAAAAACTGAGGCACATCGCGCTGGACAGTTACTAAAAGAAGCGAATCTATTACCTGATGTATTACACACCTCATTGTTAAAGCGGGCGATTGATACCGCCGATATTGCACTGAGTGCTTGCGGTAAGACTGGCATTGCTACAAAAAGATCTTGGCGATTAAATGAGCGACATTATGGTGCGCTGCAAGGAAAGGATAAGGCGGCAACTCTTGCCCAGTATGGTGAAGAACAATTTCAATTATGGCGCAGATCCTTCGATGTTCCACCTCCTGCTATTGCAGATAGTGATCAATACTCACAAAGTAATGATCCAAAGTATGCAGATTTAGGAGCTGATTTACCTAAAAAAGAGTGCTTAAAGGATGTTGTTGCACGTGTTGTTCCATACCTAATGGGTGAGATTGCTGATGATTTAAATGCAGGAAAGTTAGTTTTAATTACAGCGCACGGTAATTCAATTAGAGCAATTGTTAAACATATTGATTGCACATCAGATGCTGATATTGCAGGGGTTAATATTCCAACTGGTATTCCATTGCTATATGAGTTTGATGATGATTTTGAAGCCATTACTAAGGGTGGTACTTATTTAGATCCAGTGGCAGCAAAAGCTGCAATTCAAGCCGTTGCTAATCAGGGTAAGAAATAGAACTAGTTAGTTTCACCTGGATAATTGCCAGTAACTAAGAAATAAAGCCGGCGAGAAATTGATACTGCGTGGTCTGCGCATCGCTCGTAGTAGCGGCCAAGTAATGTCATATCGATCGCAGTTTCAACTCCATGCTTCCAACTTGGATCAAGTAAGGTTTGAATAATTCTGCGGTGCAGGCTATCAATTTCATCATCATCTTTTTCTACCTCAAGGGCACGCTCTGTATCCCGATTTTTTAAAACCAGTGCGACCTTTTCAATAATCTTTACGCAGACTCGACCCATCTCTTCAATGGTTAATGACAATTCAGGTGGAACCGCTGTGGCTGGATATCTCATTCGAGCAGATTTTGCGATGTGATGGGCTAAATCTCCCATTCGCTCTAAATCAGCGCTCATTCGAAGTGAGGTTACAAGAGTTCTTAGATCAGTAGCTACTGGGCTTTGCCGGGCAATTAGGTTAATAGTTCTGGCATCTAACTCATGCTGCATCTCATCAATTATCAAATCATCGGCGATAACTTTTTCAGCCAATGAAAGATCAGCTGTTAAAAGCGCGGTAGTGGCATTTTCCATAGCGATTTTAACCAACCCAGCCATTTCAACCAGGGTGGTGCCAACGCCATCTAACTCTTCTTGAAATTGCTCACGCATTGGCTAAAGGTAATAGGAATTAGCCGTCTGTGCGGGGAGGCGAGTGAACAGGTCTTTAATAAATGGTTAAAAGTAAGGATTAAGCATGGGTAGAGCAGACTTTGGTTATCTAAAGGACCCTCGTGCTCATACGATAAGGGGGTGATCTGGGGATTTAAACAAAAGCAAGATGTTAATGATTTGGTTACAAAAAATCAGACGGATCTTTCCACGCAAAGCTTTGATCTTTTGCACGCTATTGACGCCGAATCAATTGTGGTTATGCCAACCGATAAGGTGATTTACTACTCAGAGAAGATTGCAAATTTAAATCTAATCAAAGATGAGCGAATTCAAAATAAGGAGTTAAGTAATTTAGTAAGAGCAGTACGCAGATCAGGTGTTAGGCAAGATGCCACGATGGAATTACCTCGTGGTCCGATAGGTGCTGGCACCCATGATCTATTAGTCCGGGTTGCCTCTATTGGAGATGCTGGATTAATTGCAATATTAATTTTTGATGATAGTGAGATGCGAAGACTGGACTCAATCAGACGAGATTTTGTTGCAAATATCTCCCATGAGTTGAAGACGCCAATCGGCGCACTTTCAATTTTAAGTGAAGCTGTTCTTGAGGCCAGTAATGATCCAGAAGCTATTGCAAAATTTGCCTCACGCATGCAATCTGAAGCAAAGCGCTTATCTGGTTTAGTACAAGAGATTATTGATCTATCTAGATTACAAGATGATGATCCACTTAAGAATGGAAAAGTCGTTGATCTATCCGATTCAATTACAGAGGCAATTGATCAATCTCGATTAAATGCTGAAAAACGGAAGATCACATTAGTTTTTGAAGGCGTTGCTGACGTAAAGATAAATGGTGATCGAGGGCAAGTGATTATGGCAATTAATAATTTAATTGAGAATGCAATTAACTACAGCCCAGATAGCACTCGGGTTGCAATCACTTTAAAGGTAATTGATTCAATTGCAGAGGTGGCAGTATCTGATCAAGGAATTGGAATTCCAGAAAAAGATTTAGAGCGAATCTTTGAGCGCTTCTACCGTGTTGATCCAGCTAGATCACGCCTAACTGGTGGCACAGGACTTGGACTTTCAATTGTTAAACATATTGCAACAAATCATGGTGGAGATGTCTCCCTTTGGTCAGTTGAAGGTGCTGGCAGCACATTTACCATTCGATTCCCGTTAATAGCTGCCAATTTAAATGCCAATCAAACTCAGAGTGAAGGCAAGTGATGACAAAAATTTTAGTTGTTGAAGACGAAGCCTCCTTTTCAGAAGCACTTGCCTATGTTCTAGGTAAAGAGGGTTTTGAAGTAATTGTGGCAGATACAGGTGATGGAGCCATCGCTGCCTTTGATAAGAGCGGAGCTGATTTAGTTTTACTAGATCTTATGTTGCCAGGTCTTTCTGGAACTGAAGTGTGTAAACAACTTAGGTCCAGATCTGATGTGCCAATAATTATGCTTACCGCTAAAGATACTGAGGTAGATAAAGTTGTAGGACTTGAATTAGGCGCCGATGATTATGTAACTAAGCCATACTCAAAAGCTGAGTTGGTTGCTCGAATTAGAGCAGTTCTTCGGAGGCAAGGTGACACCTCAACTGCAGCTGATGTTCAATTATCTGCTGGACCAGTAAAAATTGATGTCGAGCGACATCAGGTGAGTATTAATGATCAGTTAATCTCTTTGCCACTAAAGGAGTTTGAATTACTTGAGTTCCTAGTTCGAAACAGTGGCCGAGTGCTTACTCGCACACAGTTAATTGACCGAGTATGGGGATCTGATTACTTTGGTGATACTAAAACACTTGATGTTCATGTGAAAAGATTACGTTCTAAGATCGAAATTGATCCAGCAAATCCACTTTATATCCAGACCATCAGAGGTCTTGGCTATAAGTTTGAAAGCTAAGGCTTAACCTCATCCATTACAGGGGCAGCAACTGCTGAATTAGCCCTAACTAAGTTTTCATAAATCCCATCTTTGGCCACCACTAAGGCATCAACTGTCACCGGAGTTGCTGTAGCAAAGGTAAAGGTGATAGCAATTCGCTCACCTGCGACCTTACCAATTTGAGCAAAAGCATCTGCATTTGCTGAGTCTCCAACAAAGATAACTGGCTTATTTTTTAAAAGATCAAATTTTGGCGCAGATAATGTGGCAGATATTCCACCAATATTTATGCCTGTAATTGCATCGGCTTGATCTGACCAGTTAATTAATGTTCCAATTAAAATACCTTGTGATAATTCATCTTTAATTATATTTACATTACGTAATCTAATTTCAGCACTTTGTGCTTCAACACCGTCAGTTACTTGTTTAATCATTCTTGTTTCAGCAGTTTGTCCTGAACCACATGCAGTTAACGTGGTGGCAAGAAGAGTTAACACAAGTATTTTTTTAATGGTCTTTGTCATGGCTACAGGTTATCGATAGGGGCTTAATTTCCTCAAAAATAAAGGCTGGTTTAGGCAGGTGAAATGGGTCGCAAAATGCTGGTATTATTAGCCCCTAGCGAAAGGCCTTTTCCTCATATGACATTTAAAGTCGGCGAAACCGTTGTTTATCCACATCACGGAGCAGCACAGATTGAAGCAATCGAGAAGCGCACAATCAAAGGTGAAGAGAAGATCTATCTAGTTTTAAAGGTTGCCCAAGGTGATCTAACGGTTCGAGTTCCAGCTGAGAACATAGATTTAGTAGGCGTTCGCGATGTTGTAGATAGCGCAGGATTAGACCGAGTATTTAATGTTTTACGTCAGCCATATACCGAAGAGCCAACTAACTGGTCACGTCGCTATAAAGCAAATGTTGAAAAACTAGCCTCTGGTGATGTTATTAAGGTTGCAGAGGTTGTTAGAGATTTATATCGCCGCGATCTAGATCGTGGATTATCAGCTGGTGAGAAGCGAATGTTGGCAAAGGCAAAGCAAATTTTGGTATCAGAGCTAGCTCTTGCTGAGCGCACTGATGAAGAAAAAGCGGCAACCTTGCTAGATGAGGTTCTCGCCTCTTAATTGGCAGTACTTACACTGTCATGATTAATAAAACTGCCGCAATTATTGCAGCAGCTGGTGCTGGCAATCGCTTAGGTGCTGATCTTCCTAAAGCCCTGGTTAAATTAGTTGATAAAACTTTAGTTGAACATGCAGTTGCATCTTTGGCACCCGTTGCCCAATTAATAGTTGTTACCGCACCCAGTGGATTTGTGCAAGAGTACAAAAAAATACTTGGGGACTCTGTTGAAGTTATCGAAGGCGGAGTGCTTCGAAGTGACAGCATTCGACTTGCCCTCTCTAAAATTCCAAATCAATATGAATATGTCTTAGTTCATGATGCCGCAAGATCACTTGCTTCAACCACTCTTGCTGCAACAGTGATTGCTCAATTGATAAATGGTGAACAGGCAGTAATTCCAGTACTTGATGTAATTGACACAATCAAAGAGGTGGATAGCAAGGGTTATGTTCGAAACACCCCCGATAGATCATCTTTAAAAGCTGTTCAAACTCCACAAGGATTTACTAGATCTGTTTTGGAGCGAGCACATGCAGCCTCAGAGGATGCAACCGATGATGCTGCATTGGTTGAAGCGATAGGTATTCAGGTGAAGGTAATTGCTGGTGAAGAGCGAGCTCTTAAGATCACAACAAAATCAGATCTGGCAAGTGCTACTGCGATGCTGCTACCAAATACACAAAGACAAATCAGAGTTGGCATTGGTGTTGATGCACACGCATTTGGAAATGATAAAGAAAAGAAGCTATCTCTTGCTGGATTACTTTGGGATGAGGTCGCACTCGATGGTCACTCAGATGCTGATGTGGCAGCTCATGCAATCTGTGATGCACTTTTATCTGCTGCAAATCTTGGTGATTTAGGAAGTAATTTTGGAATTGCAGATGCTAAATATGCTGGTGCGTCAGGTTCGCAGTTGTTAAGTGAGACTTTGGAAAAGATTAAAGCAGCTGGTTTTGTGATTGAAAATGTTGCAGTACAAATTGTTGGCAATAAGCCAAAGATTGCCGCGCGACGGGCTGAAGCAATCGCTGCCTTATCCAAAGCTTTATCGGGTGCCAAGGTTTCTGTATCTGCCACCTCAACTGATGGGCTTGGCTTTACCGGTGAAGGCAAAGGCTTATCTGCAATTGCTACTTCGTTAATAGTGAGTGCTTAAAGGCAAAATTTGATGATGAGTTCATTAAATCTCTATGACACTAAAAGCAGAAGTGTCTCTGAGTTTAAACCAATAAAAAAAGGTGTGGTTGGGATTTATCTATGTGGTGCAACAGTTCAGGCACCACCACATATTGGACACATTAGAAGTGGTATTAACTTTGATATTTTAAGGCGTTGGTTAATTGCCAAAGGCTTTAATGTCACCTTTGTTAGAAATGTGACTGATATTGATGACAAGATTTTACACAAAGCAGTTCATGAAGAAATCCCTTGGTGGGCAGTTGCAATGAAGTATGAACGCGCCTTCAGTGATGCCTACGCTGCCTTAAATGTGTTGCCACCAACCTATGAACCAAGAGCGACCGGTCATATCACCCAGATGATTGAGTTGATGCAAAAGCTAATTGATAACGGCTCAGCATACGCACCTGGAAATGGTGATGTTTATCTTGAAGTGAGAAAGTTAAAAGAGTATTTAACTCTTTCAAATCAAAAGTTAGATGACTTGCTACCAAGTGAGGATGCAGACTCAAAAAGTAAGAAAGATCCAAGAGATTTTGCCTTATGGAAAGCTGCAAAGGAAGGTGATCCATCTTGGCCAACTCCCTGGGGAGATGGCAGACCTGGTTGGCATCTTGAATGCTCAGCTATGGCACATGCCTATCTTGGTGAATCATTTGATATTCATGGCGGCGGACTTGATTTAATTTTTCCACATCATGAAAATGAGATTGCTCAATCAAATGCTGCTGGATATAAATTTGCAAATACTTGGATGCATAATGCTTGGGTAACGACTAGCGGTGAAAAGATGAGTAAATCACTTGGTAATTCACTTCAAGTTGCTGAGATATTAAAAAAAGTTCGCGGTATTGAACTTCGTTGGTATTTAGGAAGTGCTCATTATCGAAGCATGCTTGAGTTCTCATTTGAGGCGCTCGAGGAATCAGCAACTGCTTTTAGAAGAATTGAAGCTTTTTTAAGTAGAGCAGAGAGTGTTCTAGGAACTTCACCTGAGCTATTAATTGCAGATGAGTTTGCGTCGGCAATGAATGATGATTTAGCTGTTCCACAAGCACTTGCCTTTATTGCTGAGAGCATGCGAATTGGAAATAGCGCAGGTGAGGATAAGAAGGTAAATGCAAAAAGTGCTGGCGAGATAAGAGGTGCGTTATCTATTCTTGGCTGTGATCCAAAGGATGCTGCATTTGCAACTAGTAAATCAAATGATGAAGCCCTTGATGGATTGATTAAGTTAGCGCTAGAGCAACGAGAGGCTGCAAGATTGAGAAAAGATTTTGCAACTGCAGATCAAATACGTGATCAGATTGCTGGTCTAGGCATTACAGTTGAAGACACATCCAATGGTCCAAGGTGGAGTTATTAATGAAACCAGGTAAAGCACGTAAAGATCGACCAAAGGGTGAAAAAACTTTTGCTCGCGGCTCAAATAAAAGAGTTGAAAGATCTGCTGTCGCCCGCCCAGAAAAAAGAGATAACCGACGCGATGATAAGAGGGACGATCGCAAGGGTTTTAAAAAACCTGTCAGAGCAGGAGAGCGCGAATTAAAGAGAGAAGATCGAAGACCAGATCGACCTGAAAAAAGATTTGATCGCCGGCAATCAGCGCAGGACGCGGTAGCTGGAAAGAACTCAGTTGTTGAGGCTTTGCGCGCAAAGATTCCAGCAAAAGAGTTGGTTGTTGCCATAAAAGTTGAATTGGATGAAAAAATTTCAGAAGCGATCAGATTAGCTAAAAATGCTGATCTACCAATTAAAGAAATCCCCCGCAGAGCACTAGATGATCTAACTGGGTTTTCAAATCACCAGGGTATTGCACTAGTTATTAAGCCTTTTAATTACACGGAGTTCCCAAAATTGATTACAAACGCTAAGAAACCAATGATGCTAATTGGTTTAGATTCAATTACAGATCCACATAATCTTGGCGCTGTTGTTAGATCAGCTGCTGCCTTTGGCGCAGATGGGGTAGTAATTCCAGAGCGGCGCAATGCAGCAATGACTGGATCTGCTTGGAAGGCGTCGGCTGGAGCAGCTGCTCGTATGCCGATATCTCAAGTAACAAATCTGGTTAGAGCTATTGAGGATGCTAAAAAAGCTGGCTGTTTTATTATTGGATTAGATGCTGATGGGGACGTGACATTAGCCAAGATGAACTTAGCAAGTGAATCCATATTTATTATTGTGGGCAGTGAAGGCAAAGGATTATCTAGATTAGTTAGAGAAAAATGTGATTTAGTGGTTTCAATTCCTATGCAGTCTGAAGTTGAATCTTTAAATGCCAGCGTGGCAACAGCAATAGTTATGTATCAGGTTGCGGCTGAAAGAAGTAAGTAAAGTGCGCTACACCCGCTTCATTGCTCTCGGTGACTCAATGACTGAGGGAATGAGTGATGAGGTCGTTAAGGGTAAATACCGTGGCTGGGCAGATCGAGTTGCAGATGTTTTAGTCAAGGATGATCCAAATTTTACCTATGTAAATTTAGCTATTAGAGGTAAATTATTAAAACAGGTAGTTGAAGATCAAATACCTGCCGCGCTTAAATATATTGAAGGCAAACAAACCCTTGTTTCATTTCATGCTGGAGCTAATGATGTGCTTAGACCAAACTACAAGCCCGAGGTTTCTCTCCCCGAGTACGAAAGAGGCATTAAGCAGTTAACAGATTCTGGCGCCACCGTAATAGTTTTTACAGTGGTGGATAAAGTTGAGGGAAAAGGAAAGACAGCCACTCTTTGGCACCAACGGTTTAGCGCATTTAATGAGAATGTAAGAATGGTTGCTAGTAAGTATCCAACAATTTTATTTGAAGCGAAAAAGGCGGAGTTCTTAAATGATAGAAGGTTCTTAGCATTTGATCGATTACATATGAACTCAGAAGGGCACAGAAGATTAGCTAATGCTGTGTTAGAAGGATTAGGTTATGAGTTTGATAAAGATTGGCGACTAGAGCTGCCACCAGCAAAGAAAAAAAATAAGGTTCATAAAGTTCTTGTTGACATTCTCTGGATTGGAATTTTTCTTATCCCTTGGATTTGGCGACGTATTAGGGGGAAATCATCAGGGGATGGCCGAAGTGCAAAATATGAGGTGCCAGTTAGTTGGCCAGCACCTTAAATTAGCCCTCCGATTACCACTTATTAACCTTCATCAAGCAGAATTGGATTATGAGTTCCCACTTAATCTCAAATAATCCGCGAGAAAGATTAATTGATAGAGAATTAAGTTGGCTGTCCTTTAATGGGCGTGTATTGGAACTTGCAGAAGATCAAAGCAAACCTTTACTGGAGCGATGTAGATTCATAGCAATCTTCTCATCAAATCTTGATGATTTTTATATGATCAGAGTTGCAACCTTAAAACGAAAACTTGAAGCCGGAGTTGTTAAGAAAAATACCGCAGGATTTACCCCATTAGAGTTAATGGCAGAGGTGAGTAAAAGAACTCAAGAATTAATTGAGCGACAAACCAAATGTTTTCACCAAGATCTATTGCCAAAACTTGGTGCTAGCGGGATTGAAATAACCTCCTGGGAAGAGTTAGAGGCACAAGAAAAAGATTACATAAATAAACTTTTTACAAATAAAATATTTCCAGTTTTAACTCCACTTGCCGTAGATCCGTCTCACCCATTTCCATATATTTCTGGTCTCTCACTTAATCTGGCCGTCTTAGTAAAAAAGCCAGATACGAAAGAAGAGTTATTTGCCAGAGTTAAAGTGCCAGCCTCATTGCCCAGATTTATTGAAACAACTGAATTTGGTGGAACTAGGTTCATTGCACTTGAGCAAGTTATTATTGCAAATTTACATCAACTTTTTCCGGGAATGGAAATAGAGGATTACTACACCTTTAGGTTAACTCGAAATGCAGATTTGGAATTAGAAGAGGAAGAATCTGAGAATTTGCTGGAGTCAATGGAGCAAGAACTTTTAAGACGAAAGTTTGGCCCACCAGTAAGACTTGAAGTGGCAAGTGATATCAATCCAGATCTTTTAAATCGATTAAAAGTTGAGCTATCAATTCGTGAAGAGGATATCTCAAGATATAAAGAGCCACTTGATTTAACTGGACTAAATCGTATTGCTGATTTAGACCGCCCTGAACTTAAATTTCCACCATTTAGAAACCAGGTAGTAACAGAGCTAAGAGAAATAGATTTGGAATCCAACGAGGAGTTCTTTTCTGCCATAAAGCGAAATGAGATTTTGTTACACCACCCATATGACTCTTTTAACTCATCGGTGGTGAGATTTTTAGAAGCAGCTGCAACAGATCCTCATGTTTTAGCCATTAAACAAACCCTT
>Ga0209400_1004278_pt1 | contig 10132 bp, 9 predicted proteins | sample M_130807_EF_Meta_FD_187313 | JGI IMG/M metagenome (GOLD analysis project Ga0209400, IMG submission 187313) | Freshwater microbial communities from Lake Montjoie, Canada to study carbon cycling - M_130807_EF_MetaG (SPAdes) (version 2) | ecosystem: Environmental > Aquatic > Freshwater > Lake... | reverse complement strand
CAAATGAAACTTCCACAGCGCGCTCCGATCCTTAGACGCCCCTCAGGACATTCCAAGAGGTGGGTCATTCTCACACGTCAAACCCAACAAACGCGCCGCGTTGCCCCCGGCAATGGCTTGCAAGTCTTCGCCCTGCACACCGGCTTCTTGCAACCAAGCCAGCGGGTCTTTTTCACCCACCGGGTAGTCGCTGCCCAGCACCAAACGGTCGGCCCCCACCCGCTCTATCAGCACCTGCAACACCTGCGGGTCGTACACACAGGCGTCGTAATGAAAGCGGCGCAACATCGCGCTGGGGGTGAGCCCCTCCATGTGGCGCACCGTGTCGGGCCGGTTCAAGGTGTTGCGGTCCAAGCGGCCCATGTAATGCGGGAAGTAGCCCCCGCCATGGGCCATCACCACTTGCAGTTTTGGGTGGCGGGTCATCACGCCTTCGTACATCAGCGAGGCCATGCACTTGGTCTCCTCGATCGACTGGCCCAGCGAATTCCACAACGCATAGCGCTGGAACCAGGGGTCGCTCACGCCTTCGGGGTGCACCCAGGCGACCAAGCCACGCTCGGCCACCGCGTCCCAAAACGGCGCAAACACCGGGTCGCCCAAATAAACACCCTGGTAACTCGACGACAGGTTGAGCACCCGCAGGCCCAGTTGGTCATGGGCGCGCGCCAACTCCACCAGGGCACGTTCTGGGCTTTGCATGGGCAAGACCATGCTGCCCACAAAACGCCCAGGGTGCTGTGTCACCCAATCGGCAGCTTGGTCGTTGCACAACTGGCACAAATGCAAATCGGTGTCTGCATCGGCCCAAGCGCTGCCTTGCAACACGGTGCTGGAGCTGATCACCGACACATCCACCCGGCGTTGGTCCATGTCGGCAAGCACCTTGGCCGGGTCAAACATGCGCTCGATCAAGGACTGCGCCCCGGGGCGCGGCGCCTTGGCCGGTGTGGCCCCAAAACCGGTGAACACGGTGCGGTTGGTGGACGCCTCAAACACCTCGGTGTGGAGCATGTGCACATGAAAATCGATCACGGGGGCGGATGGGACTGGGGTGTGCATGGGGTGTATTGCCTTAAAAACCATGGGGTAATATACAAAATCACTTCGCCTGCCGGGCAGCCCTGCTGCCATTGCATTTGTTCACAAGGCCTCCCCATGACCCCCAAACACCTGTCCTTTTGGCCCCTTTCGAGCCTTTGCCGCTGGTTGCCCGTCTGTTTATCGGCTTTCGGACTGGGTTGGATGACCGTGGGTGCCCAGGCACAAGACTTCCCCCAAAAAACCGTGCGCATTGTGGTGGGCCAAGGCGCAGGCGGCGGCATGGACACCTTGGCGCGTTTGCTCAGCCAGCGCTTGGCAGGCCCCTTGGGTCAGCCCGTGGTGGTGGAAAACCGGGTGGGTGCGGGCGGCATCATCGCCACCGATGGTGTGGCCAAGTCGCCCGCTGACGGCCACACCTTGTTGATGGCCCCGATTGGCAACATGGTGTTCACCCCCATCTTGACGCCCAAGCTGCGCTACTCGCCGACCAAAGACTTTGTGCCCGTCTCCTTGGTGGCGAGCTTTCCTTTGTTGCTGGTGGTCAATGCCAAACAAGGCATCACCAGCTTGCCCGACCTGGTGAAATTCATGAAGACCAACCCCGACAAAGCCAACTATGGCGGCTCGGGGCCAGCGTTTCAGTTTGCCAGTGAGTTGTTTCGCTTGCAAACCGGCACCCCCGGCGAGTTCATCCAATACAAAAGCACCAGCGAAACCATCACCGCTTTGATCGCCGGTGATTTGGTGATGTCCATGGTCGATACCGGCCCGGCGTCGGCCTTGCTCGCTTCAGGCCAATTGCGCGCCTTGGCCGTGACCTCACCGACCCGCTTGCCCAGCTTGCCCCAGGTGCCGACCATGGCCGAGTTGGGTTTTCCGCAATTGGAGTTTCGCTATTGGGCCGGTTTGTTTGCCCCGGCCCAAACCCCCATGGCCGCCGTCAAGCGCCTGGAGAGCGAAGTGCACCGCATCTTGAAAATGCCCGAAGTGGCTGCGCAAATGGCCACCAGCCAAGTCACCGCAACGCCCGCCACCTCCGAAGAGTTGGCCAAGTTGCTGGCCGCCGACCTGGCCCGCTGGGGTGCCGTGGCCGAAAGCGCCAAAATCAAAAGCAACGACTGATCACATCGCCCCGCCCTTTCACCGATTGCGAACTGCCCTGTACACACCATGACCCACGCCTCGTCCATCGTCAGCCATTTGCGCAGCGTCGCCCTCCATGTTCCCGACATGTCGGTGGCCGAGGCCTTTTTCACCCAGGTTTGGCACCTGGATGTGGTGGCGCAAAGCCCACAAGGCACCTACCTGCGCGGCACCGGCACCGACCACCATTTGATTTCGCTGCACCCACACACCGGTCCGGCATCGGTGCGCCACGTGTGCTTACAGGTCCACAACGCCCAGGCATTGGAACAAGCGGCGCATGCTGCCCTTCAGGCCGGTGCACGCGTGCTCGGGCCAGTGGCCGCGTTGAGCGACCCAGCGGGTGGCTTGGGTTTGAGCGTGGTCGATGGGCATGGCCGTGTCTATCAACTGTTGCATGGTGACCACACCCACCCCCAGGGCACGCTGGTGGCTGACAAACCGATCCGCTTGGCGCACGCCGTGCTCAACACCCACGATGTGCCCGCCAGCCAAACATTTTTAGAGCAGGTGCTGGATTTTTCGCTGTCGGACCGCACCCGCATCATGGCCTTCATGCGCTGCAACAGCGACCACCACAGCATCGCCTTTGGCGACACCGACAACGATGCGCTCAACCACATTGCTTTTTTGATGCCCGACCTGGAGTCGGTCATGCGCGGCGGCGGTCGGCTCAAAGATGCTGGACACCCCATCGAGTGGGGACCAGGTCGCCACGGCCCCGGCAACAACGCGTTCAATTACTTCATTGGCCCGTTTGGCATCGTGGTCGAGTACACCGCCGAGGTGCAGCAAATCGACGACAGCTACACCGCTGGCCAACCCGAAAACTGGAAGTGGCCCGCTGGGCGGGTGGACCAATGGGGCATCTCCCAGCCGCCCAGCGACGCCTTGAAACAAGCACAGCGTGCGGTGCTGTTTGCACCGGTCTGAGCGCCGAGCCACTCTCCGCTTCGCCGACCCATCGGCATCGACACTGAACGCCCCATGACCTCTATCAGCCCATCGACCCCACCCCTGTATGACGTGGCCATTGTGGGCTGTGGCCCCAGTGGCGCCGTGGCTGCCGCTTTGCTCGGACAACGCGGCCTGCGTGTGTGGATTGGCGACAGCGCGCAGGCCATTTACGACAAGCCGCGCGCTTTTGCCATGGACCACGAAATCCTGCGCGTGTTGCAGCAACTGGGCGTGGACGGGGCCATGCAAGCCCACATGGAGCCGTTCACCGACTCGGAGTTTTATGGCGTGGACGGTCAGCTCATCAAGTGCATGTCGACCATCGCCCCACCCTACCCTTTGGGCCACCATCCCTCGGTGGTGTTCAACCAACCGGCCTTGGAGCGCTTGTTGCGCCAGCTGATTGCCGGCATGCCCCATGTCACCTTGGCCCTGGGCCACAGCGTGCAGCGGGTGCAAAACGTCCGAGATGGCGTGCAACTGTCCATCACCAATGACCACGGCGAACCCAGCGCGGTGCAAGCGCATTACGCCATCGCTTGTGATGGCGCATCCAGCCGGGTGCGCGAGCAATTGGGCATGGGCTTGATCGACCTGGGCTTTGACCAAGCCTGGTTGGTGGTCGACGCCGTGGTCAACCCCCAAGGCATGGCCAAGTTGCCCCAGGTCAGTGTGCAGTACTGCGAGCCCGCGCGGCCCAGCACGTTTTTGATTGGCCCAGGCCAGCACCGGCGCTGGGAGATCTCCATCAACCCGGGTGAAGACCCGCAAGAACTGGCCACACCCGAGGGCACCTGGCGTTTGCTGCAGCGCTGGATCACCCCGCAAGACGGCCAACTCTGGCGCCAAGCCAGCTACCGCTTTCACGCCCTGGTGGCGCGCGAATGGCGCCAAGGCCGGGTGTTTTTGGCCGGCGACGCCGCCCACCAGCAACCGCCCTTTTTGGGCCAAGGCATGTGCCAAGGGGTGCGCGATGTGGTCAACCTGAGTTGGAAGATCGCCGCCTGTTTGCAAGACCAGGCCCCAGACGCATTGCTCGACACCTATGCCAGCGAACGCCAAGCCCATGTGCGCGAGTTGACCACCCGCATCAAACACATTGGCGAGCTGATCGCCGAGCGCGACCTGCCCAAGGCCCGTGCACGCGACCAGCAATTGCTGCAAGCCTGCCAAGGTCAGGTGCAGCGCACGCCGCGCCAAGACGTGCAACCGGCCCTGCGTGGGGGCTTGCTCAGCACCCAAACGCACGCTGCGGTGGGCACCCTGTGCCCGCAACCCTGGTTGGTGCGCGGTGCGCAGCGCCAACGCATGGACCATTGGCTCGGCTGTGGCTGGCGACTCCTGCTGTCGGCCCAAGCCCCGGCCAAGCTGCTGACCACGGCGGCACATTGCCGCCCGGCGGGCATGGCCCAATGGCAATTGGGGCAAGGCCCGTGGCAAGAGGCTGACGCGGTGTTGGCCAGCTGGTTGGCGAAACACCAAGCCCATGCGGCGTTGGTGCGCCCCGACCATGTGGTGTACGGCGTGGCCCACGATGGGCCCAGCCTGCAAACTTTGTTCGATGAGATTCACGCTTTTTCACAACCAAACTGATTGGAGACACCCATGACCCTCAACGCACAACGCCGCCACCTCTTGACCTGCGCGGCCAGCGGTCTGGGTGCCAGCCTGGCATGGCCGGCCCTGGCGCAAAGCGGCCCTTGGCCCAATCGCCCCCTCAAATGGATCGTCTCTCAGCCGGCGGGTGCGGGCCCCGACATCTTGGCGCGCTACATCGCCGATCAACTGGCCCGCAGCTGGGGCGGCTCGGTGGTGGTTGAAAACCGACCCGGCGGTCAAAACGTGATCGGCACCCAAGCGGCGGCGCGCTCAGCCCCCGACGGCTACAACTTTTTTTACGCCACCACCGCGGCCATGGTGACCAATGGCTTCACCTTCAAAACCTTGCCCTTTGACCTGGAAAAAGACTTCATCCCCGTGGCCTTGTTCGGTCGCAGCCCGTTTGTGCTGGCCGCGCAACCCAGCACCGGCATCCAAAGCATGGCCGACTTGATCGCCCGTGCCAAAGCCCAGCCCGAAAAACTCACCATCGCCACCGAAGGCCCCAAAACCTTTTCAGGCATGCTGGCCGACACCGTGGCCGCCATGGCCGGCATCCGCCTGACCCATGTGCCCTACAACAAAGCGCCCGAGGCCATCCAAGACGTGTTGGGCGGTCGCATTGACCTGATCTGCTTGCCCGACGCGGCCTTGAGCGCTTACATTGCCAACAACCAAATCAAACCCTTGGCGGTGAGCACCGCCCAGCGCGTGCCCAATTTGCCCCAGGTGCCCAGCCTGTCAGACACCTTCCCCGGTTTTGAATATGCGGGCTGGAACGGTTTGTTTGCCCCGGCCAATACCCCCGCCGAGGTGGTCACCCGCGTCAACCGCGACATCCAAGCCCTGCTGCGCCAACCCGAAGTGGTACAGCGCCTGGCCGCACTGGGCTCGATCGCCGACAGCGGCATGGGCACAGCGGCGTTTGCCACTTTCATGAAGGCCGAGCGCGAGCGCTGGGCCGGCATTGTCAAGGCGATTGGCATCAAGGCCGAGTGAAACGCAACGGCTTTTTCATCCCTCCTCACTGCAAAGGCACACATGGGCATGCGCATTTGGCACCAAAGCATGACGGTCTTGGACGTGTTGCCGGCCTACCGGGCGCGCATCCAAGCGCACGCCAAAAAAATTGTCCATGCCGACACCGAGGTGGTGGTGCATGGTTTGGCCATCGACACCTATCCCAGCGATTACCCCGGCGGGGACATCACCTTCAACGCTTTGTTTTCCATGCATTCCCTGCAATGGCTGGGCAGCGTGTGGAGCGCCCAAGCCCAAGGCTTTGATGGTTTTGCGGTGTGCACCACCATCGACCCCTTGTTGCGCGAAATGCGCAGCATGGTCGACATCCCAGTGGTGGGCTGCGCCGAAACCTGCTACCTGGCCACCCACAGTTTGGGCGAGCGTTTTGGCTTGTTGCTGTTCAACGAACGCTTGGCCCCAGCCTACCGTTTGCAAATGGCGCAGTACCGCATGGAAGACCGCTGTGCAGGCATCTTGCCCACGGGCTTGTCGTTTGAAGACGTGATGACAGGCTTTGACAGCCCGGGCAAGGTGATCGATCAATTTCGCAAAACGGCCCAACAACTGGTGGACGCGGGAGCCCATGCCATCATCCCCGGCGAGATGCCCTTGAACTTGCTGCTGGCCAGCGAAGGCATTCAACGCTTCCAAGATGTGCCGGTGATTGACAGCCTGGGGCTGACCCTCAAAATGACCGAAGCCCAAGTGGAGCTGCGCCGCAGCACCGGCTTGGCACCCAGCCGCCGTGGCTGGGCCAACGCCCGCCCCGACCCGCAACGCATGGAAGACGTGATGCGCTATTACGGCCTGTCCAAGTTCATGCACGATTGATTTTTAAACAGGACAACCCACCATGATGTACACCCCTTGGCTAAAAAAAGGCTTGACCACTTTGGCCCTTGTGGGGGCCACTGTGGCCCAGGCCCAAAGCTACCCCCAACAATCCGTGCGTTTGGTGGTGCCCTTCGCACCGGGTGGGGGGTCTGACATCATGGCCCGAACCTTGTCCGAGCCTTTTGCCAAGCAACTGGGTCAACCAGTGGTGATCGACAACAAACCGGGCGCTGGGGCGGTGATTGGGGCCGACATCGTGGCCAAATCCAAGCCCGATGGCTACACCGTGCTCTACACCACCATTGGCCCGCAAATCACCAACCCCTATTTGATGAAGCAACTGCCCTACGACGCCATGGCCGATCTGGCACCGGTGGCCATGATTGGACAGCTGATCAATGTGCTGGCCATCCACCCCAGCGTGCCGGCCCGAAACACCAAGGACTTCATCCAATACGCCAAAGCCAACCCCGGCAAGATCAACTTTTCCAGCTCGGGCATTGGCACCAGCTCGCACCTGGGGGGTGAATTGTTCAAAAGCATGGCCAACTTGGACATCAGCCACATCGCCTACAAAGGCACCGGTCCGGCCCTGCAAGACCTGATGTCGGGGCAGGTGCAAATGACCATCGACAGCCTGGTCACCTTGCTGCCTTTCATCAAATCGGGCAAGTTGATTGCGCTGGGCGTGTCCAGCCACGAACGCAGCCCCATCCTGCCCGATGTGCCGCCCATCTCCGACAGCTTGCCCGGCTTTGAGTCCTCCACCGTCAACTACATGACCGTGCGCACTGGCACACCCAAACCCATCATCGACAAACTCAACCGCGACATGGCCACCGTGCTGCGCTCGGCCGAAGTGCACGACCGGTTTGTCAGCATGGGCATCTTGCCGGTGGTGGAAACGCCCGAGCAACTGGCCGGTCGCATCAAACGCGAGTCGGAAAAGTGGAAGCGGGTGATTGAGGTTTCGGGCGCCAAAATCGACTGAGGGCATCACCACAGCGGCCAAACGACTGGACAAGGCGGGGCCGCTGGGTCGCCCAGGCGTCAGCTGCGGCCCCAGCTCAGGGTATGTCCCAGCGCGAGCCCCCATCACCTGAGTGATATAACAAGGCATTCGACCCGGTACACACCTGTCTTTCGCCAGCGCACCGGGTTGCCACCCTTCACCCAGGAGTTCAACATGGCATCCAGACCCAAGCGCAAAGTCATCATCACCTGTGCGGTGACCGGCTCGATCCACACACCAACCATGTCGCCGCACCTGCCGATCACGCCCAAAGAGATCGCCGATGCGGCCATCGGGGCGGCCGAAGCGGGCGCCTCCATCGTGCATTTGCACGCGCGCGACCCGATCACCGGGCAACCGACCCAAGACACCAAATACTTTCATGAATTTGCCCCCGTGATCAAGGCCCACTCGAACGTGGTGCTCAACTTCACCACGGGTGGCGCCTCGACCATGAGCATCGAAGAGCGCTTGCAACCGGCATTGCAACTCAAGCCCGAAATCGCCTCGCTCAACATGGGCTCGATGAACTTTGGCCTGCACCCCATGGTCGGGCGTTACAAAAATTGGAAGCACGACTGGGAAGTGCCCTATTTGGCCGAATCCGATGGGCGCATTTTTCGCAACACCTTCAAAGACATTCAATACATCCTCGAGTCGTGCAGCGCCAACCAAACCAGATTTGAAATTGAGTGCTACGACATCGGTCACCTGTACACGGCCGCGCACTTTTTGGAGCGCATGATTGTCAAGCCCCCGTTGTTCATTCAATCGGTGTTTGGCATCTTGGGCGGCATTGGCGCCCACCCCGAGCACGTGATGCAAATGAAGCAAACCGCCGACCGCTTGTTTGGCAACGACTATGTGTGGTCGGTGTTGGGCGCAGGCCGTCACCAAATGCCCACGGCCACCATGTCGGCCTTGATGGGCGGCAATGTGCGCGTGGGCTTGGAAGATTCACTGTGGGACGCTCCCGGCACCTTGGCGCAAACCAATGCCACCCAAGTCAAGCGCATCCGCTCGATTTTGGAAGGCTTGTCGCTGGAAGTGGCCACGCCCGACGAAGCACGCGAAATTTTGCAGCTCAAAGGCGGCAACAACGTCGGTTTCTGAGCTTGGCCGCAGCAGCGGCCAAGGGTAAACACGCAATGGCATGGGGCAGGCCCGTGCTACCATTTTTTCAACTGTTATAACAAGACCTCATTTTGAAAACTTGGCCTGCCCACCCCACACGCACCACGCCATGTCTGTGAGAAACCTGCACTACGAGATTTACGAGTCGCTGAGGCTGTCCATCATCATGGGCGACTTTGTGCCGGGGCAAGTTTTTTCTACCCGGGGCATCGCCGACCGCTTTGGCACCAGCTTGATGCCCGCGCGCGACGCCATGAAGCGCTTGGTGGCCGAGCGCGGACTGGAGTTGCTGCCCAACCGGTCGTTTTGCATCCCCAAGATGAGCCGACAACGCTTTCAAGAGCTGCTGCGGGTGCGGATGTACCTGGAGTCGGTGCTGACCGAGCGCGCTTGCGCGGTGCTCACCCCTGAGGTGTTGCGCGACATTGAGTCGATCAATGAAGACATGCAATTGGCCGTGTTGGCCAACGATGTGCGCGGTTATTTGAGCGCCAACCACCGTTTTCATTTCAGCATTTACCAAGCCGCCCACACCATGGAAATCCTGCCCATCGTCGAATCGATGTGGCTGCAGACCGGGCCTTTTTTGAATGCTGTTTTCACCAAATACGGCACCTTGAACGCCCAAGATAACCACACCCAAGTGATCAAAGCATTGCGCCGGCGCGACGCGGCGGTGGCGGCCGATGCCATCCGCAGCGATTTGGCCGATGCCGCCGATTTGATCTTGGCCAATGCAGAATTTGTTGTGGACTCCGACCCCTCGTTGGCCCAACGAACCCAGAGCGTCAACGGTCGCGCCCACAAAGACCGACAACCAGAACCATTATTGGAGAACACACCATGAATTTATGGAAATCCAAGGGCTTAGGCCGCTTGATCGGTGCTTTTGCCGCCAGCTTGATGGCCCCCATGCTCCACGCCCAAACGCCAGGGGTGAGCAACAACGAGATCGTGATTGGCCTGTTTGCCCCCTTGTCTGGCCCCTTGGTGGCTTACGGCGTTGACCCGTTGAATGCCGCGAAGATGCTCTATGACGAAGTGAACGCCAAAGGTGGCATCCATGGCCGAAAAATTCGCCTGGTGATCGAGGACGACAAATGCACCGGCAACGAGCTGGTGGGCGTGGTGAAAAAACTCATCACCGTGGACAACGTGTTTGTCTTGCACGGCGGCTCATGCACGGCGGCCATCGCTGCAGCACAAGAGTACATCCAGCGCGAAAAAGTGCCCTTTGTGATGCTCAACGCCGCCGGTGATAACGCGGTCTTCCCCGCTACCCGCTACATGTTTGGTTCCTTCCAAGGTACCCAACGTGTGTATGGCTCTGCCTTGGCCGAGTTTGCCGTCAAATCGCTCAAAGCCAAACGCGTGGCCGTGATCGTG
>Ga0209400_1004277_pt1 | contig 10132 bp, 10 predicted proteins | sample M_130807_EF_Meta_FD_187313 | JGI IMG/M metagenome (GOLD analysis project Ga0209400, IMG submission 187313) | Freshwater microbial communities from Lake Montjoie, Canada to study carbon cycling - M_130807_EF_MetaG (SPAdes) (version 2) | ecosystem: Environmental > Aquatic > Freshwater > Lake... | reverse complement strand
TCTAGACTAGTAATTTTATTATTACAACAATCTAAATATCTAAGTGTTTGTGGTAGATTATTTAGAGTGGTAATATAATTGTATCCACAATTTAATTTTATTAGTGTTAGTGGGAGATTATCTAGACTAGTAATTTTATTATTACAACAATCTAAATATCTAAGTGTTTGTGGTAGATTATTTAGAGTGGTAATATAATTGTATCCACAATTTAATTTTGTAAGTGTTAATGGAAGATTATCTAGCGATGTAATTTGATTATCAATACAACTTAATTCCGTAAGTGTTAGTGAAAGATTATCTAGCTTGACAATCTTATTACCAGAACAATTTAAATATGTAAGTGTTAATGGAAGATTATCTAAACTAGTAATTTTATTGTTGACACAATATAATTTTTTTAAATTAGTATATATACTTAAATCTGGTAATTTGGTTAATTTTTTATTAGATAAATTTAATTCAGTAATATTTGAGTAATCCATTATGTTTTATTTTTATTATAATAAAAAATATAAAAATAAAACTAAATTTCAATTTTATTATTATGTTTTCTTATGTTTTCTTATGTTTTCTTATGTTTTCTATTGTAGGTTTAAAATCATATTGTAATGGATTATGCAAACAATATAATTCTGTAAGTGTTAATGGAAGATTATCTAGTGTGGTAATCTTATTGCTGGCGCAATATAATTTTTTAAGTGTATGAGGAAGATTATCTAGACATGTAATATTATTGAAAGAACAATATAATTTTATAAGTGTATGAGGAAGATTATTTAGCCTGGTAATTTCATTGTAAGAACAATCTAATATTGTAAGTCCATTACAAAGATTATCTAGCGATGTAATTTTATTTTGAGAACAATTTAATTCAGTAAGTGTCAGTGGAAGATTATCTAGACTACTAATAAGATTATAAGAACAATTTAATTCAGTAAGTGTCAGTGGAAGATTATCCAGACTAGTAATATTATTGTATCAACAATATAATTCTGTAAGTGTTAATAGAATATTATCTAGACTTGTAATTTTATTATTATAACAATCTAAATATGTAAGTGTTAATGGTAGATTATCTAGACTAGTAATTAGATTTCTAGAACAATCTAAATATGTAAGTGTTAATGGTAGATTATCTAGACTAGTAATTTGATTATGACTACAATCTAAATATGTAAGTGTTAATGGTAGATTATCTAGCGTGGCAATAAGATTGCCGGAACAATTTAAATTAATAAGTGTTAATGGAAGATTATCTAGCGTGGCAATAAGATTGGCGGAACAATTTAATTCAGTAAGTGTTAATGGAAGATTATCTAGTGATGTAATCTCATTGTTGGAACAATTTAATTTTTTTAAATTAGTATAGATACTCAAATCCGGTAAATTTGTTAATTCTTTATTAGATAAATCTAATTCGGTAATATTTGAGTAGTCCATTATGTTTTATTTTTATTGTGATAAAAAATATAAAAAACAAAACTAAATTTCAATTTTTTTATATTTTATTGTGGCAATGTTTTATAACATTTTCGAATGTAGGTTCAAAATCATATATTAATGGATTACAATAGCAATATAAATTTCTAAGTGTTAATGGAAGATTATCTAGCCTAGTAATTAGATTTCTAGAACAATCTAAATCTTTTAAATTTGGTGGAAGATAATCTAAAGTGGCAATTTGATTATATCCACAATATAATTCTGTAAGTTTTAATGGAAGATTATCTAGATTAGTAATTTTATTACGAGAACAATCTAATTCAGTAAGTGTCAGTGGAAGATTATTTAGACTTGTAATATTATTGCAGGAACTATATAATTTTATAAGTGTTAATGGAAGATTATCTAACGTGGTAATCTTATTGCTGGCACAATATAATTTTTTAAGTGTTAATGGAAGATTATCTAGTGATGTAATTTGATTGTAAGAACAATTCAATATTTCTAGACTTAATGGAAGATTATCTAGCCTAGTAAGCTTATTATCAGAACAATTTAATTCTTTCAAATTAGTATAAATACTCAAATCTGGTAATTCAGTTAAACCTTTAAAAGTTAAATTTAATTTAGTAATGCTAGCATAATCTGTCATATTGGCAAATACAATAAATAAAAAATAACAAAAATAACAAAATTATATTTCAATTTTTTATATTTCAATTTTTTTATATTTTGTTTTGGTTATGATTATTATGATTATTATGATTATTATGATTATTATGATTATTATGATTATGATTATTATGATTATTATGATTATTATGATTATTATGATTATTATGATTATTATTATTACGATTATTATGATTATTATTTATAATATTTTCAGATGTAGGAGTATAATCATATGCAAATGGATTATTATAACAACCTAATTTTGTAAGTGTTAATGGAAGATTATCTAGCCTAGTAAGTTGATTATGACCGCAATATAATGTTGTAAGTGTTAGGGGAAGATTATCTAGAGTAGTAATTTTATTTCTATCACACGCCAATGTTATAAGTGTTAATGGAAGATTATCTAAACTAATAATTTTATTATTATAACAATCTAAATATGTAAGTGTTAATGGAAGATAATCTAGACTAGTAAGTTGATTATGACTACAATCTAATATTTCAAGTGTTAATGGAAGATTATCTAGTGATGTAATTTTATTATAAGAACAATTCAATATTTCTAGAGTTAATGGAAGATTATCTAGAGTTGCAATTTTATTGCAGGCACAATATAATTTTTTTAAATTAGTATAAATACTTAAATCCGGTAATTCAGTTAAACCTTTATCATATAAATTTAATTCAGTAATATTTGAATAGTCCATTGTTTTTGATTTTTGTGATATTGTTTCTACTTTTTCTATTATAATAAAAAATATACAAAAATATAGTACAATTTCAATTTTTTTATTGTGTTTTCTTATGTTTATTGTATTTTTTGTGTTTATTGTGTTTTTTTATATTTTCTAATGTATGTTCAAAATCATATATTAATGGATTATAATAACAATATAATTCTATAAGTGTTAATGGAAGATTATCTAGTGATGTAATTTTATTGTCAGTACAACTTAATTTTGTAAGTGTTAATGGTAGATTATCTAGACTAGTAATATTATTATTACGACAAATTAATTCTGTAAGTGTTAATGGTAAATTATCTAGACTTGTAATATTATTTCTATCACAATCTAATTTTATAAGTGTTAATGGAAGATTATCTAGTGATGTAATATTATTGTCATCACAATCTAATTTTATAAGTGTTAATGGAAGATTGTCTAGCCTAGTAATTAAATTGCTAGAACAATCTAAATCTTTTAAATTTGGCGGAAGATAATCTAAAGTTGCAATTTGATTAGATCCACAATCTAATTCTGTAAGTGTTAATGGAAGATTATCTAGTGATGTAATTTTATTATAAGAACAAATCAATATTTCTAGAGTTAATGGAAGATTATCTAGCTTAGTAAGATTATTATCCGCACAATATAATTCTTTCAAATTAGTATAAATACTTAAATCTGGTAATTCTGTTAAATATTTAAAAATTAAATTTAATTCAGTAATATTTGAGTAGTCCATTGTTTTTGATTTTTTTGATTTTTTTGATTTTTTCGATATTGTTTCTATGTTTTCTATTGTAATTAAAAATATACAAAAACATAATACGATTTCAATTTTTTCTTATGGTTTATTGTATTTTCTTATGGTTTATTGTGTTTTCTTATATTTTCTAATGTAGGAATAAAATCATATTGTAATGGATTATTACTACAATATAAATATGTAAGTGTTAATGGAAGATTATTTAGACTAGTAATTTTATTATTATAACAATCTAAATATGTAAGTGTTAATGGAAGATTATCTAGTGATGTAATCTTATTGTATCCACAATCTAATATTATAAGTGTTAGTGGAAGATTATCTAGACTAGTAATATTATTGCAGGCACAATCTAATTCTGTAAGTGTTAATGGAAGATTATCTAGCCTAGTAATTAGATTGTTAGAACAATTTAATTTTTTTAAATTAGTGTAGATACTCAAATCTGGTAATTCTGTTAAACGTTTAAAAGTTAAATTTAATTCAGTAATATTTGAATAGTTCATTGGTTTTGATGTTTTTAATTTTTTGCTGTTTTTTACTTTTTCTATTATAATAAAAAATATACAAAAAACACAACCAAATTTCAATTTTTTCTTATGTTTTCTTATGGTTTATTGTGTTTTTGTATGTTTATTGTGTTTTCTTATATTTTCTAATGTAGGATTAAAATCATATTGCAATGGATTATCAGAACAATCTAATTTAATAAGTGTTGATGGAAGATTATCCAGCCTAGTAATTAGATTGCTATAACAATTTAATTCTATAAGTGTTAATGGAAGATTATCTAGATTAGTAATCTCAGTTTCAAAACAATCTAATTTTATAAGTGTTGATGGAAGATTATCTAGACTAGTAATTTTAGTATAAGAACAATCTAAATATGTGAGTGTTAATGGAAGATTATCTAGCGTGGTAATCATGGTACCAGCACAATATAATTTTGTAAGTGTTAATGGAATATTATCTAGACTTGTAATAAGATTATCAGAACAATCTAAATATGTTATTATTTGAGGAAGATTATTTAGACTTGCAATTTTATTATTATAACAATCTAATTTTGTGAGTGTTAGTGGAAGATTATCTAGACTAGTAATATTATTGCAAGCACAATCTAATTCTGTAAGTGTTAGTGGAAGATTTTCTAAAGATGTAATATTATTACAAGAACAATCTAATTCTGTAAGTGTTAGTGGAAGATTATCTAGACTTGTAATTTGATTATTACGACAATATAATTTTGTAAGTGTTAATGGCAGATTGTCTAGTGATGTAATTTTATTGTGAGCACAATTTAATTTTTTTAAATTAGTATAGATACTTAAATCTGGCAATTTTGTTAATCCTTGTTTTGATAAATCTAATTCAGTAATATTTGAGTAGTTCATTATGTTTTTTTTTGGTTTTGTCTTTGGTTTGTCTTTGGGTTTCAACTTTTTCTATTATAATAAAAAACATACAAAACACAATCAAATTTCAATTTTTTCTTATGGCTTATTGTGTTTGTGTGTGTGTTTGATTGTGTTTGATTGTTTGATTGTGTTTTATTTATTTTTTTTAGTCCCATTCAATAATCCACATAGTACATCTACTAATATCACGAAATTTTTTTTGTTTATCAACTTCAATTTGTATTTTTTCTTTAGGAAAATATTTAAGATACCATTTTGCATTTATTCCCGCTTTAATTATTATATTTGGTCTAGTATCCATTTTATATGCAATCGTAATAATTTGTTCTAATGTTAAAGATTTATTCAAACCTTCTTTACCAACACATACCTGACTATCGTCTGGTCTTATATCGGAATGTATAAATCCAACATCCTCTCCAATCCGTTTGTCTAGTTTTTTAATAAATTCCATTATTACAACAAGTTTTTTATTTAAAATTATTTAAGATTGCAATAATTCAATTTTTTATTTTATATTTATAGTATTTTGTTAAATTTTTAAATCTAGCACTACTTAAAAATTGATTTTATTCATTATAATAAATCTTCATTATAAATCTTCATTATAAATCTTTATTAGTCATATCCATTAATAAATCTTTATTATAATAAATATGGCAAAAACATATATTATAAAAAAGAAAACTAATTTGGAACAATATAAAAATACTAAAGAAAAAGGCGATGTCTATGAAAAATATATTCTAGACTATCTTTATTTAGAAGATAGTAATCGGAAAATATGGTTATGGTCAAATATACCAGAAGATGTAATGTGTGATGTTGGTTTAATTGGTAATTGGAATGATTATCGACTTCAACGAAAAAGTAATCGTATTAATAAATTGCCAGATGTCGGGTGTGATATTTTTATGATTGATAATAACAATTGTAATTATTTAATTCAATGTAAATATTATTCTATCAACTCTGTAAAAATAGAAGATTTATCTGGATGGCATGGCATGTTGCTAGATTATCCTGAAATGCTTGGCGATTTATATTATACATCTAAACTTAGCGAAAATATCAAAGCTAGAAAACCTAATCCGCGTATTCGATATTTTCATAAACCCTATGAACCAATTCTAGAGACTGAAAAAACTAAACCTACCGATGCAAATCCAGTAAGACCTATAACTAAACCAGAAATTACATTAGATTATATTCTAGGTATTCTACAAAATGAGACATTATTCACAACTTTTACACTAAAACCACATGACTATCAACTTGCAGCTTATAATGCATTACTAGGTAAAAAACGAACTGTTTTACAACTACCTTGTGGTATAGGTAAAACACTAATTGCTATTATGCTAAGTGATGGTGAAATGCTAATTATTTTCATTAGTCCATTGAAAGCATTTTGCCAACAAAATATGGAACGGTTTTTAGAACAGTTGCCAGAATACAAATGCGTCATAGTAGATAGTGAAGGTATACGTGATATTGACGAATTGCAAACCATTGTTAGTGTAGTGGGACAGAAAACAGCATTATTTGCAACTTATAAATCTCTTGATGTTATTATGCAATTATATGATAAACAATTATTGAATAATGCTTATTTCATTATAGATGAATTTCATAATATCCCTTATGATGATGCAATTTGCTATGACGAAGATGAATATATAGATTGCGAAAGCGTGATTGATGATAGCAAAATTGGGCAAGGTGAAGAACTTAATAGTGAGGAGGAAAAACTAGAAGATATTGATGAAACAGATACAGAAACAGAAATAGAAAGTAATCTAGAAGAGGAGAATAAATCACCAATGTATCGGCTATTACATAGTAATGCTAGAATATTGTTTATGTCCGCAACACCCCGCTTATTCGAAGAAAGTGATGAAACCGCGGAAGGTATGGATATTGATAATGAACTATTTGGCGAAGTGGATTATTCCTATCCTATGGGACAAGCCATTAATGAAGGTTATATATGTGATTATATGATTTATGTTCCTACAATGGCTATACCAAAGGATACTGGGATAGATGCAGTTATTGAAGAACTTGCGGTGAAAGACTTTGATAAGGAATTATTGATTAAATCGCGGTTTATAATTCGAGGATGTATGGGAACCGGTTCGCGGAAGTGTATAATATATTGTGCAGACCAGAAAGAATGTGCGGAAATGATGAAGATGATTACTGAATTATGTAAAAATTATTTTGCTATTGATTGTTGGGTGGATACTATAACATCTGTAGATTCTAGAGATGCTAGAAAGAATAAATTAAAGAAATTCAAAGATGTTCGTGAATTAGCATTCTTGTGTTCGGTGGATATTTTGAATGAATGTGTAGATATTCCTGTATGTGATAGTATCTTTATTACTTATGTTAGTAAAAGCCGTATTCGGAATATTCAAAGATTATGTCGGGCTAATAGAAAATGTGCTGGAAACCCTAATAAAGTTGCTAGTATCTTTCTATGGTGTGATGAATACGCGGAAATGGCGTGTTTTATGAAACATTTAAAAGAATATGATGAACGATTTACTTATGAAAAGGTAAAACGTATTTGCGGAAGTGATTCTAGCGGTTCTGGTGTTATGAAAGTTGGTGATTTCAGTAATGATAAGAAGGTGTTAGATGGGGTTATAGTTGGGTTTAAGAGTGTTGCTAGTTGGATGGAGAATTTGGAGAAAGTTAAGAAGTATATTGATAAAAATGGAAGACGACCAACAAGCAAAACTAATAAAGAATTAAATAACTGGATAAAACATCAAATAACAAACTTTGTTAAACGAAAACAAATAATGAAAAGTGATATTATTTATCAAGAATGGAATAATTTTATTAATGATGCTAGATACAAGAAATATTTTGATTTAGATAATATAAGGGATTGGAAAATAAAACTAGAAGAATTTAAACAGTTTATTGATACTAATAATTCCAGACCAACTCGGAAAACTAATAAAGAATTAAATAAATGGATACAACATCAAATAACAAACTCTACTAAACGAGAAAATATAATGAAAATTAATGAAGTATTTACATTGTGGAATGAATTTATTAATGATGCTAGATACAAAAAATATTTTCAAAGCAATGAAGAAGATTGGAAAACAAAACTAGAAGAAGTAAAGCAGTTTATTAATACTAATAATTCTAGACCAACTCGGAAAACTAATAAAGAATTATGTGGTTGGATACAAACTCAAATAACAAACTCTACTAAACGAGAAAATATAATGAAAATTAATGAAGTATTTACATTGTGGAATGAATTTATTAATGATGCTAGATATAAAAAATATTTTGATTTAGATAATATAAGAGATTGGAAAAATAAACTAGAAGAAATCAAAGAGTTTATTAGTATAAATAAGGCAAGACCAACTGAAAATAATAATAAAGAACTTTGTAGTTGGTTACAATCCCAAATATATAAATCAAAAACAAGAAAAGAAATTATGAAAGATGAAGAAATATATAAAAGTTGGAATGAATTTATTAATGATGCTAGATACAAGAAATATTTTGATTTGGATAATATAAGAGATTGGAAAAATAAACTGGAAGATGTTAAAGAGTTTATTAATGAATATAATAAAAAACCAACACCTAAAACTAATAAATTATTATTTAATTGGTTATCTACACAAATAAATAACTTTACTAAACGAGAAAAAATAATGAAACTTGATGAAATATTTGCATTGTGGAATAATTTTATTAATGATGCTAAATATAAAAAATATTTTCAAAGTAATGAAGAAGATTGGAAAATAAAACTAGAAAAAGTTAAGCAGTTTATTGATACTAATAATGCACGACCAACTGAAAATACTAATAAAGAATTATGTGGATGGATGTCAACTCAATTACATAAATCAAAAACAAGAAAAGAAATTATGAAGATAGATGAAATATATTCTTTATGGAATGAATTTATTAATGATGCTAGATACAAAAAATATTTTATTAGTAATGAAGAAAATTGGAAAAATAAACTGGAAGAAGTCAAAAAGTTTATTAGTATAAATAATGCTAGACCAACTCTAAAAACAAATAAAGAATTATGTAGTTGGTTATCGCATCAATTAAAAAACTCTGCTAAACGAGAACAAATAATGAAAAGTGATGAAGTATTTGCATTGTGGAATGAATTTATTAATAATGCTAGATACAAAAAATATTTTTAATAAAACCAATATAAAGAAAATAAGATTAATATAACTATTAATAAAAATATATAATGTCTTACTATAATATTGGGTGGTCTTCTGCTGGTATTACGCCTTGTAGTTTTATTACGTCTAAGCTTTTGGACAAAGGAATTGTTAGGAAATATGCATCTGCATCGGAAAAAAATAGAATTGATAATATGGTTATAAATAATGTAAAACCATCAACTATTGAAAATGTTCCTATTTTTGAAGGAAATAGAATAAAATATATATTTACTAATGTTCCTATTTACATCGAAAATAAGCAATCTGACAAAGGAATTTCAACTTGGGAATTACATAGTGATGACGGAAAAGGACATTTTATTGTGAGATTATATAGGGATATTGGTTATATTGAATTAGAGGTTATTGAGGAATTAAATTTTCTATGCTAGAGATTTTGTTTTGACATTAACTATATAATTTACATATAGTATCTTTTTCACAAATATATACTATAAATGGCATATATATACAATTCATATCTCTTAAATTAGCAAATCTATGTCTACCATTTATAAATTCTATATCATTATTTTCATTTAAATATATAAATGGTGGTTTATCAACTTTCATATTAAATAAATCTTTTCTAGACTGAATATATTTTTGTTTATTTTCTATATCAAATAAATTTGTTGAAATATATAATGATGAGTTTTTCCAAGATTTATTTATTTTATTTATATTACAAGTTATAATTATTATCTTAAATTCTTCATCATAATTTTCATTATCAAAATTAACATCATAATTATTATAAAAAAAATGGAAGAACAATTACAACGTGTTCTTCCAAATTATAAGAATGTAGAAGTTGTTGTAATACCTGGAATAACACATACAAATATTCGTATATTTGGT
>Ga0209400_1004276_pt1 | contig 10133 bp, 8 predicted proteins | sample M_130807_EF_Meta_FD_187313 | JGI IMG/M metagenome (GOLD analysis project Ga0209400, IMG submission 187313) | Freshwater microbial communities from Lake Montjoie, Canada to study carbon cycling - M_130807_EF_MetaG (SPAdes) (version 2) | ecosystem: Environmental > Aquatic > Freshwater > Lake... | reverse complement strand
TGGTTTTGATTCCCCGCCACTCTCCGCCGGCAGATTCGTTTCGGTCACTGCCGCGGGGACGACCGCAGCCACGGGCTGGGGATACGGCCAAAGAATGAATTCACTGCGATCAAACCATGGGCCTCCAGGCATCGCGAGGGTCGACCCCGCCCACTCCATCCCCGGTTTCGAGTGAACGGGGAAAAATCCCGTCGCACCCAACAGAGCCGCCTGCTGGGAGGGTGCGAGAAGAAATTCCAAAAACCGGAACGCCATGTCCTTTTTGCCAGAATCTTCCCGCACTCCCATCACCTCGAAATCAACCAAAGTTCCGTTGGGCAAAACCGCCCATCGGATCAATCCACCCCCTGCCTGGGGATCCAACACCAAACGCCAAGACGGCAGATACGAGAAATTGACCTGCCCATTTTTCAATCCGTTCCAGCATTCTTCCTCCGAAGCGAGCCGTCCGGCCATAGCGGCCTCCACTTGTTGCTTCGCCGATGTACGGGCATTCTCGCCGCCGAAGTTCACCGACCGATTTTGTCCTTTGATCCAAAGAGCCGCCAAAAGATCGGTGTCCTGGGGGAAAAGAGCCCCCGCCTCACTGGCCCATCGAACAGGAGCGGCCATCGCTACCTTCGGGTTCGTCCCGGGAGCAACCTTTCGCATAAAAAACCATGGACTGATCCGCCATGGACGGCTGTGGGCCCCCGCCGGATCAAAAGCCTGTCCGCGATAGACCGCATTGATTCCGTCGGTCGGAACCTTCCCCGTCAGATTGGCCCAGCCCAGCGATTTGCCCAATTCTGGAAAGGAACGGGCTTTGAGGAGGTAAGCATCTCCATCGGCTGGCCAGGATCCGTCCGAATTTCTCGCCAAAATCCGCAGGTCGATTTTGGGGTATCCCGGGCTGCTGGAAAATGTGTCCAACCACACTTGGGGAATCGCCGGCCCCTCTTGATAGACCACGAGCTTGGGAGGTGCTTGAAAAATGGAGGCCGGCGCCGCCACCGGCGCAGGTTCCGGACTTTCCCCCCTGGGTTGCAACCGGTGTCCCAGCGCAAACCCCAAGCCCACGGCCGCCATCAATCCCAATCCGATCAGCCCGGGGATTCTAGAATCAGGGGAATTTCTCGATGGCTCCATGAGGCTACCTTCTCCGAAATCTCTTAGGCGGGAAAGCCGCAAGAAAAGAATGACCGACGTCCTGTCCGCCTATCTCTGGGCTCCCCAGCGATCACCTCTTTCCCCAGGCCTCCACAATTTCCGAAAATATATCATCCAACGTCTTCGTCAGCCCCCACGAGGGATAGTGATCCTTCATTTTTGCCAAATTGGAAATATAGCAGATATGGTCACCCTCCCGGTTTTGATCCACATAGACGTGCTGCATTTTCTTGCCGGTGAGTTTTTCCACCCGGGCAAAAGCCTCGAGAATGGAGCAACTGTTCTGCCTGCCTCCCCCCAAGTTATAAACCTCCCCAACGCGGGGCTTTTCGAGAAAAGCCGCAATAAACCGGGCCACATCCAGAGAATGAATGTTATCCCTCACCTGCTTTCCTTTGTACCCATAGACCTTGTAGGTCTTGCCCTCGAGATTGCACTTCACCAGGTAGGAGAGAAATCCATGCAACTCGACTCCACTGTGATTGGGACCGGTCAAGCAGCCGCCCCGGAGACAGCAGGTCTTGATTCCGAAATACCGCCCGTATTCCTGGACCATGATATCCGCCGCCACTTTTGATGCGCCAAAAAGGGAGTGTTTGCTCGAATCGATGGAGAAGTTTTCATCAATCCCGTTTTGGTAGACGGGATCATCGTAATCCCAGCGGATTTCCAGTTCCTTGAGGCGGATGGTGTTGGGCCGGTCCCCATACACCTTGTTCGTCGACATATGGACGAAGGTTCCCTCCGGACAAAAACGCCTCACCCCCTCCAAAAGATTGAGCGTCCCCACTGCATTTACATCAAAATCATCAAAGGGACGCGACGCTGCCAAATCATGGCTCGGCTGAGCTGCCGTGTGCACCACGGCCGCCGGCTTGAGTTTTTCCATGAATTGCAGGACCGCCGGGCGGTCGCGAATGTCCAGCTCATGATGATGAAAGGTCTTGTGCTCCTTTTGGAGCCTCTGCTGATTCCAGCGGGTGTCCCCGCCGGGCCCGAAAAAATCCGCCCGTTGATTGTTGTCCACTCCATGGACTTCCCGCCCTTGCCCGGCAAAGAAGGCAACTACCTCCGAGCCGATCAGCCCGGAAGATCCGGTGACCAGAATTTTCATGGGTGCCGCCTCCCCCCTTCGTGGGGTTTCGAAAAAGACATGAAACATACTGGCACAGGTCCCGAAGAAGGGGCAAATTCATTGGGGTGAAGACATCCCCCCCGCAAATCGAAATCTGGATGGAACAGCTCCGCCGGATGCGGGAAATGCAATACACCTACCACCGGAAATTCTTCTACGGCCTCTACTTCTTTCTCCTACTGGTCATCGGTTGTCTTCTGTGGGATAGCCCCCTTTCCCTCGCGCTGGCTCCCCTCCTCGTCATCACCGCCGGAACCCAATCCTGCTTCTACCTTCATTTCGTCGATTTTGCCCGCATTCACGCCCGCACCATGGAAGAACGCCTTAACAAAACCTTGGGCAAGGGCACCCTGATCGGCTCCGAAATCGAGGATCTCTACTTCTATCAGATCGATGTTCCAAAGATCGGGGGCTTTGTACCCACGGCGCCTCTCCGCTTCTTCAGCTTCTTCACCCTGCACTGGGTCGTGATATGGGCAGGCCTAGCCACCTTTGCCCTCTGGCGCCTTCTTCCCATGATGGGTCCCTGCGGTCGCTCCTATCTTGCCCTCGTCGCTCTTTGGGGAGGCTTGAACCTTGCTTATTTGTCATGGTTTTTCAGCCGGCGGGAAGGCCTCGTTTCGATCGAAAAGTTTCTTCAAAAATGAACCGTTGGCTTCCGCTTTGGTTCTCCAGCCGATTCTCCTCCGCGCCCCTTCTCCCGCCTCCGCCCCAAAAAAAGCTCAGCTTGCCTGAGGTCACTCTTCTGATCTACAACCCGGAAAAAAGCCCGGATCTTTCCGCCCGGGTGATCAACCATGTCTGCTCGGGAATCGAATTCGGCGCCGTCCGACATCTTGCCGGAAGCCAACCCTCCATCGCGCACCCCGGGGAATTCATCCGGGTTCAGCCGGCCGATAAAAATCAGGGGCAGCGGTTTCAATCCCTCGAGCTCAACCGGTATTTTTCGACCCCCTTTTTGATGCATATCGAAGCAGACGGATTCCCCGTCAACTTTCACCTCTGGGATCCGGCTTTTCTGAACTATGATTACATCGGTGCTCCGTGGCAGAAACGGGGGCTGGAAACCGGCACTAACCGGGTGGGCAACGGCGGCTGTAGCCTCCAGTCGAAGAAATTCCGCAACTTTATCGATGCCCATTCCCACCTTTACCGGGAGGGGGTTCTTTCGGATGTCTTTTTTTGTCAGGAGCTCTACCCCCAGGCCCTGGCGGCGGGCATCCGGTTTGCCCCGCTGGAACTGGCTCTGCGGTTTTCGCTGGAAAATCGGATCCCCGAATTCCCCCACTGGAAACCCAGCCAAAGCTTTGCCTTCCACGGCCGCTTCCCATGTTTCCGCGGGTATCTTGAGCCCTTCGACCTGTCCGCAAATCGCTGATTCAGCCCAGAAACTTTTGCTGAAAGACCCGCATGACGAGACTCGGATCCGCATGCTGGTCGTATTCGGTCCCCACCGCCCGATGAGGTTGAAAATCCTCCAGGATCTTTCTTAATTCATTCCGGTTCCGGTACAGAAGACCGGCCGACCCCAGCATCTCCAGATGCGCCCTTTCCCGTGACTCTGCAAAAGTGATCACCGGCTTTCCCAACACGGCAAATTCTGCTACCGCCAATCCAAAGGTCTCCCCGTGCCAGCGGGCATGAAGCATCGCATCGCAGGTGTCTAGGAATTTCGCCTTTGCCACTGGATCCACGGTGGCCGGAAGATAGTGCACATTAGGAAACCGCTCAGTCCCACGAATGGGTTCGGTATTGAGAAATAGAAAATGTTCCTCCGGACAGCTCTTCGCATGTTCCGCCACCGCTCTTTGCGCGAAAGGAATGTTGAAGGTGTCCCGACCTCCATGGCGGCCGAAAACCTTTGCGTCTTCGGGAATCCCCAGTTCTTTTCGCAGGCTCTCTTCCGACACCAGCTTGGGCACGTAAAATGGGACAAAAGAGTTCTTCTCCCCTGTCATCACCTGTGACATCCAGGAAGAGAGATAAGCATAGGCATCCCCGTGGAATTCATCACAAAGGAACTGGGCGTGAACACAGTTTTTAACGCCGGGAACAAGAAAGCCGTCAAAAGGTCCGGGCTTCGTGAGATAAAGGACTTCTGCCCCTTCTTTTTCCAGTATGCGGCCAAGGTCGTATTTGTTGCGGTATTGAATCACCTCAAACTCCTCCCGCCATTTCTGAAGAAGCGGGCTCCCGGTAAATTCTGGGCGATCCGGCATGCAGATGATGGATTCATTTCTCAGAATGACTCGATTGAGTCGGGCGTAATCCAACATGGCCCCCTCCGATCCCCGTTCCGTAAGTAGCCGGCTATGAAAGGCGACTTTCATGCTTTCACCCTCCGGTAAAACTCCATTCTCTCATAAATCATTTCGAGCCGGTATCCCGCCCTCCCCAAACGATGCATCCAGACAGGGCGTCGGGTGGGATTCCAGATCCCCACAAAACCCGGACGAATCCGCTCGTTCCGGATTTCGCGACAAATGGCCGCGCTCTCCCTCGAACCACGGCTGGTGATCCCCGCCGGATCAGCTTTTCTTTTTTCCTCCGCCCACGTCGTCAACCGATCTCCATGAATTTCCGTTCCGGGGCGATTATTACGGAAAGCCTCCAGCGGATGGGACCGATGTTCCCATGCTTCCACCCTCCATCCCCCGCCCCCGCTCTCCAACCAGATCCCCAAACTCCCCACCTGCCCGTCTCCCGCCACCAGTTCATAAAAGTCGCCGGCTCGAACCTTGGCCAAAATGTTCCTTTCGAGAATTCTAAAAAAGCCCTCCTTGGTGAAGCCTTCGACTTCCAGGTTCCAACGCCGTTCGTATCCGGCAATCCGTTTTCGGTTCCAATCCTCCCGAAGCGGGGGAATCCAGCGGTATCCCCACCCCCGCAGGGAGCGGATCCAACGATAAAAGGAAAAACCGGAAAGCATGTTCTTTTCTTTCGAACTCGTCTCGCCTCTCTCTAACCTGATGAATGGCAAGTGTGCATGCGCTGAAGACGTTTTACACCCTTCCCCAAAAATGGGAAGTCCTCGGCATCTGCCTCCCCCGGAACTGTTTAAACTGGGCGGAAATTCATGGAAACCCGGGCGAAACCTCCTCCACCCGGGTCCAAGACGCCTTGGCTTTCTGGCGCTCCCGCCGGATCGCTCTGGTGAAACAGACCGCCTATCAGGGGCTTTACCCTGAATCGTCCTCTGGGGCCTGGATCCCCACGGTTCTTCGGTCGGGCTATCATTTGGGTCCGTTTTCTTTTCTGGCGGATCTCGGGGCCGATTACTTTGTCGTCCGTCAGGCCCCGGAACCCGAAACCTATTTATGGCGGGAGAAATTCGCAACGGATCCAGATCCGGAAGCCTCCTTTCAGCGTCGGATGTCCGAAGTCCGTGAACTCGAATCCTCCCGCTTGCTCTTCCACTCCGTGGATGATGTTCCCTGGCACGAATACGACCTGGTGATCGGCATCGATGTTCCGATTCCGTCCCGGATCGTTCAGAAAACCTCCCGCACCCTTTGGGCGTACTATTCAATTGAAGCCGGTGGCCCTCTGCAAAAACAGTCCCTCGGTTCGCCACTCGCCGGATACCGCCTTTTTCTGAATCATGGATTCCGTCGTTACCGCTCCCGGCCCCTCAACCGTTCCCATGTATTGGAATTTCCTCTTCAATTCCAATCCTCCAACGCCTGGTCTTCCCTTCGCCAAGCCCTCCCCTCTCAACCGGGGAGGGAAACCATCCTCGTGGGGGCGGGGAGCCGGGAGGACTCACTGCCCGCGTCTCCCTTGCCTTGGGATCATCTTTCCGGATCCCTCACTCCCGCCTACCTTGCCCAAATGTTTTCGGCCCGCTTCGCCGTCCACACCACCTCCCGTTCCCGCTGGGGGAATTGGGCGATTGAAGCCGCCCAGGCGGGATCCCTTTTTCTCGGAAACGCCTCTTCCCTCGCCCACCTTTCGCTTCTCCTGCCAGGTCTGGATTGTCGCTCTCTCGCCGACGCTTCCGGAAAAATTTCCGGCCTGCTAAAGAATCCGGAACATCTTCAGGCCCTGCAATCCCGCCAAGCGGATTTGGCCGAAGAGCTGGCTTTTCGCCGACCCCTGCTCGACCTGACGGCGAAGGCGAGGGAGTTTTTCCAATCATGAAGCCGACGATTTCCCTGGGGTACTGTGACCTCCACGAAGGCGGCCGAACTTTTTTTACCCAGCTTCTTTCCCCCCACTTTCATCTTCGCTGGGACGATCCGGCAGAATTTGTCATCTACGGCCATATCAGCCACCAACACCGCCTTCAGAACGGGGTGAAGATCTACTGGTCCCAGGAACTCTATGGTCCGAACTGGAAGGAGTGCGACTATGCCATCATTCCCCACTTGGTGGACGACCCCCGGGCGTATTATCTTCCAATCTACGCCTTCGACGGAATGGAGGACAAACTGGTTCGCCCCTCCGTTCCGGATCCCGTCGCGATCCGTTCCGCCAAGCCGCACTTCTGCTCCCTGCTCTGTGCCTATGCTGACCGCACCACCCAAAAACGTCAGGAGTTCTTCCACATCCTCAACCGACGTAGAAAAGTGGACTCGGCGGGTCCCGCCCTCAACAACACCGGATTCCGCGTGCCCAAGGAAAACCGGTACCAGAGCAAGATTGATTGGATTCGCAACTACCGGTTCAACCTCGCCTTCGAAAACAGACTCCGCCCGGGGTGGACGACGGAAAAACTGGTCGATCCCCTCCATGTCCACACCATCCCTATTCACTGGGGCGATCCCCGGGTGAAGGACTATTTCAACCCGGAAAGCTTCATCTGTGCCCACGACTTCCCCTCGCTGGAAGCCCTCGCGGAATACGTGCTCCATGTGGACGATACCCCCGAACTCTATTCCCGCTATATCCGGGCCACTCCTTTTCACCAGAATCGCCCCAATCCCGCCTATGACCTAAATCATCTGGTTGAGTTTTTTCAAAGAATCTTTTCCAGCCGCACCCGCCCCATCGCCCAAAGACGCTGGTTTTTCCCTCTGACCAAGTGGCGTCTCGCCAAACGAAACAAACTTCCCGGACAATGATCCCGGGCGGTTATCCCGCCCGCAGAAGTTTTTCCGCCAACTCCGCCACCAAGACGGGTTCTCCCCGGATTTCCCGTGTCGCATCAATCAGCTCGAGTTGGGCCGCTTGGCCGGCCCCCACGACATCCACCACCGCATGATGTTCCAGCCCGGCGGCCGCACAAAGATTCCGGTAGCATGGATTGACATAATCGGCTCCAAACATTTCCAAAACCCGCGTCCTGGGTTGGCAAAAAACCAAATTGGTCAAAGCGGCCCCATGGGCTCCGACCACGATTCCCGCCCCCCGAAAAGCGGCAGCCTGTTCCTCTAGGGACGCCTGACCGGGATCAAATTCAACGAAGCCCAAAGGGAGCAGCTTGTTTCGGATTTCTTCCCATCGCTGGACCTGCCTGGAAACTCCGCCACTCCGTCCGACCAGCAACCGTCCTCGCGCTGGTTCTGATCCCTGCTTGGGAAACAGTGTCCCAAGAAATCCGCAGGCTTCACGGCTCGGGCGGCTCGTGGGGAACGCCAGAGAAGGAACCAGCAGTCTGGCACATCGGATTCGGCGTCTTTTACTGAGAACCACACACCTGTTCAGGGGAATCCCCAGCCTGAGGAGAGCGTCTTTTTGAAACGGAAGATCCACCCCATTGACCAGAAAATGGTCGACCGTCCCCGACTCTCGTCCGCTTTGCTCGAAAAAGGGGAATCGGGTCAGCACGTCCATCATCCAGTGGTGATAGGTTCCTCCCCCGGTCGAAGCCAGCAAGAGACTGGTGCCTTCCAATGTCTCCGCCCCGGGCAAAAAGAATCTCCTCATGATTCCGTGATCTTCCGGAATCTTGTTCCACTCGATGCTGACGTCCGACAACATCGCCCGCCCGCGCGTGGTCACGGCAACGCTGGGCCCGTGTACCTCGGCCTCGGAAAGCTCCGCAAGCCAGACCCCAAACCTCCTCGCCGGTTGACCCTGGCTGAGATTCGGATGGGGCTTTCCCACATATCCGGAGGCGTGAATGGCCGGCAGATTCGCCTCTCCCCGCCAAAGAAGCTTCCCCTCCACCGAACCACGTTGCCGGAGAAACTCCGGAGTTTCCGCCGCCACCTCGAGAGGAATGGACCCCCATGAAAGATTTTTCAGAATCCTGCGGTACCCCCGGAGCAGAGGCCGTCGCAGATAGCTTTTCAAATTCATGGCCCCCTTCGGCTTCAACTTCTTAAACCAACGGGACCAAGCTGAAGGAAGCGGGTGTCTCCACCATGCGCGGATCCCCTGCCCGATGTACCATCGTCTCATGGCAGGTGTGAGATACGTTCGTCCGCCGGGAATTCGGTGCAGTGTCACCAGGGAATTCCTATCAAAGACCGCCAAGGCTCCGCCTCGGATCAGGCCTTCCCGAATGTCTGAATACTCCGGTTTTTCCCACTCCTCGACCGTGGCCCGCAGAACCTGCGACTGTTCCTCTCCGAACATTCCAGAGCTATAGGATTTTTCCATCTCCTGAAAAACACCCATACATTTGGGTTCGTAGAAGATTCCCTGTCGGAGAGCCAGCACCCAGGCCAAATGATGATCCGCATGCCAACGGAGACCTTCCGGCAAGCCTCCCATTTTTTGCAGGGCGGATACATGGAACAACGCCTGTCCGACAAAGGGAAGATACCCGAATCGGCCCGGCACCTCTCCCGGTGAATAATATCCACCGCCCCGACGGGGCCGGTAATTGTGGGGGGGGCGACACCGTAGCTTGGATTCAATCGTCAGGTCCCAAACCACTACGCCGACCTGCGGGTGTTCCCGAAGAATCTGGCGAATTCTCAAAAAAGCCCCAGGCAACAGATAGTCGTCGGCCGCCAGAAATAACACATGCCCGGACGGGATTTCAGGCACAAGGCCGTTGATGTTTCGAAGCAGCCCGCAGGGCCGGTCTTTTTTCAGAAGCCGAATTTGGGGATGTCGCGACTGAAGCTGCGCGACAACTTCACGGCTGTTGTCCTCCGAGGCATCGTCGATCACCCAGATGATGTCGGCCGGCTCCGGTCCCTCCAGAACGGAGTGCAGGCATCTCTCCAGAAAAACCCCGTGGTTTCGGTTCGGAATGACGACGGAGATCACGAGAACGTTTACGGGTTCAGGTTTTTCGACCGGCAGGGCGTCCCAAATCCATAGAAGAGCCGATAGAATACCGCCCAAAAGAATGCGCAAAGCCGGAGAACAGTTCGATCAATCTCCTTCCAGCGGAGTTTTTGGGCCCGGCGCAAAAGATTCCAAAACGAACGAACGCGAACGTCGTAAGGGGCGAGTTCCCTCGCCCGAACCGCCAGGGGCAAAGCCGTTGCGATGGATATTTTTTTGTCCTGCAAAATGACCTTCAGTTTTTCCCGGGCGGCTTCTGCCCGAATCTCCGTGAGTTTGCGAAAAGCTCTCCAAACAAACTCATCCTGAATCGTCTCGGCCTTGGCGGCTAGTTTCCGTGCCAAATGGACTTCAAAGCTGTTTTTGGCTTCGGGAATCACTGTCTCAAAAGCTTGAAAATATTCCTCAAGAGAATCGGCGGATTGATGCACATCATGCCGGTCAATTCTTGCCAGTAGAGTGGCACTGAAAGCCGCCAGCCCGGGCCCCGGATACTGTCCCGTGCTGGATTTGCCAAGGCGCGGTTTTGCGCTGACCTTGATCTTTGGGAGAATTCGTCTCGCCATTTTGACCATGGCTTCCAGATCCTGTCCCGAACCGCTCAGAAATTGGCGGGGTCCGGCGAAAGGAAGTTTTTCCGTGTTCTGGGGAATCGCATAGTTTT
>Ga0209400_1004275_pt1 | contig 10133 bp, 9 predicted proteins | sample M_130807_EF_Meta_FD_187313 | JGI IMG/M metagenome (GOLD analysis project Ga0209400, IMG submission 187313) | Freshwater microbial communities from Lake Montjoie, Canada to study carbon cycling - M_130807_EF_MetaG (SPAdes) (version 2) | ecosystem: Environmental > Aquatic > Freshwater > Lake... | reverse complement strand
GTCGTGCACCGCCATCGAAAACGAGACCTGGGCCAGCAGTTCACGCAGCACTTTTTGCGGGACATTGAAAATCGGGCCGAAGTTGGGCGCGGGCTGGACCAGCGGAAAGTCTTCCGAAGGCATGGTTTGCACCGTGAATTTGCTTTTGCCGCCCTTGAGCACCAGGCGGTTCTGGCTGGTTTCCAAGGACACCACCTGGTCAGCCGGCATGGTGCGCAGAATATCGATCAGCTTGCGCGCACCCACGGTGATAGTGAAGTCGCCCTCATCGCCGCCGAGTTGGGCCTGGGTGCGGATCTGGATTTCCAGATCGCTGGTGGTGAACTCCAGCGTGTTGCCGGTCTTGCGCAACAGCACGTTTGCCAGGATGGGCAGGGTATTGCGCCGCTCGACGATGCCTGCAATTGACTGCAGCACTCCCAGCACCTCGTCTTGTCTCGCTTTCAAAACAATCATTGTGTTCTCCGGTATTTCCACTGTGGCGTATCCGACGCCGCTCTCGCATTTTCGCCTAAAGGCTAGCCCTTGAGGGTTTGTTCCAAAACATGCAGTTGCTGGTTCACTTCGGTCAGTTGCAAGCGCTCCGCCCCGATCTTGCGCACCGCATGCAAAACGGTGGTGTGATCACGCCCGCCGAACAACTCGCCGATTTCCGGCAGGCTTTTTTGCGTCAATTCCTTGGCCAGGTACATCGCGATCTGGCGCGGGCGGGCAATATTGGCCGGCCGCTTTTTCGAATACATGTCCGCAACCTTGATTTTGTAGTAATCGGCAACGGTTTTTTGTATGTTCTCAACAGAAATTTGCCGGTTTTGCAGCGATAACAGATCGCGCAGCGCGTCGCGGGCTAGTTGGATCGAGATGTCTTTTTGGTTAAAGCGCGAATAGGCCAGGCATTTGCGCAGCGCGCCTTCGAGCTCGCGCACATTGGAGCGCACATTTTTGGCAATAAAAAATGCCACCTCTTCTGGCATTTCAGCGCGCTCGCTGCGGGCCTTGTTGATCAAAATCGCCACCCGCATTTCCAACTCCGGCGGCTCCAGCGCCACCGTCAAGCCGGCGTCAAAGCGCGAGACCAGTCGCTCGGAAATGTCCACCAGGCCCTTGGGGTAAGTGTCGCTGGTCATCACAATATGCGAGCGCTTGGCCAGCAGCGCCTCAAAGGCGTTGAAAAATTCCTCCTGCGTGCGGTCCTTGTTCGCAAAGAACTGCACGTCATCGATTAGCAACAAGTCCAGCGAGTGGTATTTCTCTTTGAACTGGTCAAAGGTCTTGCGTTGGTATGACTTAACCACATCCGACACAAACTGCTCTGCATGGATGTAGAGAACCTTGGCTTGCGGGCGGTCCGCCAACAGCTGATTGCCCACCGCGTGCATCAAATGGGTCTTTCCCAGGCCGACGCCGCCGTAAATGAACAAGGGGTTGTACATTTTGCCCGGCGTGGTTGCCACATGCATGGCCGCAGTGCGCGCCATGCGGTTGGCCTGGCCTTCGACCAGGGTGTCAAAGGTCAAAGCCGTGTTTAAGCGGTTTTTCACCAGGCCGCTGGGAATATCCGCCTCTGCCTCGGCCAAGGGCGGCAAGGGGTCGGTTGCGACCGGTGCCATCGTGTTGTTAACGACCCCCGAGGGGCGGTCATTTTTTGTTTCCTGGCGGGAACTTACGCTCAATTCAATGGGTAAATTACGGCCATATACGCTGTTGACCAGGGCACTGATACGGGCCCCGTACTGGGCCCGGACCCAGTCGAGCTTGAAGCGGTTGGAGACGAAAATCTGCAGGCGGCTGCCGTCGGCGCTTGGCGCGGCGCGCAGCGGCCGGATCCAGGTGCCAAACTGCTGCTCCGGGAGCTCCTGGCCGAGTTTTTCCAAGCAAACCGCCCACAAATCGGCCGCATCGGCGTCGGAGCACGGATGGTCTGTCAGGGGAAGTGCTGCCTTGGGCATGGATGCTGTCTGTCTGTGGATAGAAGTTGCTCGGAAGAGCCGCGATTGTATGTCTGCAATGACTTATCCACAATTCCAGGGGCGGCGATTTTCGGCACAATGGTTGGATTTTCAGAAGGGTTGCGAGTCCCTTATGGGGGGCACATTCAGAAAGTGCCACAGACACCGCAGAATTTGCGATAATCTTCGGCTCGCCTCGAGCCCCGCGACCTGTTCGCGCGCATTCATGCCCGGGCGCAATTTCACCGGACTGGACTCCAATTATGAAACGTACTTACCAACCCTCGAAGATCCGCCGCGCCCGTACGCATGGTTTTTTGGTGCGCATGAAGACCCGCGGTGGCCGCGCGGTCATCAATGCCCGCCGTGCCAAAGGCCGTAAACGGCTGGCAGTCTAAAGGCCGTTTGCGCCGGCGGGCTCTCAGGGTGTGTGCGCTTGGGCTTCAAGCGTGAGGCGGCTGCAGACGCGGCCGCAGTTCCAAACCGTGTTGGCCGGTCCCGTGATCGCCAAGTCCCCGCATTTCGCTTTGCACGCCCGTGATTGGGAGTCTGATCCTGGCGCCGCTTTTGCCCGCGTCCCTCTGTCCGGCGAACCCTTGATCGGTGCTTTGTTGCCCAAGCGTTGGGCCAAGCGGGCGGTGACGCGTAACGCGATCAAACGCCAGGTTTTTGCGGTTGCAGACCAGTTTCAAAGCCAACTTGCCCGGTTTGCCTATGTGGTGCGCCTGCGTTGCGCGTTTGACCGGACCGACTTTCCCAGCGCCAGCTCGGTCGCCCTCAAGACCACGCTGCGCCTGGAGTTGTCTCAGCTTTTTGCCACCGCCGTCACCCGACTGCCTGCCGCCCGCCATGCTTAAGGCTTTTTTGATTACCTTGGTCAAAGGCTACCGTTTATTGCTGAGCCCCTGGCTGGGATCGGCTTGCCGGTTTGAACCCACCTGCTCCCGCTACGCGCTCGACGCCTTGCAAATGCACGGGGCCGCTGCGGGTAGCTATTTGGCGACGCGTCGCTTGTTCCGTTGCCACCCTTGGTGCGAGGGCGGGCTGGACCCGGTACCCCGCGCTCCCCTGTTTTCCCGTCTTGTGACAACTTCTCCCGAAAAGACCCGCCCATGAACGATATCCGCCGCACCATTTTGTGGGTGATTTTTGGCTTTTCCTTGCTGATGCTGTGGGACCAATGGCAGATTGCCCACGGCCACAAGCCCTTGCTGGGTGCCGCGCCTGCGGGCCAGGTTGGCACACCTGCCGCGTCCAGCGCCACGCCGCCCGTGCCGGCTGCAGCCTTGCCAGGCGCGCCGGCACCGGCGCTGGCTGGCGCGCAGGCCGTACCGGTATCCGGCAGCAGCCGTACGCCCGGAGCGGAGCGCTTCGAGGTGCGTACCGATGTGCTCCAGCTCACCTTTGACACCGAGGGCGGCAGCGTGGTGGGTTCGCAGTTCTTGCGCTATGGCGATACCGTGGATGCGGCCAAACACATGGCCTTGCTCGATGACAGCGCAAACCGGGTGTATGTCGCCCAGTCGGGATTGGTTGCCGGGGCAGTTCCCGGTGTGTTCCCGACCCACAAGACCGTGATGAAAGCCAGCGGCGACTACACGCTGAAAGACGGACAGGACACGTTGGCCGTGACTTTCACGTCGGAGCCTGTGGGCGGCATCCAGCTGACCAAGACCTACACCCTGGCGCGCGGTAGCTACGCCCTGCAAGTCCAGCATACGCTGACCAACACCACAGCGGAGCCACTGGCACCGCAGCTGTATGTGCAACTGGTGCGTGATGGGAACAATCTACCTGGCGAATCCTCGTTTTATTCGACCTTCACCGGACCGGCGGTGTATACCGATACCAAGAAATACCAAAAAGTCGACTTCAGCAAGATCAAAGAGAAGAACGCTGACTACGAAAAGCAATCCGAAAACGGCTACATCGCCATGGTGCAGCATTATTTTGTTAGCGCCTGGATGCTTCCCGCCGGTATGCCGCGTAGTATTTCCATGGAGAAAATCGATATTGGCTCTGGTCTGCCGGATTGCTGTTACCGCGCGGCAATGGTGGCTCCGCTGGAGGCCATTGCACCGGGCGCGAGCAAGACAGTTGCCACAACCATGTTCATTGGCCCGCAGGAAGAAAAAATGCTGGAGGCCCTGACGCCGGGACTGGAGCTTGTGAAAGATTACGGTTTGCTTACGATTCTGGCCAAACCCCTGTACTGGCTGCTGGATGCCTTGCACCGTGTCTTGCAAAACTGGGGCTGGGCCATCGTGGCGCTGGTCTTGCTGCTGAAAATCGCCTTTTACTGGCTCAATGCCAAGGCCTATGCCAGCATGGCCAAAATGAAAGCGATCAACCCGCGCATCATGGAAATGCGCGAACGCCTCAAAGACAAGCCGCAGGAAATGCAGCAGGAAATGATGCGGATTTACCGTGAAGAAAAAGTCAACCCCATGGGCGGTTGCTTCCCCATCATGGTCCAGATCCCGGTTTTCATCGCCCTGTACTGGGTGCTGCTGTCGAGCGTGGAAATGCGCAATGCGCCCTGGCTGGGTTGGATCCATGACTTGTCCGCGCCCGATCCTTACTATGTCTTGCCGCTGCTGATGACCTTGACCTCGCTGATTCAGACCGCGCTCAATCCTGCGCCGCCAGACCCCATGCAGGCCAAGCTGATGTGGTTCATGCCGCTGGTGTTCAGCGTGATGTTCTTCTTCTTCCCCTCGGGCCTGGTGCTGTACTGGATTACCAACAACATCCTGTCGATTGCGCAGCAGTGGATCATCAACACCCGCATGGGCGTGCCCCCGCAGTTCAATCTGCCCAAGTTTGGTTAAGTAAGCGGTGACGGCTCCGCACGCCGATCCCATTGTTGCCATCGCCAGCGCGCCCGGGCGCGGCGCGGTGGGCATTTTGCGGCTCAGTGGCCAGGGCCTCGCGCCCTTGGCGCAGGCCTGGCTGGGGCAGGCGCTGCAAGCCCGGCACGCGACCTATCTGCCGTTTCCCGATGCATCCGGCCAGCCCATAGACCACGGCCTGGCGCTGTATTTTCCTGCGCCCCATTCTTTTACCGGTGAGGACGTGTTGGAGCTGCAGGCCCATGGCGGGCCGTTGGTTTTGCAGCGTTTGCTGGCCCGCGCGCTGGAAGTTGCCGAAGGCGTTGGTAGCCACGACGAAGTTCTGCCGCGTTTGCGCATGGCCCGGCCCGGTGAATTCAGCGAGCGGGCTTTTTTGAACGGCAAGATGGACCTGGCGCAGGCCGAAGCCGTGGCCGACCTGATCGACGCCAGCACCGAAGCCGCAGCCCGCAGCGCTGCCGCCAGCCTGAGCGGCGCATTCTCCGCCGAGGTGAACCGCTTGCGTGATGGCTTGGTGCATTTGCGCATGCTGGTCGAGGCCACGCTGGATTTCCCCGAAGAGGAGCTGGACTTTTTGCAGCAGTCCGACGCCCGAGGCCAGTTGCAGAATTTGCGCGCCCAGCTGGCTTTGCTGCAAGGCGAAGCCCGCCAGGGCGCGCTCTTGCGTGACGGGCTGAAAGTGGTGATCGCGGGCCAGCCCAATGCCGGCAAATCCTCGCTACTCAATGCCTTGGCCGGGGCCGAGCTGGCCATCGTCACGCCGATTGCCGGTACCACCCGCGACACGATTGCGCAAACGATTCAAATCGAAGGCGTGCCCTTGCATGTCGTGGACACCGCCGGCTTGCGCGACAGCGACGAGCCGGTGGAGCGCCTGGGCATCGCGCGCGCCTGGGGGGCGATTGGCAGCGCCGATGTGGTGTTGTTTGTCCATGACCTGCAGCGCCAGAACGAGCCCGTCTACCAGCAAGCCGACAGTGCGATAGCCAGCCGATTGGCCGATGCGGTTTTGTCCCGGGTACCCGTGCTGCATGTGTGGAACAAGTGCGACGCGCCGCAAGCCTTCCCCAATGCACCCGCACCGGACGCGCTCCGGCTGTCAGCCCGGACGGGGGAGGGCCTGCAGGACCTGCGCCGTGCGCTCCTCACTGCGGTGGGATGGCAGGCCGATACCGGAGCCCGCTTCAGCGCCCGTCAGCGCCATGTGCAGGCCTTGCGCCAGGTGGATATGCATCTGGCGCAGGCCGATGCCCACCTGTCGCAGGCAGCCCAGGTTTTGGATCTGCTGGCCGAAGAGCTGCGCCTGGCGCACAACGCTTTGGGTGAAATCACCGGCGCCTTCAGTGCGGACGATTTGCTGGGCGTGATCTTTTCCAGTTTTTGCATCGGGAAATAAGCCATGCAGCGGGTGTCCGCTGCGCAGAGCGTTCTATAGAATTCCAACGATGACTTCCCACCAGCGTGCCGCGCGCGCCCTCCAACTCGCCCGCGAGACCTTTGATATCGAGGCGGCGGCCATCAGCGGTTTGAAATCCAGCGTGGGCGACGCATTCGGCCAGGTCGTGGAAATGATCCTGGCCATCAGCGGCCGCGTGGTCGTGATGGGCATGGGCAAAAGTGGCCACATAGGGCGCAAGATTGCCGCCACCTTGGCCTCCACCGGAACGCCTTCCCTGTTTGTGCATCCCGCAGAGGCCAGCCATGGCGACCTGGGCATGATCACTGCGGCGGACCTTGTGCTGATGGTTTCCAACAGCGGCGAGTCCCAGGAAATCAATGCCTTGCTGCCCGTGCTCAAGCGCCTGGGTGCGCCGCTGGTCGCACTCAGCGCAAACGGTGAATCCACCATGGCGGCCCATGCCGACGCCTGGATCAGCACCGCCGTGGCGCAAGAGGCCTGCCCCTTGAACCTCGCGCCCACCGCCAGCACCACGGCCCAATTGGCCATGGGCGATGCGCTTGCAGTGGCTTTGCTGGACGCGCGCGGCTTCCAGGCCGAGGATTTCGCCCGTTCGCATCCGGGTGGTGCGCTGGGCCGGCGTTTGCTGACCCATGTGGGCGACATCATGCGCAGTGGCGCGCAGGTGCCCCAGGTGGGGCTGGATGCCAGCTTCAGTGCGCTGATGCGCGAGATGAGTGCCAAGGGCATAGGCGCATCGGCCGTCGTGGATGCAGATGGGCAGTTGTGCGGCATCTTCACCGATGGGGATTTGCGCCGCCTGGTGGAAACCGGGGTTGATTTGCGCAGCATCCGCGCAGGCGAAGTGATGCGCCCCAAGCCTTTTACGGTCAGCCCGCAGGCACTGGCTGCTGAAGCCGCCAATCTGATGGAGGAGCGGCGCATTTCCAGCGTGCTGGTGCTCGACGCGCAGGGCGTCTTGTGCGGCGCGCTGACCAGCAACGACTTGTTACGGGCCAAGGTGATTTGATGCCGTACAAGCCTGAATGTGATCCCGCTCTGCTGGCCAAGGCCAGCGCGGTGCGCGTGCTGTTGCTGGATGTGGACGGCGTATTGACCGACGGCGGTCTGTTCTTTGCCACCGAAGGTGAATCGCTCAAGCGCTTCAACACCCTGGACGGCCATGGTTTGAAAATGCTGCAGCAAGCGGGCATCACCCCGGCGGTGGTGACCGGGCGCGGATCGGCTGCCTTGCGGACCCGTTTGGCCGCGCTGGGTGTGGTCCATGCGCGTTACGACATTGACGACAAAGCCCCTGCGGCGCAGTCGATTCTGGATACCCTGGGGCTTGGCTGGGACCAGGCGGCGGCCATGGGCGACGACTGGCCGGATCTGCCCATGATGGGCCGCTCGCTCATCCGCTTCGCGCCGCCGAATGCACACCGCGAGGTGCTGGCCCGCGCACACATCATCACCCGCGCAGCCGGCGGCCAGGGTGCGGTACGCGAGGTGTGCGACCTGCTGTTGCAGGCGGGCGGACATTACCAGCGGCTGCTGGCGGCATACACCACCATGGAGACGTGATGGCGCGCCTGTGGTACCGCCTGATGCTGTACATGCCGACCTTGCTGATGGCCTTGCTGGCGCTGATCAGCTACTGGCTGGTGCGCACTGCGCCCCCCGCGCAGGAGGGTCAGGTGGTGGTGGTGCCCAATAAAGCACCGGACTACTTTCTCGCCGCTTTTACTGCGCAGTCCTTTAGCCCGGATGGGCGGGTGGTGCGGCAGATCGAAGGTGCCACCGGGCGGCATTTTGCAGATACGAAGTGGACCGAGATCGAAGGCTTCCGTGCCCAGACCTACGGCGAGGGCACCGACGTTTTACTGGCCCAAGCGCAGCGCAGCCTGAGTAACGAAGACGCCACGGAGTTTCAGCTCATGGGCGACGCCCAGGTGCTGCGCCCGGCCCGCGATGTGCCCGGTCAGGCGCAGCGCCCGCGTGCTGTTTACCGCAGCGCGTTTTTGCATGTTTTCGCTACCAGCGAAATCGCCAAGTCCCATATGCCGGTGGAAATCGAGATCGGCAAACACCGTTTCACGGCGCAATCCATGGTCTATGACAACGTGGCCCAGACCCTGGAGCTCACCGGCCGGGTGACCGGCGATATAGCCGCACCGCCGCCCAAGCGCTGAGGGTCGGTGCCTGTAACGCGCCGGACCGCAATTCAGGGCTGGCGCAGCATCTGCAGCAAACCGGCGGTGGATCCGTCGAGTCCGCTGGCATCCCCGTTGTTCAGGCGTTGCGCGATGTCTTTGGCCAAGACTTTGCCCAGCTCCACGCCCCACTGGTCGAAGCTGTTAATGCCCCACAACGCGCCGCTGACAAACACCCGGTGCTCCTGCAGCGCGATCAGCGCCCCCAGCGACGCCGGCGTCAGGTCATCGAGCAAGAGCAGCGTGCTGGGGCGGTTGCCCGGGAAGTGTTTGTGGCCGCCGGCATCGGCTTTGCCCTGCATCAGCGCCTGGGCTTGCGCCAGCACATTGGCCAGTAGCAAATCGTGGTGGCCTTGCAGCGAATGGCGCGGTTTTTTCACCGCAACAAATTCCACGGGAACCACGTCGGTTCCCTGGTGCAGCATCTGGAAATAGGCGTGCTGTCCGTTGGTGCCGGATTCACCCCAGGGCACAGGGGATGTGCCAAACGGCAGGGTCGCGCCGCTGGCATCGACCCGCTTGCCGTTGCTCTCCATTTCCAGCTGTTGCAAGTAGGCCGGCAGGCGGCGCAGGGCGCTGTGGTAAGGCGCGACCGAGCGGCTGCTGAAATGGTGGAAATTGCGGTACCAGACGTCGAGCAAGCCCAGGCGCACCGGTAGGTTGGCCGCCAGCGGCGCTGTGCGGAAGTGCGTGTCCATGGCGTGTGCACCGGCCAGGAATTCCCGGAAACCGGCAGCCCCGATGGCAATCGCAATCGGCAGCCCGATGGCGGACCACAGCGAATACCGCCCGCCCACCCAGTCCCAGAAGCCGAAGGTGGTGCTGACGCCAAAGTCCCGCGCCGCCGCCACATTGGTGGTCAGCGCAGCGAAGTGGCGGGCGACATCGGTGCCGCCTTGCGCGGCAAACCAGCGCTTGGCCGAGGCGGCGTTGGTCATGGTTTCAATGGTGGTGAAGGTTTTGCTGGCAACCAGAAACAGCGTGCGCGACGCGTCGAGTTGCGCCAGCGTGGCGGCCAGTTCATGGCCGTCCACATTGCTGACAAAGTGCATGCGCTTGCCCGGGTGCGCAAAAGTTTGCAGGGCCAGCACCGCCATTTGCGGCCCCAGGTCGGAGCCGCCTATGCCGATGTTGACGATGTCCGTGATCCCATCGTCGGCGCGCACCTGTTCGGCATAGGCCAGCATGGCGTCCAGGGTGCTGTGGACCTTGGCCAGCTCGGCGGCTTCGAAGGCGCTGGCGGTGGGCGCATCGGCAGGCGCGCGCAACAGCACGTGCCAGACTGTGCGCTGCTCGGTGTTGTTGATGGCATCCCCCGCAAACATCGCGTCGCGGTAGGCGGCCAGACCACATTGGTCTGCCAAGGTCAGCAGCAACTGTTCGGTCTGGGCGTCCAGCAGGTTCTTGGACAAATCGCCAAACACATGGGGCGCTTGCTGGCTGAAGCGGGCAAAGCGCTGCGGGTCGGCAGCAAAGGCCTGGCGCAGATCAAAGTTCCGGCCGTGGCCCTCAAAAGCAGATTGCAGGGCGTGCCAGACGGGGGCACGGTCGCAGCGCAGACGGGTCATAGGGTTTCCTTGTGGGTCGCAGGCGCGCTTCAGGCGGCCAGCAAGAGTTTTTCCAGTTTGAGCGCATCCACGCAAAACGCGCGTATGCCCTCGGCCAGCTTTTCGGTGGCCATGGCGTCTTCGTTCAGCGCGAAGCGGAAGCCCGCTTCGTC
>Ga0209400_1004274_pt1 | contig 10134 bp, 8 predicted proteins | sample M_130807_EF_Meta_FD_187313 | JGI IMG/M metagenome (GOLD analysis project Ga0209400, IMG submission 187313) | Freshwater microbial communities from Lake Montjoie, Canada to study carbon cycling - M_130807_EF_MetaG (SPAdes) (version 2) | ecosystem: Environmental > Aquatic > Freshwater > Lake... | reverse complement strand
AAGATTTGGGCAGTTGTAGGAATGGGAATTGAACCTGGACTAAGTGATGTCTTGGCCAAATATGCCTCTGATGAACTCTTTAGCCAGATTGATGAGTTAACAGTTTTGGATGGATCCAACATTGTGATTGAAGGAGATTCTTTTGCCCCTTCATTCTCAATCTGGACAACAATCGAAGAATGCTTAAACCCACCTTTGGTTTGGGAAGATGGCAAAGGTTGGTTTACCACCAAGCCATTTTCTGAACCACAAATATTTGATTTCCCAGAAGGTATTGGTCCTGTGGAATGTGTCAACGTAGAACACGAAGAAGTTGTGTTAATTCCCCAAAAAATTGAAGCTAAAAAAGTTAACTTCAAATACGGACTTGGTAAAGAATTCATCGACATCTTAAAGACCATAAACAAGCTTGGTTTAGATAAGAAAGAAAACGTGGATGTCCAAGGAGTTTCAGTTTCTCCTAGAGATTTGTTAACAGCCTCATTGCCAGATCCTGCCACTTTGGGATCTCGCATGAAAGGTAAAACTTGTGCAGGAGTCTTAGTTAAAGGATTAGATAAAGAAGGCAAACCAAAAGCTACTTATTTGTATCACGTTGTTGATAACGAATGGTCGATGAAAGAATACGGCGATCAAGCAGTGGTTTGGCAAACTGCACTAAATCCTGTTGTTGCGATGGAATTGATTCATAATGGAACTTGGAAGCCACAAAGTGTGATGGGTCCTGAATGGTTTGAACCTAAACCATTTTTAGATTTAGTGAACGAATATGGCGCCCCTTGGAAAATGAGAGAAGAAAAGGTTTAGCACTTCTTAATCTTTCCTCTTAGTTTTTCGACTTACCCCCTGCCAGGATTCCTTTTTGTCTTACGCATGGAAGTATTTACATCATGACAAAAAGACTTCATCCAGCTTGGGTCGTTGCAGGAATTACCTTTTTAACTTTAATTGCATCAGCTGGAACTAGATCTGCTCCTTCGGTTTTAATTGTTCCTTTGGAAGAAAGTTTTGGCTGGGGAAGAGACGAAATATCATTTGCAATTGCTGTGAATGTTTTACTCTTTGGTTTAGTTGCACCTTTTGCCGCAGCTTTAATGGAACGCTTTGGAATTAAAAAAGTAGTAATGACTGCATTAAGTGTGGTGGGAACAGGTTCTGCATTAACAATATTTATTCAAAAACCTTGGCAATTAGTTGCTCTGTGGGGTGTTGTTGTTGGAATTGGTACCGGTTCTATGGCGTTGGTATTTGCCGCAAGCATTGCTAATAGATGGTTTATTAAAAATCGAGGCCTAGTTATTGGTGGCCTAACGGCTGCAACAGCAACTGGTCAGTTAATTTTCTTACCCGGTTTATCAACACTTGCTACAAATGTTGGTTGGCAAAGTGTTTCAGTAGCAGTTGCTTTGAGTTGTTTTGTGATGGTGCCAATAATTGGTCTATTTATGTATGAAAGACCTTCATCTGCAGGTGTTACTCCATACGGTGCACCTTTTGATTGGGTTGAGCCAATTCAAAACAAACAAAATGCAGGTCGTGTAGCAATTGACTCTTTAAAACAAGCTTTGAAAGTTAGAAATTTCTGGTATCTGGCTGGATCTTTTTTTGTGTGCGGATTATCAACTAATGGACTAATCGGAACACATTTTATTCCAGCAGCTCATGATCACGGAATGATGGAAGTTGCTGCAGCAAGTTTACTTGCTTTGGTTGGCGTATTTGATGTGATTGGCACATTGTTTTCTGGTTGGTTAACCGATCGAATTGATCCTAAGAAATTACTTTTCTTTTATTACTTACTAAGGGGAGTTTCACTATTTTTACTTCCTTCAATTCTTTTCTCCACAATTCATCCATCAACTTTGGTTTTTGTTATCTTTTACGGTCTTGATTGGGTTGCTACAGTTCCACCCACAATTTTGTTATGTAGAACAGTACTTGGACCTGAAAGGGCCACAGTTGTTTATGGTTGGGTGTTTGCCGCACACCAAATTGGTGGATCGATTGCAGCTTTAGGTGCAGGAATTGCTCGAGTTAAATTTGGGGATTATTCCCTTGCTTTTTACACCAGTGGATTCTTATGTGTAATTACTGCTATGGCGGTATTGAAGATTAATTACAAGAAAGAAGTAATTAGTTCTTAAAATAATTATGGCCCCTAATTTCTTAGGGGCCATAATTTAAGTACTTTTTGTTGCAGTTAAGCAGGAATCAAAGTACCGGAGAAGATTTGCCAAGCAAGTGCTGATTTTGCAACCAAACTCAACACAATGTAGGCACGTTCTCCTCTTAAGTAATTACTCCATTTACCTTTGCCTTTGTATTGCAAGTATTGAACAAGAGCAAAAGAGTTAAAGAATACAAACAGAGAAATGATGATGCCATAAACAAACCCTGGCACCTGCACATCAGAAGATGATCCTGGTGCGATTACATAAATTAGTAATCCCAGCCAAGGAACTATTCCTGCGATGCAACCAAACCAAAATGGCAGTAAATCTCCATCTTTTGGTTGGGTGTATTTCTCTTGTAACCAGCCAAATAAAATCATTGAAGCATTAACACCAAATATTGCCAACAGGGCAACAATGTCTCCGATTCCACAAATTTGAGCAATCAAAACGATCATCACAGATGAAGAAAGTGAATACTCAACCCATCTAAAGATGTTTTGATTTTTCAAAAGAGAAGCTGAATATCTCTTAAAGAAGTTTCCACTCGAAACAATAAAGTGAAAAAGTGCGGAAAGTCCCAAGAATAATGCCACTGCAAGTCCAACTGGGGTTTCAAGAATTACAACAGGAGCACTGAAAGTGGTTCCTGGAGGACCGTTTAAATAAGTTCCGGTCATCGGTAATGCAAAATCATTAGCAAGTGCTAGAACTGCCAACATTTGCAAGAGATGAAATACTCCCGCAATTCTGTTGAAATTCTTTAATGATTTGATTTGTGTTGCGCTTGGCTTTGCCATTTGTGCTCCTTTTTCTTATTTAAGAGTAAGGCAATCATTTAAGTTTTATTGGATTTAAATGAAAACACCCCCAACAATTGACTTGTTGGGGGTGTTTTATGCGACTTTTTAGATGTCGTAGTACAGCTGGTATTCGTAAGGAGTTGGACGCAAACGAATTGGGTCCACTTCTTTTGTTCTCTTGTATTCAATCCAGGTATCAATTAGATCTGGAGTAAATACACCACCTGCTGTTAAGTAATCCTTGTCCTTTTCTAACGCAGTTAATACTGCATCCAAAGAACCTGGAACTTGTGGCACAGATTTTGCTTCTTCTGGTGGTAGTTCGTAAAGATCCTTATCAACTGGTGTTGGCGGTTCGATTCTGTTTTTCACACCATCAATACCGGCCATCATCATGGCAGCAAATGCCAGATATGGATTACATGCAGGATCTGGAACTCTAAACTCAATACGTTTAGCTTTTGGATTAGATCCAGTAATAGGAATACGAATTGCAGCCGAACGGTTTCTTTGTGAGTAAACCAAGTTCACTGGTGCTTCATAACCTGGAACTAACCGGTGGTATGAGTTAACAGTTGGGTTAGTGAACGCCAGCAAAGATGGAGCATGCTTTAACAATCCACCGATGTACCAACGTGCAACATCAGATAATCCGGCGTAACCTTTTTCGTCATAAAACAAAGGCTTGCCATCTTTCCACAATGATTGATGACAGTGCATACCTGAACCGTTATCACCAAACATTGGTTTTGGCATAAAGGTTGCGGTGTGACCGTTTAGGAAAGCTACGTTTTTCACAACATACTTAAACAACATAACTTGATCTGCTGCATTAAGTAGAGTGTCAAATTTGTAGTTGATTTCTGCTTGACCAGCAGTTCCTACTTCGTGATGTGCGCGTTCAACTTCAAAACCAAGATTAATAAGTGTTGAAGAAATAATGTCACGCAAATCAGCAAAATGATCTACTGGAGGAACAGGGAAGTAGCCACCTTTAAATGGAGTTTTGTATCCAAGGTTGCCACCTTCTTCTTCTCTTCCGGTATTCCATGCTGCTTCAATTGAATCAATTTTGAAGAATGAACCTTGTGGTTGATTATCAAAACGAACTTCATCAAAGATATAGAACTCAGCTTCTGGACCAAAATAAACAGTGTCAGCAATACCTGATGCTTTTAAGTAAGCTTCAGCTTTTGCTGCAACGTTTCTTGGATCTCTTGAATATGGTTCATTTGTGAACGGATCTCTAATTGAGAAATTCATTGCTAATGTTTTTGCTTCGCGGAATGGATCAATAAATGCTGTGGTCACATCCGGCATTAACTTCATATCTGATTCGTGAATTGCTTGGAAACCACGAATTGAAGAGCCGTCAAACATTAATCCGTCTTCAAAAACGGAATCATTAAATGCTTTGGCTGGAATGTTGAAGTGTTGCATAACACCAGGCAAGTCCATGAATCTCACGTCAACGAATTCAATATCGTTTTCGCGGATGTACTTGATCGCCTCTGCGGCGTTCTTAAACATCAATAACCTCCTGATAGAACTTTCTATTGGTTTTCAAAAAAGAGGGCACGACCTCGGGCCATCAATCTGTTGGTTCATAACCTACTAAATGGGTGTATCGCTTCGGTAACCCAATTGTTTCGGCCTTGTAACAAGTTTTCCCAACTGCCTCTAAACCCAGAATAAATAGCCAAAATATGACTCGGGCAATAGGTTTGACTTATGACTGGAAAGAGAATCCTTGCCCTGATCTTTGATTGGATAGCTGCCATTTTGGTCGTGCAAGTAATCCCTAATGGCCCTGACTATGGAACTCAAAGTAATTCCCTTTTAACATTATTGGTTTTTGCAATTGAAGTAACACTTTTTACCTGGATGATGGGCTCATCTTTTGGGCAACGAATTGTGGGATTGCGGGTAAGAGATTTAATTAAAGACTCAAATCCAACATTGGTTCAAAGCTTAATTAGGACTTTATTAATTGTGTTGTTAATTCCACCACTGCTCGCAGATGCAGCAGGCAGGGGATTACACGATCGAATTGCAAAGACGAAAATAACTAACGTCTAGGAATTCTCATACCTTTTGGCATTGCACCTTTTGGAATAGGAAGAGCACTAGCTCCAGAGGCCCCGAATCTATTTCTTAATTCACGAGATTCTGCAGGGGAAATCTTTTTACCCATTTTCATAATGGTTTTATTTAATTTCTTGAAAGTTACTAAACCTTCACCGTTTCCTACGATTATAGAAGCAACTGGAATTTCGCCAGCAATTCTTCGAGCTTTAACTTTTTCACTTTCTAATAATTGAGCAACTCGTCCAGGAGATCCTTCTCCCACTAAAACAATTCCTACTGGGCCAATAACTCTGTGCACCAAATCTTGGTTTCTAGTTACGGCAACTGCTGGAGTAACAAACCAACCTTTTCTTAAAGTGTTTAATACAGCAGCTGCTGCACCAGGTTGACCTTCAATGCGGGCATAAGCGGCCTTTTCAGCACGCTTACCAAATACATAAACAGTGACTAATAAACCAGTTGATACTGCCAAAGTTGTGGTTATTAATTTAGAGAAAGATGATTGAAAAGAAACTTGAGCAATTAGAACAAGAGGAACAGTTGTGCCAATAAGAGTGCCCAGAATTATTAGGGGAAGTGCTTTGTCAGATTGACGAGTAATCGTATAAGTCTGACCAATTTGTTTTAAAGTTTTAAATCTTTCTTTCTTTACTTTTGGTTCTTTATTCTTAGCCACTAATTTTTCCCATTCTTGACTTCTAGTGCTTGTTTATATAGTCGACCTGCTCGGTAAGAAGATCTAACCAACGGTCCAGACATTACGCCAACGAAACCTAATTCTTTAGCTAAGTCACCTAATTCTACGAATTCTTCTGGCTTGACCCAGCGAGCAATCGGGTGATGAAGCGTTGAAGGTCTCAAATACTGAGTAATTGTGATTAAGTCACAACCTGCCTTGACTAAATCTTCTAAAGCAGTAACGATCTCTGCTTTTTCTTCACCCATGCCCAAAATCAAGTTTGATTTAGTAATCATGCCTGCCTCTTTTGCAGTGGTGATAACACCTAATGACTTTTCGTAATTAAATGCAGGTCTAATTGATTTAAAAATTCTTGGAACAGTTTCTAAGTTATGAGCAAATACTTCTGGTTTAGCGTCAAATACTTGTTGCAATAATTCTTTTTTGCCACTGAAATCGGGAGTAAGGATTTCCACACCACAATCAGGATTGTGTTTGTGAATTGCTCTAATGGTTTCGGCATATAACCAAGCACCTTCATCTTCTAAATCATCCCGGGTAACCCCAGTTACTGTCGCGTATTTCAATCCCATGGTTTTAACACTTAAGGCAACTTTGTCTGGTTCTGTTCTATCTAGTGGATCAGGTTTACCTGTATCAATTAAGCAAAAATCACAACGTCTAGTACAAGCTGAACCACCAATTAGAAATGTTGCTTCGCGATCTTCCCAACATTCAAATATGTTTGGACAACCTGCTTCTTGGCAAACTGTGTGTAAACCTTCTTTTTTAACCATGTCTCTAATGCGGGTGTATTCAGGTCCGGTTTTAAGTTTGGTTTTAATCCATTCCGGTTTTTTCTCAATTGGCACTTCAGCATTGCGAGCTTCGATACGAAGAAGTTTTTTACCTTCCGGATTTAACCCGGTCACAATTTCAGTAGTCATCAGACTTCTACTTTAGAACGTTTTGACACATTGCGCTTGAGCGCACCGTTTCTTAGTTCTTCCTCGATCAGGGGAGTAACTTCTGCCACGCTCACATCTCTGCCTAATTCCAGAGAAATTGTGGTGACATCGGCATCTCCGATTCCGCAAGGAACAATGTTTCGAAAAGCGACAAGTGAGTTATTGCAATTCAAAGCAAAGCCGTGCATGGTTGCTTTCTTGGCAACTCTGATTCCAATTGCAGCTATTTTTTTATCCGGTGAACCATTACCTTTCACCCACACACCACTGCGGCCTTCAATTTGTGTTGTTTCTAATCCAAGTTTGGAACAAACATTCATTATTAATAATTCCAGTCTTCTAACATGAGCTACCACATCAACTGGATCATCTAATTTCATTATTGGATAACAAACAATTTGTCCTGGACCATGCCAAGTAATTCGACCACCGCGATCGATATCAAAAACAGGGGATGAATCAGTTGGTCTATCTTCTGGTTTAGTTGATCTACCAGCTGTGTAAACATTTTGGTGTTCTAGAAGTACTGCAACATCTGGATGATTTTCAGTAACAATTTTGTGATGTAGTTCTCTTTGTTGATCCCAAGCACTTTGATATTCGACGTCTGAGCCCCAGTTTTGGATGATTAACTCAGTATTGGACATGTCTTAATCGTATAAGTGAATGTCAAAAGATGCTAAATCGGTTCTCTTTAATACACTGTTTAATAGAGCAAATCGGCGTCACCTAAATGGTGCACCTTGATTAAAAGCTAAAAATACACATTGGAGTGAATTACGTGAGCCCTGCTGCAAAACCAAAGCACAGCAAAAAAGCAGTTACCAAAAATACTACTGCAAAAAAACCTAAAATTAAAAAAACAAAAGCACCTAAGAAATTTACATTCTTAGCAATTGCTGTAGTTGTGATTTGGATGGGAATCTTTGGAGTAGCTGGACCACTTTTCGGAAAACTCTCTGAAGTTCAAGAAAACGATAACGCCGCATTCTTACCTGCATCAGCAGAATCTTCACGAGTAAGTGAAGTTGCTACTCAATTTACTTCTTCAGATGCACTTCCTGCATTAGTCGTTGTAACAGGAGATTTAAGTAAAGAGAACCTTGCTAAAGCAAATGATTTCGCTGCAAATATTGGAAAACTTAAAATTGAAGAAGGCGATGGCAAAGTTGTTGCTGACTATTTAGTAGCAGGCGCCAAATTTTTCCCAATTCCATCAGAAGATGGTGAAGCACTATTAATTAGTGTTGAAATCTCAGCTGAAAAAATTGTTACACCACTTCCAAACGGAGAACCAGCCCTTCCTGCCATTGTTAACACCATTAGAGATGGTGGCAAAGACATTGAAGGTCTAACAATTAACGTCACAGGTGCTGGCGGAATCTTGGCAGATCTTTTCGGTGCATTTGGTGCAATTGACACAACATTGTTATTAAGCACACTTCTAGTGGTGGCTTTAATTCTGATTGTGGTTTATCGAAGCCCACTGCTCTGGATCTTCCCTCTATTTTCAGCGGTGATTGCTCTTTCGCTTTCAGGTTCAATTGTGTATTTATTGGCCAAAGAAGAGATCATTACTTTAAATGGACAATCTCAAGGAATTTTGTCGGTTCTAGTAATTGGTGCAGCAACTGATTATGGTTTGTTGCTCATTGCTCGTTATCGAGAAGAACTTCATTTAGTTGAATCAAGATTTAGTGCAATGAGAAAAGCATTGCGTGGAGTATTTGAACCAATCGTGGCTTCTGGTGCAACAGTTTCTGTTGGATTATTAGTTTTGATCCTTTCAGAACTTGATGCCAATAGATCTCTTGGTCCAGTTGGAGCAATTGGAGTTGCTTGTGCCGTTATAACAATGTTGACCTTGTTACCAGCATTTCTTGTTCTTTTTGGTCGTTGGATTTTCTGGCCAAGAATTCCACACTTTGATTCAAAAGATGAGAAACTTTCAGGAATTTGGTCAAAAGTTGCAAAATATGTTGATAAGAAAACTCGTCGTGCCGGTTTAATAACAGGAGTTATTTTGTTAGCTCTTGCTGGTTATTCTTCACAACTTGATGCAAGTGGTTTATCTCAAACAGAAACTTTTGTTGGTAAACCAGATTCAGTTGTTGGTCAAGAAGTATTAGGACAACACTTCCCAGCAGGAGAAGGAAACCCTTCTTACATTGTTGGACCAGCTGACAAAACTCAAGAATTAATCAAGGTAATAACTGACACACCTGGGGTGGGAGATGCTTTCCCAGTTCCAGATGGTCCAGTAATCCCTGGTCAACCTTTGCCAAAACCAAAATTTGTTAATAATCAAGTTTTGATTACTGCAACTTTGGAAGATGCAGCAGATTCAGCTGAAGCTAAAGCAACAGTTGTAACTTTGAGGGAAAAACTTGATGCAGTAAGTACTGATGCCTTAGTCGGTGGATTTACTGCAGTAAACGAAGACATCGCAGAAGCTAATGCTCGTGATAATCGAATAATTATTCCAACAGTGTTGGTAATTATTTTCCTTATCTTGGCCTTGCTCCTAAGAAGCCTTTTGGCACCATTCATGTTGATTTCAACAGTGGTGTTGTCATTTGCTGCAACTCTTGGTGCCTGCCAATTGGCATTTAAATATGTCTTTAATTTCCCCGGAGCAGATACAGGATTTCCACTATTTGCCTTCGTATTCTTAGTGGCATTAGGTATTGATTACAACATCTTCCTGATGACAAGAGTTCGAGAAGAATCAAAGAAATTAGGAACCAGAGCTGGAACACTAAAAGCGTTAACTGTGACTGGAGGAGTTATTACTTCAGCCGGTGTGGTGCTTGCTGCAACATTTGCAGTGCTTGGATTGTTGCCACTGGTGTTCTTAGCTGAACTTGGTTTTGCGGTGGCATTTGGTGTGTTACTTGACACTATTTTGGTCAGATCTATTTTGGTACCAGCATTAACAATTGGTATCGGTAAAAAAGTATGGTGGCCAAGTAAGTTAATGAATGGTAAAAATTAAGAAATAGTTCCAACGGCGAGGCGCATTTCTTGCACCTCGCCGTTTATTTTTTCTAATTTATAAGCTGCAGGACCCGTTTTTGGATCAGATTCAATATCACTTATAACTTCAATTGGTTCAATTCCTTTAAAAACGATTCCAGTGTGATCATCTGTAGCAAAAGCAGTTTCAAAAGTTCCATCTTTTATTAAGGATTGTAAAAGTGGTCTTCTTTGAGCTTCTGAGTCATAGTGCACACCATTGGCATAGGGAAGTAGCGCTAATCCGTTATTGACTGGTTTTAATTCAGGACCAAATGAATCAGTTGTGCCACCGATAAACCAACAAATAGATCCAGCACTAACACCAGAAAGCACAGTGCCATTTTCGTAAGCAGTTTTTAAAACTTTATCAACATTATGAAGTTTCCAAACCGCTAAGAGATTTGCTA
>Ga0209400_1004269_pt1 | contig 10140 bp, 9 predicted proteins | sample M_130807_EF_Meta_FD_187313 | JGI IMG/M metagenome (GOLD analysis project Ga0209400, IMG submission 187313) | Freshwater microbial communities from Lake Montjoie, Canada to study carbon cycling - M_130807_EF_MetaG (SPAdes) (version 2) | ecosystem: Environmental > Aquatic > Freshwater > Lake... | reverse complement strand
ATCTTTTACTTTTTTTACTTTTTTACATTTACTTTATAACACTTCTCAATTTTTTTTTTACTACACAGCTTTTTTATTTTACATTTTTTTTTTATCCACCTTTCAAAAAGGTGGAGCCAAACGTATATTGCTTTAAATTTTGACATATATAGATTATATTTTATATTTCAAAAATTTATATTTTCAAAAAATATATCCGTATTCTTCGTGAGCTGACGTTTAGGTATTAACGCAGCATCATTATCATCATTATACTTATAATTATTATTTTTTACTTTATTAGTTGACGAAGATTTAGTAATAGTATCATTTTTAGGTGAGATTGCATTACTAGTATTTGTAGTAGGTTCAATGACGCTGTTGTTAATTATATCTTTATTAGCAATATTAGTAATATTAGCCATATTAGTAAAAGTAATAGAAGTTGCATTACTTTGGTTGTTAATGTTAATTCTATTTTTATCATTATACTCATAAATATTGATAATGTTCTTAACAATCTCGCTTCTCTCTATATCTTCTTTTTCCAAATTAACTATTTTAATAGAACTCATTTCGTCGGGATTTTTTATATTATAATTATCAATTCTTTCTATTAAATCTTTCAAACCATTTTTGCTTGGAATATCAGATTGATTCAAATCACCGGTTATTACCATTTTACTATTTACACCAATTCGCGTTGTTAACATTTTCATTTGGTTCGGCGAACTATTTTGCATCTCATCTGCAATTATAAATGAATTTTTGAATGTGCGACCTCTCATAAAAGCTAATGGTGAAATTTCAATAACATTATTGAATATAAAATTATCAACCTCAGCTTTTGAAAAAAACTCTAAAAACAAATCAAAAATTGGTCTAGTCCATGGGTCCATCTTTTTGTTTATATTACCTGGCAAAAATCCAATCTCTTCTTCAACCGTTACAACAGGTCGCGTTACAACAAGCTTACGTATTTCACCACTTTTTAATTGCGATATTGCTTTTAAACAAGCAAACAATGTTTTTCCGGTTCCTGCTGGACCCACTGCTATTATCATATCAACATTTTTATCGTTTAAATGCTCAACGTAATTTTGTTGATTAACTGATTTTGGCATATAAACAAAGGTATCACTTAAGTTGTTTTGTTTTTTTCTCATAGTTAAATTCATTCGCTTTACGTATGCTGACGTTAAAAGTAAACAAGAATTATTTAAACATATAAGAAAAAATGTTCCGCAAATTGCTTGAAAAAAATTCATACTATTATTAATAATGATTAAAATTTTAAATCATTATTAATAGTATTAGTATATTTTAACCGGAAAATCACAAATAGTTTGGTTCAACCTTTTCTAAAGGTTGATTCTAAAGGTTGATAGGTTGAACATGTTCCAATTGAATATAACTAGGCATTTCATCATAATTTTCTCTAACAAACTTTTGAAACAACTCGTAGGTTAATTCTGTATTTTTACGATAATTTACCAACCGTTCTACTATTTCATCTGATTCTCTGTATCGTATACCGCTTTTACCATATTCCTGAAAAGGATAAAATAATAATAGTTCCGGGTAATAAGTATTCATAAAACTCGCTATACATTTATATTCACTAAATCTATAATAAGTATTTGATAAAAGCATTATTGATTTTATCCAGTTAAAATTTAATTTATTAATGTTTTCAATATGCGTTATCAAATCCTCTAAAACTTTATGATGCATTATAAAATGATGAGGAACAAAGGTTCCTTCCGTTTGTGGTTCTATAGCTTCTATACCAATTAGTTCACGTATTGAATTAGCATATTCGTTCTTATTGAATTCATTTTTTGCGGATTCTTGCAAAATAGCAAACTTATAAGTATTTGTTTTTTCATCGTATAGCTGCCATTTTCGCAATGCTATTAAATCAGAATCCCATACAACATAAGGATCAGACAAATTTTTTATTTGTTTAAAAGCGCCCAACTTTAATAATTGTTGATACCACCAACCAAATTCTCTTGAATCTTCATCTTTCCAAGTGTACAAATTATAAATATCTGATTTTGTTAGACCATAATTGCTAAAAAAAAACCTGTCTTCGTTTAAAACAATAATCTTTGTATTGGATAAATTCCATTCTAAACAATCTTTTTCTAAAACTTCAACATCATTTTTATTCGTTACTATATAAATGTTATTTGGATTATAATTCAATACTATAGATTCTATTGTAACCCTAATTATAATATTATATTTACAAACAGGAACAACAAAATCCAACACACTTTCACCAGACACACACATTTATATATGATACCATAAAAATTATTCATCGTCGTCAAAAACTATATTCATTGGTTTATCTTGATTTATCTTAATTTTTCTAATAATCTTAAAAAAACGTTTATATTTTTTTACACCGTCGGGAGTGTAACCGTCACATTTCCGAATAGGTGTTAAATGATATTTATATACTAACAATATTTGCCTAATTAAATTCAACAGCGGCCATTTTTGATTAGTTTCAGCTTTTTTTTGAAGCGACGTCATGAAAGTAGAACTAAATTTTTTCTTCAATTCAGGAATATATTGTTTAACTACTTCATATTTTGTATCAGAAAGTAACTGTTCTCTAAGGAAAAATATACCTTCTAATTCTGCGATAGAATTAAAATAAATACCTACATGATTCAAAATTAATTTGCAATCTGAATCCATTGTATTATCGGTTTCAACGGTTTTTTCCATAATATAAAATTAAAATAGGATTTTATTTTAATTTTACAATTTAATTTTAATTATTATCTAATAAATTTACATAAATCATTCAAAGTTATCTCTTCAATATTATTTTTATTTTCAAAATTAGGGTAACTAAAATAAACTCTATCATCAAAAATATATGCATGTTTAATATTTTTTAAAGTATATTTGTTTAAACAACCTGGAACCACTCCCGAATTAACAGCAATTATTACCTTTGTTTTTGTTGATATAGCTGCAATATCTTTTATCGTTAATTTATCATCCATCGTACATTTTATATTTTCTACTTTTGTTGTCGTTATTATTTTAAAATGTCTATTCATTTTTGTAATATATTTATCCCAATTTGTTTTATCATAATTATATTGACCCGACATTGGCTGTGAATTCAAAAACAATATATCAATATTTGAATATTTATTATTATATTTACTGTTAATTTTATCATATCTTTTAAGTAAATCTCTATCTCTATAAACCAAATTATTAATTTTTAGGTTGATTTTTAAATAATACATTGCAAAATTAAAAAATGTTACATAAAAATCATTATAAGAAATTCTTTGAATACCTCTTTTTTTTAATTTATCCATTTCAGTATCATGATTATAACGAATTTGTCTACTATTAATCCATAATTCCAAAGAATTATCAGGTTTCTCGCAAATATTTTTAATATGTATATTATTACTATTTTTAAACTCACTCACTTGATCTATATATTCAGGTTGACAATAATAGTATATAATATATTTTTCATCAATATATTTTTTTAATTTATTAAATAAAATGAAATTAAAAACATTATCACCTAAATGATATAGATTATGTAAATGTAATACTCTCATATATGTATATATATAGATAAATATAGATTATCTTATTTTTGATTTTGAATTTTGATTTTGATTTTGATTTTGACTTTGAATTTTATTAATTACTAAAGAAGAACTTTTATTATCAATAAAATCAAACAATACTATTTCATCTACATATTCCTTTCCAACAACATTTTCTTTTGAATAATCTGAACCCTTAATAATGATATTTGGTTCTAATGTTTTGATTATATTTAATGGAGTATCATCGTTAAAAACAATTATATAATCAATAAAATCAAATAAAGATAAAATAATACTTCTTTCATCTATTAAATTGATTGGCCGCGATTCACCTTTTAGTCGTTTAATTGATTCATCAGAATTCAATCCTACAACAAGTATGTCACCACATGATTTTGCAAATTGTAATAATTTAATATGTGCAGAATGTAAAATATCAAAACAACCATTTGTAAACGTGATTTTTTTATGTTTGTGCAATGATTTTATAGTTAATATCTTATTATACTCAAAATCATAAATAACTTTGTTGTTATTGTTGTTATTATTTTTGTTGCCTTTACAAATAATATTATTTGCATGTAAATAATTATTTATATCATTCATATTAATTACATAATTACCTATTACACTCACCCCCATACCTGCTATATAATTTGCAATTTTGGATGCAATAACAATGTCTTTACATATAAATAAATAAACATAAACTAATACTGATAGCACTATATCACCGGATCCTGTAACATCAACAACATTTATTTCGTCTGTGTGTTTTATTATAGTATCAATGTTATCTACTATAATTCCATCTTTACCGCACGTTATAATCAAATGATTACTTTTAATATTCTCTTGAAGAAAATTAATAATTTCGGTAATATCTTTTTTCCCACTAATAATTTCACTTTCCATTAAATTAGGTTTAAAACAAAAACAATTTTGATATTTCAAATAATTATTCACTTTTGGATCAACAAATGTTAAAATACTGTTCAGGTTTGCATAATCAATAATTTCTTTCGTTAAATCAAAATGTAATACACCCTTATCATAATCAGATATAACAATAGCTGCTACATTATTTTTTGTTTTAATATATTCAAAAATATTGTTTTGTAATTCATGGTTAATAGGCGTTCTTTCTTCAATATCATAACGGACGCTTAGTTTATTGTTATTAAAAATTCTATTTTTTTGTGTTGTTTTTCTTGAAGTATCAACAAATAATTTATGTTTAATATTTTTTTCTTCTAACAAAGTTTGTATTTTTTTACCAGAGTTATCATTCCCTATTACAGAAATTAATTCTACATCAACATTTAAATTACACATGTTTTGTGCAACATTTGACGCACCTCCTAAAATATAACTTGTTTCATAAATATCGTGTATATGAACATCCGCTGATTCGGGAGCGCATCTCTCTATTTTTGAAAAATAGTTGATATCAATCATTATATCTCCAATTACAATGACCTTCATATAATGTTATAAAACAAAAAAAATAATTATAATTTTAAATTCATTTTCTATTTCTGTAAAATTATAATTCAGTATATTTTCTCAATCAATCAATCACCTTTCCACATTCTGTAGCTATCTTCATCATAATGTTTTGTTGATACTTCAAAAACATCTGCATCTTCTAATGCAATTAATTGATGAGGCTCGCCTCTTTCATTTGTAATTACATCACCAACATTTAAATACTCTACGTGAGTAACGCCGTTTTCAGTTTCAATCCATATTAAAATAAAACTGCCTTTAGAAACATACCATGTTTCCTTTTTTTTCAAATGATAATGCATAGAAAATTTTTTTCCTTTTTCAAAAGACAAAATCTTTCCACAATATTCATCATTGTTTACGAAAATAATTTCTTTACCCCATCCTTTTTTTACAATTTCGGTTTGTAATTTCTTTGTATTTTTAACTGATTCGTCGTGTTTTGGAACAGGCAAAATAGTGTCAATATTAAATGATTTATCATCATAATAAACATCGTAATCCGGTTTTTTCATAAGTATATTATCATATTTTACTCCCCATTCATCTAATTGTTTTTTTGTAAGTTCTGAATAGTCAAAACCGGATTTTGAACCGCGAGCTGTCCAAATAGTTATTTCATTACCTTGATTTTTTAAAGAATTTATAAATTCTATGCGTTCTTTAATTGGAGTTGAATTTAAATAATCACTTAAAAAAGTATTACAAAGTGTATTATCTAAATCTACGAATATTTTTTTTGACATTTATTTACTTATATATTATAAATTATATAAAAAAAAAATATAATTTATAATTTATCTCAAATCTAACGCTAAAATTTTATAAATTAAATTCTGGAATTGAATATTGTTCGCCATTTTTAATATATTTTGCAATTATTTTCGGGTTTACTTTGTTTACTACAATATCTTCTGCCTGATAAACATTGTTAAATTTGTCAATATAATAAATAATTCCTTGAATATCCTGTGCCCAAACCTCAATTTTTTGTGTGTTTATTTTAACTTCACTATCTTGAGTATCAATAATTCCGTGAGGTGTACCCTTTATATGCGTTCCACAATATTCAAATCCTTCCTTTTTTCTTCTCGTGCATTGTTCATTTGTTGCTCTTTTTGCACAACATCTATCAAAAATTGGGACAAAATTTTTTACTCTTTTTCTTTTCATGAAATCTTCTTTATTAAATGAAAGTCTATCATAATCATAAATATAATGCAAAAGTTGATTCACTTCTTCATTATTGATCACTCCCATTTGTGTAGCTTTTTCCTTTATGCTATCTTTAAATAAGGTAATGTAAGATTCTACTTTTTTATTTAAACGTCTTTCCATGATAATTTGTCTTTAAATTGTGTTATATTATTAATTGTATTATCTTTAGTTCAATTTTTTTATTTATTAATAAATGAACTTAAAGAAACACTATTTCGTGTAGGTTACCTTACTTTGTGAAAACTAAGCTTAGTATACCAACTAAAGATGTGATGCTTGTGAAATAAATAACCTTTAAAGGTTCGTGATAATTTCGGGTTAATTCTTTAATTTCGTCTAATTCTTTTCTCATTGAATCTATTTTATGTATATTTTCATAACATTTTGATCTTCCATGTGAATGACAATATCGTTTAATTACAAATCGCGAAAGCATATATGATGTATATATTTATAATTAATATAGTTAACTTTAAATATATATTTTTATATATTTATTCTTCTGTTGCAGGTTCTTCAACAACTGCTGGTTCATCAATAACAACGGGTTCATCAACAACAACAACTGGTTCTTCAATAACAACGGGTTCCTCAACAACAACGGGTTCTTCTACAACAACTGGTTCCTCAACAACAGGGTCTTCTACAACAACTACTGGTTCCTCAACAACAGCAACTGGTTCTTCTACAGCAACTGGTTCCTCAACAAGAGCAACTGGTTCTTCTACAACAACTGGTTCCTCAACAAGAGCAACTGGTTCTTCTACAACAACTGGTTCCTCAACAACAACTGGTTCCTCTACAACAACAACAACTGGTTCCTCAACAACAACAGGGTCTTCTACAACAACTGGGTCTTCTACAACAACTGGGTCTTCTACAACAACTGGGTCTTCTACAACAACTACTGGTTCCTCAACAAGAGCAAGTGGTTCTTCTACAACAACAACAACTGGTTCCTGAACAACAACAGGGTCTTCTACAACAACTACTGGTTCCTCAACAAGAGCAAGTGGTTCTTCTACAACAACTGGTTCCTCAACAAGAGCAAGTGGCTCTTCTACAACAACTACCGGTTCTTCTACAACAACTACTGGCTCTTCTACAACAACTACCGGTTCTTCTACAACAACTACTGGCTCTTCTACAACAAGTGGTTCCTCAACAACAGCGGGTTCTTCTACAACAACAACAACTGGTTCCTCAACAACAACAACAACTGGTTCATCAACAACAACAGGGTCTTCTACAACAACAACAACTGGTTCCTCAACAACAGCAACTGGTTCATCAACAACAACAACTGGCTCCTCTACAACTGATGGTTCATCAAGAGCAATTTGTTCCTCAATAACAGGCTCTTCTACAACAACTACCGGTTCTTCTACAACAACTACTGGCTCTTCTACAACAACTACCGGTTCTTCTACAACAACTACTGGCTCTTCTACAACAAGTGGTTCCTCAACAACAACAGGCTCTTCTACAACAACAACTACCGATTCTTCTACAACAACTACTGGCTCTTCTACAACAACTGGTTCCTCAACAACAGCAACTGGTTCATCAACAACAACTGGTTCCTCAACAACAACAGGGTCTTCAACAACAACTGGTTCTTCTACAACAACAACAACTGGTTTCTCAACAACAACAACTTGTTCCTCAACAACAACAGGGTCTTCTACAACAACTGGTTCCTCAACAACAACAGGCTCTTCTACAACAACTACTGGCTCTTCTACAACAATTGGCTCTTCTACAACAATTGGCTCTTCTACAACTGATGGTTCCTCAACAACTACTTCTACAACCTCTTCTGTATTTTCACTGACAACAAACAACTCTGTTTGTGTTTCTTTTTCAAAACTGTTTTTCTCTACAATAGGTTCTTCAACAACAACTACCGGTTCTTCTACAACAACTACCGGTTCTTCTACAACAACTACTGGCTCTTCAACAACAACTACTGGCTCTTCAACAACTACAACTTGTTCCTCAACAACAACTACTGGTTCCTCAACAACAACTAGTGGTTCCTCAACAACAACTACTGGCTCTTCAACAACAACTACTGGTTCCTCAACAACAACTACTGGTTCCTCAACAACAACTACTGGCTCTTCAACAACAACTACCGACTCCTCAACAACTACCGGTTCTTCTACAGCAACAACTGGCTCCTCAACAACAAAAACTGGCTCTTCTACGACAACAACTGGCTCCTCAACAACAAAAACTGGCTCTTCTACAACAACTACCGACTCCTCAACAGCAACTATTGGCTCTTCTACAACAACAACTGGCTCTTCTACAACTACCGGTTCTTCTACAGCAACTATTGGCTCTTCTACAACAACTGGTTCCTCAACAACAACAACTGGCTCTTCTACAACAACTGGTTCCTCAACAACAACAACTGGCTCTTCTACAACAACAACTGGCTCTTCTACAACAACTACCGACTCCTCAACAACTACCGGTTCTTCTACAACAACTGCTGGTTCCTCAGGAACAACAACTGCTGCAGGCTCTTCAACTAGAACAACACCCCCTTCAAAACTTTCCGAAATATTATCACTAAAATCATTTAAACTTATCATTAGTTTTTCATTAAATTTATTCAATGATAGTTTATCCAGCACTAATTGAGTATTTTCCACACTATTATTGATTTTACTATTATTACAACCACTTATTATATTACTCACCTTTTTAATACCGTTTTTAATAAATTTAGCAACCTTTTTTCTTTTGTCATTCATATTTTGGCTTTCAGTAGATTTTAAAGAAGTATAAGATTTATGAGAACCATTTGACGGAGTATTTAACCCACTTTCATTATTAAATTCTAAACCACCATCAATTTTAGTATCAATTACAAGATTAACATGATTAGTATGTTCCTCAACTAATTCACACTCATTATCGGGATTCACCTTATTAATTGCATTATTTTCGGCATTTTCATCAAATTGAATATCAGTATTAATATGATTTGACATTAATTGAATCTTATTACTGAATCTTTTTAAATATTTAGCATGTAATTTATGGAAAAATTCAATGTATGATAAAAACAAAATTATTTTCTCTCTCATCAATGTAATTTCATAGTTAAAAGAATTCACAAAGTTATCAATATTTAACCCAGTCAACTGCTTACTTTTATGTATAGACAACTCATTTTCTCTATTATTAATAATACTAGTAATTGAATTTAATAATACCAAAATATTCTCATGAACATCCATTGTAGTTTGAAATTTATAATCCTTAAAAGGTTCCAAATCTTTATATACAGGGAAATTATTGCCTTTTATTATTTCTAGTATTTTTTTATCAGTGATATGCTCAATTACATAAGAACAAATTATTTTATAAAGTTTAAAATATTCACAATACATTCTGTTGTTAATATACAAAAATATTCTCTGCATATCATCATATTCTAAATCTATTAATTTACTTTGAAAATGAAATGAATCCAATCCAAAAACAAACAACTGTGTATTACCTTGTTTAATAAAATCAGAATACAAATTCTTTAATTTATCGGATTTATTTTTTAAAGACTCAAACACGTTCATTATTTTACTGCGTACTAAACTGATATTGTTAAACTCAGTTTTTAAATTAGAAATTCTGAATTCCATAATTTCCTTTATATTATTTGAAAATATTATAATATTTAATAAAAATATAACGGAGAAAAATGAAAAATAACAAGGATATATTAGGTGATAATGAGGAAAATAATATCCTTATTAATAACATGAACGAAGACCAAATTGAATGGTCAGTTGAACACGAAAGAATCTTCATAGAA
>Ga0209400_1004267_pt1 | contig 10142 bp, 14 predicted proteins | sample M_130807_EF_Meta_FD_187313 | JGI IMG/M metagenome (GOLD analysis project Ga0209400, IMG submission 187313) | Freshwater microbial communities from Lake Montjoie, Canada to study carbon cycling - M_130807_EF_MetaG (SPAdes) (version 2) | ecosystem: Environmental > Aquatic > Freshwater > Lake... | reverse complement strand
AAAATGTTGTAGATAACATTGTAAATTTTTTTTGTGGGCAAGATTCTCAACAGAGGATCAAACAATGTTTTGTGATAATCATAGTTTACCTGATGAGTCAGATAGATATTTGATTGAGCATTTTCATAATAGTCAGCCATTCTAAAGTTAACAGAGTCAGCAGGATGATTTGTAATTAATGCATACAAAAAATGTCCCGAACACCCTTCTCTGAATACAATTGCGGGTTTCATTGAAACAAAATCCCATACAATTCAGGATCGAATTTTTGTAAACTGGTTCCTTGCAATATGTCTTGCTGTTGTATATAATTTTTCAAAAGATCAATGTTGCTGACTGTGGGGCGATTTACAATATAATTCCAGGACTTACTGTTGGCGCCATGTGAAAGCAATATGTGTTGTTTTAGTGGTTCGGTCAATGAATCCAAACTGTATGTTCCAAATGCAAAATGATCAATTAATTCAATGGTGTCATTGAATTGAGTTTTGGCATACTGTTGGTGCCATTGGTCCAACAAATGCAATCGATTGATATTTAACAAACTCACTGTTCTATTGATGCTGGGCATGACATTGTGTGGCATATGGTCTAAGAAATATTGCCAATTTTCCAACCAGGTGGTCCAGGTGGCCGGCCACCGCTGATATTCATGCCCTGACTCAATGTCGTCCAGACTAAATCGTGCCAAGACCAACTGAAAACTACCAAAGAATTTTGACAGTGCTCGAGTAAGTTTTACAGTACCATTGGTGCTGAATCTCAGGCTACACTTAGAAAAGTCAATTTTGTCCTCTAAACAGTTGATGTAATGTTGAATATTGGAATTGAGAAAAGGTTCACCACCGCTGAAGTTTATTTCCTTTACCATTGAAAGATCTGTATTATCAAATAGTTGAGCGAATTTTTGTCGAGATAGATTGTAGTCAGGTTTGATTTTTATTTTTTTTAACTTTGCCCAAGTACTTGAACTATTTTCATCACAAATTCTACAGGCCAAATTGCAATTAAAATTGGGTGTAATATCTAATAGAATAACATTGCGATGATCATGTTCTACTCCGTATTTCTCGTTGGCTCCCTGGCGATAAGACTTTACGCCATTGTTTTCTTGATCTATGCAGGTCCGGCAGTTGACAGAATCGATGTTATAATCAATATTTTGACTCTGGGGAGTTTGATTAAAGCAACAAGTTCCTGGAACCCTGGACCCATTGATATATCTACCGTGTTGCATTAGTACGCACTTCATGGTTCTATCATCCATAATTTTGAATTTATTTCTTGTATTTTAAAAACAGTGCGTGGTTGTATCAAGTCTAAGAGATTGTATTTCAAATGATTGTGTTGAACAAATACAGGATCAAAGTTTATTAATGTTATTCCTCGCACCCAGATATTTAAAAATTTTATGAATTGATCCTGTGTGGCATATTTTAAAAACCACGGGTATTTGAAAATCACTGGTGTACGATCCGGCAGATAATCCGGACGGTGTGTCATTATATCGGGTTCAATCCAACTGTTGGGCCAATAATGTTTGGACAGGCGGTCCGATTCCAAGCAAACAGCATCTAGTCCGAAGTCATTGAAATACCATCCAGCAAAATCTACTGCGATTAAATTTTTCCATCCCTGGTCAATGATCCATTGGTCCACTGAGTCAAGTTGGTAAATGTGTCCGTGTCGAGTTTTCCTCCATTGTCGTAGTGCAGGCCGTGACAAGTGATACAGGCGCAGTTGTTGTATCGATCGTATGTTACCCAACTTGCCTGAATAAGAATCTACAATTTGCATAATTTGTAACAGTCCATTGGGTGCGCGGCAACCATATGATTACCATCAACTTGATCAAATTTATGCAACCTACAAAATCTAGGGTCGCAGTAATTCATCACTAGGTCTATGCTATCCGCAATGCTGTCCGGTAATTCAAAGTCAAGATCGTGTGCTATTACTTCATATCGATTGATTGCCACATAAGCATAATCAAAATCTTGTGTTAGTTCTTGAATCTTGTTGACCAATAAAGATGTGGACAGTTGATGCAGTATTGTACCAAACACAATTACTCCTTGACAATCAGCATCTCCGATATCAATATACTGTTGGCAAAGTTGCCGAAACTTGGTCTGATTTCCTTGCCATTTCCATGTGATCTTGTGTTGAGTTACAAAATCCAACATTATCTTTTCTTGAATCAATATTGCATCAACACCTGTTAAGTTAGCAAAACTGTTTAATTGTTGATCGCGCCAATGGTCATGATTTACCATTATCTACGCAGATTTGATCTGCCCCAACAATTGTTTTAGTTTAGCACTTTGTACATCTGCGGTGACTTTGGGTGCTTCTAGATCAAAGTCGTCTTTGGGTTTGGCACGTTCCCACGGTGGTGTACTAGATTCACCTTCTTCTGTAGTTTTAACCTGACTCTTGGCCTTGATTGAATCCATAATGCTGGACTTGGCACCACCACGGAAGTTGTCTTTTTCGTCGCCGCCTTCATCTGTGATGCGCATGGTTTCAATGTTGTATTCCAAATCAATCTTTTGCCCAACACCCGTTGAACTACGACTCTTCATACATTGAATTTGATACTTGCCACGCTCTTTCATAGCACGTGAAGTAAAGATACCAAACACATTGTCTGCTGTGTTGATCTTACTGATACCACCTGAAATGTGACTGTGATCAAATTCTACTTCTTCCACTGCTGATCTATTCAACTGACTTGCGGTGACCATTAGTACTGCTAGTTCTTTGGCCAAGTTGCGTAATTCTTCTGAAACATACTTGTCTTTTACAAACAAGTCATTGGGACTGACCTTGGCACTTACCGGCATCAGCAGGTCCAAGTAGTCAATCATCACAAAGTCTACCTTCTTGCCTGTTTGAATTTGATACTCTTTCAAATAAGCACGGATATCATTGATGTTGCTTTGTGCTGGCAAACCTTTGACTTGATAATTGCCGGATTTTTTGGCCACAAGTTTGACCTTGAGTTCAGTTGTGTCCATGTCGCGTCTAATGTCCTTGGTGCTCATGTTGGTCAACATGGCATCTGTTCGCAATGACGTTAACTCTTCCGATAGTTCTAATGTAATGTATACTCCACTCAAGCCTTGTTGTAGCCAGTTCAAGGCAATGTTCATCATAACCAATGACTTGCCTGAGCCTGAGCCGCCAGCAAAGATGTTTAGTTCACCACGACTGAATCCACCATACAATAATCTGTCCAGTTGCGGCCATCCTGTGCTTACTTGCCCACCCGAGTTGAAGTATTTTTCAATGCGAGCCTTAGGATCAGCAAAGTAATCCGTGCCCATGTCTTTAGTAAGTGATATCTGTACAGCATCTTTGATAAGTTTTTCAACGGGTTCAAACTCGCCCTTCTCCAACAAGTCTGCTGATTTTAAAATTGCACGTTCAAGTTCTTGACGTCGAGTAAATGCTTCAAACTCGCCCATGAACCAATCAAAGTGTCCTTCATTGAGATCTGGCACCGTAGCAAGTTTGATGCCAGTGGTCGCACTTATCTGCGATCTATCAGGCATGGTCTTATGCTTGTCTGTGTGTTCTTTAATAAACTCAGCCGCAGGCCTCAAACTCCGGTCAAAGTTTTGTGCGTTATAAATGTTTTGAACACGCACGTAACTTGTTGCGTCTTCCAACATCATCTCTAGAAATAGTCTTTGGACATCAAGTCCGTATTCTTTTAACAAGTTGTTTCTTCCTTATTTCTATCTTAATTTTACTAGTTTCTCTTGCGGCCATTATAGTTAGCAAGGCTCCTAATCTGCCCAGTTTTATCACAGCATCATTGACATCTTTGCAACCCTCAGGCCATTCAGGTATGCTCACTGCCCAACCCAGTTCCACAGCACGGTCAACAAGTTCTATACCTGCTGTGTCTTGATCAGGTATCACAGTGACTTCACGTCCGAGACTGCGAATCAATCTTGCTTGTGCGTCACTAATGGTGTTGTGCATCACAGCAAGCCCACCTATGCTTAACGCATCAAAAATGCCTTCCATAACCAGCACATGTTGCCAGTCGTCATGTTGCAGATCTGTGCCAAACACATAGCCCGGTTGTGAGTGATTGATGTACTTGGGTTGTTTGTCGTCCAAGAATCTAGCAGTCCACCCAACTACCCGGTTGTCGTACGTGAATGGAACTAACACAAACGGTCTCACCCAGTGAACCCCATCATTCTTGATTGAAGTCATTATAGGAAAGTCTTCAGGAACACCTCGCTTGCGTATGTAATTCCAGTAGTAAGGAATCTCTGGCGTGACTACTTCACTAAAGGGCGGGAAGTCATCCGACTCTTCAAATTTGATATCGCTTAATATGTTAAATGCTTTTTGACGATCTTCTAATATGCCGTGTATGCTACGATGCCGCAGACTTTCAAGATTGAGCATCTCAATCTCATTGTCTGGCACCCCCATCCATGACAGCAAACGTCGGGCCTTGAAACTAACTGTACGTCCTAGCACAAAACTGGCTGTGTATGCGCAGTTGAAGCAGTGATAACTCCAGCCTTGTTCGGTTGCTTTGATACCACCACGCCCACGCCGATCTTGTGAGTTACCGTTGTGAGTACAACATACTGCATTGAAACTCAGCCAGCCTTGTGGACTGGGTTTTCGTTTCGCAGGCAAATATTGCAGTATATCAAGCATTGCTACATTGTAGCAGAATCTATGGTAGAAATCAACTTGTCAGCAATCATTTGATGCCCAATTTCGTTGGGATGGCCACCTGGGAAGATTAGTTCTCGCTTTTGGTTACCTGGATGATCACGGAACCACATGGTGGTCGAAAAGCCCGGCCAAATTTCTGTTGGGAGATCCAATTGGTTATCAGCCGGCATGATATGAAACTGCATCACGGGTATGTTTTTCCTGGAGGCCACTCCATCAAAAAACATCAGGGTTTGCATGTGATTGAGTCTGGCCAATTCTGGACAATTGGTCAGTACCAACTGCTGTTTGACCATGTTTCTAAAATCTTCCGGAACTACACTGGATCCGTATTGGACCCAGGTTGAATGTACAAATTTGTTCCAAGGAGGATCATTGGAATAGTGTGCGTGATTGGGATTGTAGAAACTCAATCTATCAGAATCAGTATGCCCTACAAGTACTAAACAATCTTGCGGATTGGGTTCATGTTCCAACCACCATTGAAAAGTCCAAATTGAACTTTGCATTGACCCACCTGCGATGCCAAAATTTTCCGTAGGAACTCCATAATGCTTGCCCAGTAAGCCTAGAAAATTATGTGCATGGCGATAGTCGTCGTTTTGAGACCAGCAGGTGTGTGCGTCTGAATACTGTTTGGCCAATTCAGGATCCAATAACTCGTCCCCGTACATCCACGAGTCACCAAACCCAACAATTTTTTTAAATGTCATCTACAAATTATATCTACCACCGCCCCTGTTGTGATAACAATTTGCGCAGGCACAGTGGGCTGTGCTGGCGAGGGTGTGTAGCCTTGTCCTCCGTTAGTAACATTTATGGCACTAACTTGACCACCGGTAATTTCTGCTTCTGCTGTGGCTCCTGCACCTAGGCCAATAATGGTAACCAATGGAGGTGCTAGATAACCATTACCCGAATTAGTCACTGTAATGCCAGTGATGACCCCGTTAGCGGCCTGTGCATTGGCTGTGGCTGGTCCTACAATTTCTGCACCCGAATAACTGTTAAGAGCAAGTCGTAATAGTGGATGATACCCTAACACATTGATATACTCTGTACCTGTTCGGTTGTAGTATGAAGATATGTCAGTAACATCGTGCCAGGTGCTTTGATAAGTTTCGGCGGCCTGTGCTTTGATGTTGCCAGTGTAGTGGTCCATGGTTAGTTGGAACGTGGTCAGACTGGCACCTGTTGTGGGGATAAAACTTGAATAGCGTTCAGGATTGGGTTGTACGTTGCCCACTGGAGGTGGATTCAGTGCCCAGTCTGGATAATTGCCAGCATACACAGGATTGATGTATACTTCAGGCCCGTATATGGTAGGTACTGTTACAGTATGGCTGGGCACAAATTCTGGAAGTACTGAATCTTGTATGTCTACATCGGCACGGGCTTGTGCTTGTGCATCTACAAACACTGCTTCTGTCAGATTGCCACTGGTTCTATCAATTGAATAACTAGCAGGTTCTGTGGGCAATGCAGTGGTGTCAGCCGAGGATAACGTGACTTTGGCTCTTCCAAATGGTGCATTAAGGATGACCATTTCTTTTTCCAGCAATTGCACATCGCCCTGAAGGTTGATTAGTCTGAATATCAAATTGCTACCAGTAATGTTTACAGGCTTTTGATCTTGGTTAATGAATTCAAACAAGATCACGTTATCCACGCCCTTGTTGATTGTTAGTTTTTTTGCGTACACTGGTTCCCACCTCCGGACAAATACATCACCCACGCCCTCGGTGTCTATTAATAAAATTCGCTGGATCTGTTGATAAATGTAGGCGGTGGTTGAGTACATAGTTCCAAATATTTACCTAAAAGTTTACTGTATAAATAAACCGAATGAAACTTATGGGCAGTGATTTATTTCAAAAATTAGCAGACAAATATCCGTTTATAACCTTGTGCATCTACGCAAGTAACGAATATGTGGGCATAGTACAAAATCGCGATGATGCTATTACAACTATCTACGACTTTGGGGCTGTACAAGATCAAGATTCTAAACGCAGATTCATCGATCTAGCCAATACTTGGTGGTGGGAAAGCAATAGAAGCATTCCTATTAACATATTTCTACGTGGAGAGTGGGATCCATTCCGTCCTACGTTGAGAACGTTTGCCAACAAAGATTTGGAAATTCTGTATGGTCCTGTATGCAGTTTAAATGACATTGCTCGCAAAAAGAGCAAACGCAAATCAATTACACTTGTGCGTCGGGTTGATTAAGCAGATTCATATGCAAGGCTACTAGAGCCGCATAACTCAGAGCATGACTTTTCTTAAAAGTATACCCTTGTGAGTCATCTCCGTCCCATACTGACGCAAATACTTCTGCCCATGGGCGTGTTTGTAAGTGTGCCTTGCCCGGACGAATAATAGATATAAACGCCGCCATCCTGGGCATTGAATCTGGTTTCATATTGGCCAGCAAGTCTGTGTAGTTACCCACGTGGACTAGTTGCCGAGCCCACTCTCGATCAGTCCATAGTCGTTCCCAAGGCGGTGTTGCGGCCAGCATGGATTCATAGTGTGCAGGATCTCGTATCAACTGGTACACACTCATGTTCAAAAAGTCCAGTTTAAAGTATCCACGCTGTTCAGCAGTTTCGTAATCCAGGGCCGCACAGTTATTAAACGGATCTCTTGGTATGTCTGTAACATACACGCCCGAGTTGTGTTTTCTGCCATTGCTTTGTCGTGCAGGAGTGTGCTGAATCAGTTTCAACACAGTTTCTCTGTCAGCAAAATCGATGTCAATGTCTGCGCTCATTCTTGTACCAATGCTGCCACAATTCTAACTCTTTCCTGTGCCTGCTTGACTGCTTCTAGCGCATCTGCCACAGCAGGATGTTGTTTAGCCAACACCGCAAGTCTTTTTTCTTCCGCCATTTGTCGTTGTACCCAATCAATTGCTTCCTCGGCTGCTCCGTTGAGTCCCACACTAGCATGTGGTGTGTTTAGTTCCAGCCAGGTCATGCCATCATACACTTCTAGTCGTTGCTGACTGGTGTTGAAACGCAAGTTACCTACTCCTTGTGAACCAGCCTGAGCAGTTACATAAGTGCTGGCACTGCCACCTATTACTTGTATGTACTTTCCACTAGTATGAATTGCTTTGATCATATTACCATCCTGCCTGTTTCAATATTTCCTTGGCGTACTCTTGGTCTGCTGGGTAGTTTGTGAACTTCTTTTGCCAGGCATCCGAATCAATGTAGGGCCACACCATGGCAACTTGTTCTGTAGTGAGTTCACTCAAAAACTTTTGTCCTGATTCTGAGTTGTAAATTACCCAAGGACTTATACGTCCTGCGGTGACAGCATAGCATAATGCATTGCTATTACCATAGCGCATCCAATCATGTGCGGGATTGCCTGTTTCTTCTGCCCAGCGCATACTGTATTCTACTGCCCGTGCCAGGGCATCTGCCACTGCTTCCACACGCAGGTATTCCACAAGATACTCTGTGTAGATGTTGTCACTGCACCAGTGATCAATTTTCTTTTGTGCTTTTAACAACCATGTCATAAAACGATCTGGTGCTACCACACGAGTGTTTACACAGTAGTTGCCAAATTTCACAAACGCTCTGTAATAAGGTGAATCACAAAAGTCATCGTGTGTTTTGTTTCGGGCCGAGCCTTGCATGGTTTCATAGAACTTGATATAGGCTTGGAAGCCCATACGAACACCTGCTTCATCTCGAGCCAAGCGTCGGCGTTTGGGTTCGCACATGTGAACTGCTATGCTGGTTTCTCTAGCAAATGTTTTCTTGCAATACTCGCACGTGAATGTCATTTCTTATCATTACCTGCTTGACGGTTGTATTCATCTATTTCTTTTTGTGTTGTTATCTGACACATTACATCAATTTCGTCATCTTTATAATCAGGGTACATGGCCACTAGGGCTTTGCGTTTTGCTGATAGCCCTGCTTCTTTTTTCTTAGGAGCGATCCAGGGATGTCTAAACGTACCTGCTCCAGGACTCACAGTTGTGGCCATGAGCCACTGCAACTTAGGATGTTTACTAACAGTAAAAAAATGTTTGTTGAAATTTTCATTACAGTTTTGTAGATAGTACTGTTCTATTAGATCTCCTTTGGGATGATCTTTGGCTTCCACTGCTGATCCCCAACGTATCATGAGATAGTTTGAAAATTTCTTGCGCTCTTCGGGAGTGAGTTCGTCATAGAATGACCTAACCTTGCGGTCAAACATACGCATTTCGTTGGCAATGTTTAGTTTATCACTCATTTTCTTTGCTTAATTGATAGATCATTATAGCACGATCTAAGGCGTCTTGTAAAGTGGGATTAGTCCGTGCCGCACGGCGTATTGCACCCCACATCTTGTCTTCCATAATGTGATCGTGTAGTGGTCTACCATCACCTGTTCTTGAATCGTAATCTACCTTGTGTCCTGTAATAGGATCATGGCCATAGCCTACCAGGGTACGGTCAGCAGGATCAGCACCTGACTCTCGAGCATACACTTCATTGCCCATACGCTCGTAAATGTAAGTAGCACCTGGCTTGAGGGTTCCCATTACCAGGCCTTGTTGTAGTCCACAATCTCGCAGTTGCGGCTAACGTCTTTTACAAAATACACACAATCCGGAGTCGCACTGTCGTCTATGGGCACACACAACATCTGACCGTTCTTGAGTTTAGGTGCATACCAAGCCACTTCTTGATAAACGTCTACAATCTCTATGTTAGGGAAACTGGGTCGGAAACTACTAAGTGGATTGAATTGGAATGCTCTGAATCCACGATCATTGATTGATGTCAGTGGCAGTATTTCCAAGTCACCTACATCAGGTTCACCTATTAGTATTTGCCAGTCCACAGGCATTCGTATTCTATTGGTGCCTATTTGTAACACCAGAGCAGGTGCATTAAAACTTTCCAAAAAGATAAGTGGAATGTAATGATAGTCTGGGTTGGCAGGATCCGAATTGTCTAGTATTGCAAATCTCATGTCTTCTACCTGTTCAGGCAGGTGATCAAGATCGTAAGGGGCGTTGTCAAGTGTTAGTATGCGCATGTTTTAATAATACAGTATATTGAGGCAAATGTCAAGCGATTTTCATCCACTCTAGTTTTTCTGAACTGAAAGGATAGTTGGCTTCTTTATAAAAAGTTTTGCGTTTGGTCAAGTGTCGTTTGGCAAACTTGCAGGTACTAGTAATGTCCCAAATCTGCACGTGATCTTTATCCTCTGCTTTTCTTATGCCTCGTCCAATACTTTGAATAACACGGACAAAACTTTTGCCGGGTTCAATAAGAACCAAATTAAAAATCCTAGGGATATTAATACCCACAGCGGCAACACCATAGGTAGCCACAATAATCTTATCAACGCTGTCTGCAACTTCATCATATTCATCTTGTCTATCTTTTGCTTTGGTTGCACCGGAT
>Ga0209400_1004265_pt1 | contig 10143 bp, 5 predicted proteins | sample M_130807_EF_Meta_FD_187313 | JGI IMG/M metagenome (GOLD analysis project Ga0209400, IMG submission 187313) | Freshwater microbial communities from Lake Montjoie, Canada to study carbon cycling - M_130807_EF_MetaG (SPAdes) (version 2) | ecosystem: Environmental > Aquatic > Freshwater > Lake... | reverse complement strand
CCTGCACGTAGTGGTCGCCGGTCCAGGCCACCGGAAGGACCGACTGGTACCACTGGCCGGGCACCGCGAGGCTCGCAATGATCACTCCCAGGGCAGGTGCCGCCGCCAGGAGCGCCGTTCCGCCGAAGAGCGCCACCGCACCGGCGGCGCGCGCTCCCGTGAGGCGCACATCCTGGCGCCGGATGCTGGCCTTTCCGTGCATGGCGTAGGCGGAACGGCCCAGCGTGAACTTGCCAAGCAGATAGAAGCCCGCGCTGAAAAGAAGCATCACAACCACCAGCGCGTACGGGCGGTGGCTGGCCTCCACTTCCTTGATGCCGTTGAAGATCTGGACGCTGGTGACGTCGTAGAACTCGAACATGAGGGGCGTGCCGAGCTCTGTGAAGCTCCAGATGAAGACGATGGTGGCGCCGGCGAAGATGCCGGGGCGCACCAATGGCAGCGTGATGCGGCGAAAGCGCGTCCAGCCGGAGGCGCCCATGCACTGCCCTGCCTCGTCGAGCGCCGGGTCGAGGTTTGCAAGCGACGCCACGATGTTCAGGTAGAGGATCGGGAACAGGCCGATGGCCTCCATGACGGCGATGGCCACCATGCCGCCGGAGCCGAGCCAATCGACCTGCGTGCCGAGTGCCGCGTTCAGCGCCCCCGCGCGACCCAGGAGGTGCTGCACGCCGATGGCGCCGACAAAGGGCGGCAGCACCAGCGGCAGGAGGAGCAATCCACCAAGGAGCGTCTTCCCCGGGAACGTGAAGCGCGCGGCCACCAGCGCCAGCGGCACGGCCATGATGGTGGCGATGGCGGTGGTCATGGTGGCAATCAGCGTGGCGTTCACCAGGCCGCGGCGGGTGGCGGGATCCTCGAAGACGGAGATCAGGTGCCGCAGCGTGAAGCCGCCGTCATCGGTGCGGAAGGCACCGCCCACGATGAGTGCGATCGGATAGAGGAGCGCTGCGCCGAGCAAGGCGACCACGGCCGCAAGCAGCAGGTTCTGTCGCCAGGAAGCGCGCATCCAGGATGGAGTCTAGGGATTCGCAGGCCCGCGGGCCGGTCAGCGCCACGCGCCGAGCAGCGTGCCGAGGTCGGCGCCGTTCACGATGCCGTCGCGGTTGAGGTCACCGGGGCCGGACGTGCCCCAGGAACCGAGGAGCGTTCCGAGGTCGGCGCCGTTCACCAGGCCGTCGTTGTTGAGGTCACCCAGAATGTTCGCATCCACGAGCCACGACACGGTGGCACCTGCCGAGATGGCGAGCGCGTCGTCGCGGGTGACGCTGATGACGTAGCTGCCGGGCGTGAGCCCGCGGACGTAGAGGTGCTCGACGTTGTCCACGGTGCTGGCGCTCAGGACGTTGCCGCCGGCATAGACGCCTGCGCCGGCAGTGCCGGTGATGGCAGTGGCGACGCCGCCGACGACCTTCTTCAACTCAAGGCGCAGGTCCATGACGCCGGGGGCCGCGACGGAGGTGAAGCTGCTCGGGTTGCGGTTCCAGGCCACCAGCACGGAAACGTCGCAGGTGGCGGGCACCTCGATGCGGTAATGACGCTGGTAGCCGGAAGAGAAGGTCTCGTAGTCCCAGCACGCGAGCGCAGCCGGCGTGCCCGCGATGGCGGCGGCCGCAGTTCCGGCACCGAATGCCTCGGTGGCGGTCAGGATGCGGTGCGCGCGATCCACGTTGACGGTGCCGGCGCCGTACACCGGGTCGAGCGGCTTGGCGGTGATGCCGCGGCTGCTGCCGGAGGTGGGAGCCTGGTTCTGCCACGTGGCGCTGTGCGTGGCGCCGCACATCAGCACGGACTTGACGGTGACGCCCTTGCGGCGGCTGGCATTGCTGCTGTACGCGGCGGAATTGGCCGTGTCGTAGATGAGTGCCGCGGCAGCGCTCACCACCGGCGTGGAGAAGCTGGTGTAGTCGCCGGGGGCGACGAGCTCGGGCTTCATGCGGCCGGCGCCGTCGTTGACGGCAGACAGGTCGCCCGCGCTGTGGTTGCCCGACATCAGGCCCACGGCGATGCCGTTGTAGGTGGCGCTCATCAATGGCTGCATGGCGCTGCCCGCGCCGTTGTTCTCGCCGACGATGAAGAGCGTGTCGTCGCGCTGCATGGCGTAGTCCGCGCGGCGGAGCACCTCGTTGTCCGAGGCTGCGCTGCCGAACGAGCCGATCCAGCTGTGGTTGAAGATGCGCACCGGGCTGGTGCCGCCGGGCGGCAACGCGGGAAGGAGAGACGAGCTGCCGAAGTTCAGGTACCCGGCCTGCGCGAACGACGCAGCCTCGTAGAGCCAGATGCGCGAGATGCCGGGCGCGATGCTGGTGGTCGTGCCGTACAGGTTCTGGGCGACGAACGTGGCATGGCCGCTGCTGCCGGAGGAGCCGCTCATGTCGGTGAAGGTCTTGCCCACGAACTCGGCGTTGGCGCGGTTGGGGCCGAAGTTGCCGGCGGACTCCTGCGCCTCTGCCTGGCCGATCGAGACGCTGGCGCCGGTCGGCGTGGCCGAACCAAGGCGCGCCTTCAGCGCGGTGAAGCCGACGTCGTCTGCAACAGCGATTCCCGCGACGGCAAGGGCCGCGGAGGCGATGAGAAAGTGGCTGCGGTGCATGGGCATCTCTGGCGTTGATGATCGACCGGGAGCGGTGCCAACTTCCGGGAACACATCGTTCCCACGGGGAGTTTGGTTCTTACTATGCGCTTGGGCAAGAAGAAGGTTCGCAAATGTTTGATGTTCTCGGGCTTTCGGCCCCGATTGGCGTAGCCTTCCCCGGTCCATGACCACCCGCCCCACCGTGATCCAGACCGAGCACCTCTCTCCGGCCGCCGCGGGGTGGCTGGCCGAACGGGCGGAACTGGTGGTGGGAGCGCCGGGGTCAACCGCGTTCGAGGCAGCGGCGCCGCGGGCCGCGGGGCTGGTGGTGCGCACCTACACGCAGGTCGATGAAGCGCTCCTGGCGCGACTGCCCGCACTGCGCGCGGTGGGCCGCGCGGGCGTCGGGCTCGACAACGTGGACCAGGACGCGTGCGGGCGCCGCGGCATCGCCGTGTTCAACACACCGGACGCCAACACGCAGGCCGTGGTCGAGTACGTGACCTGCCTGGTGTGCGATGCACTGCGCCCGCGGGTGTTCATCGACGAACCGCTCGACACCGATGAATGGAACGAGGTGCGCCAGGAGGTGGTGGCCCACCGGCAGATGAACGAGCTGCGCCTGGGCATCCTTGGCATGGGGCGCATCGGTCGCCGCGTGGCGGAGGTGGCGCGCGCCATCGGCTTCGACGTGGCGTACCACGACCTGGCCGAGATCCCGCATGACCAGCGGCGCGGCGCGCATGCGGTGAGCGCGGAGGAGCTGTTTGCGTCAAGCGACGTCCTCACCGTGCACATCGATGGCCGCGCGTCGAACCGCGGATTCGTGGGCGCGGGGCTGATCGAGCGCATGAAGGCGGACTCGGTCTTCATCAACACGAGCCGCGGCTTCGTGGTGGACCATGCCGCCCTTGCCCGACGCCTGAAGGCGAACCCGGGCGCGCTGGCCATCCTGGACGTGCATGAGCCGGAGCCGATCACCGCCGGCAATCCGCTCCTCGGCCTGGAGAACGCGCACCTGGCGCCGCACCTGGCAAGCCGCACCGATGCGGCGATGGAAGCCATGAGCTGGGTGGTGCGCGACGTGTGGGACGCTGTCGCACGCTGAACGTGCGGCGGTTTCCTCGCTGGCTGCGGCCGTATGATTCCGGCCCAACCTCCAGGAGCCAACGCATGTTCGAGATCATCTCCGTCCACGCCCGTCAGGTCATCGATTCCCGCGGCAATCCCACGCTCGAGTGCGAGGTGGCCCTGGAAGGCGGCGCCTTCGGACGCGCCATCGTCCCGAGCGGCGCGTCGACCGGCGAGCACGAGGCCGTGGAGCTCCGTGACGGCGACAAGAAGCAGTGGCTCGGCAAGGGCGTTGCCAAGGCCGTGTCCAACGTCAACACGCGCATCGCGCCGATCGTCCTGGGGATGGATGCGCGCGACCAGGCGGCGCTCGACCACTCGATGATCGAGTTCGACGGCACGCACAACAAGGGCAAGATGGGCGCCAACGCCCTGCTCGGCGTCAGCATGGCCACGGCGCACGCGGCCGCTGCCGCGAGCCGGATGCCGCTCTGGCGGTACCTCGGCGGCGCGGGCGCGCGGCGCCTGCCGGCCCCGATGCTCAACATCCTGAACGGCGGCAAGCACGCCGACAACAGCGTCGACTTCCAGGAGTTCATGATCCAGCCCGTGGGCTTCAGCGACTTCGGCACGGCCATGCGCGCGGGCGTCGAGTGCTACCACGCGCTCAAGAAGGTGCTGCACGACAAGGGCCTCTCCACGGCGGTGGGCGACGAGGGCGGCTTCGCGCCGAACCTCCCCTCCAACGAGGCCGCGTGCGAGGTGATCGCGGAGGCCGTGAAGAAGGCCGGCTACGACCTCGGCCGCCAGATCATGATCTGCCTCGACCCCGCCATGAGCGAGCTGGCCAACGAGGCCAAGGCCGTGAAGAAGAAGGGCTACCGCTTCTTCAAGAGCGACCCGAAGCGCGTCGCTTCCAGCGACGACATGATTGCGCTGTGGGAGAAGTGGTGCAAGAAGTGGCCGATCCGCTCCATCGAGGACGGACTTGCCGAGGACGACTGGAAGGGCTGGAAGGACCTGACCGTTTCGCTCGGGTCCAAGGTGCAGCTCGTGGGCGATGACCTGTTCGTCACCAACCCCGAGTTCCTCAAGAAGGGCATCGAGACCGGCTGTGCCAACGCGATCCTGGTGAAGGTGAACCAAATCGGCACGCTCACCGAGACCTTCGACGCCGTGAACATGGCCACCCGCAACGGCTACCGCGCGATCCTCTCGCACCGTTCGGGCGAGACCGAGGACACCACCATCGCGGACCTGGCCGTGGCCACCAACTGCGGACAGATCAAGACCGGCGCGCCCGCGCGCACCGACCGCACCGCCAAGTACAACCAGCTGCTGCGCATCGCCGAGGACCTCGGCGACTGCGCGGAGTACGGGATCGCAAACCCCTGACGCACGACTGGTCGTGAGTAGCGGCTGACCCGGCCTTGCCGGGAACGCCTTCCCATGAGCGCATCCACCCCACGAACGCCGACCTTTGCGCTCCGTCGCCTCGGCGAGTTCTGGCGCATCCTGGGGCCGGACCGGCCGCTCTATGCCGCCGCGATCGGCGTGCAGGCGCTGGCGGCCGTGTGCCAGTACGTGGTGCCGCTCGTGCCGCAGGCGGTGATCGACGGGGTCTTCTCCCCGGAGGGGACGCGGATGGGCGCGATGAGTGCGCGCATCGTGGCGGCGCTCGGTGGCGCGGAGGCGGTGCGCGGTGCGCTGTGGGTTCCGGCGCTGGCGATCGCGGCAGCGGCCGTTCTTTCCGGTGTGCTCAACCTGCTGCGCGGGCGAATGATCGCGGTGGCCGCGCAGCGAAGCGTGCGCCGGCTGCGCGAGCGCGTGCACGCGAGGCTGGTACGGCTGCCGGTGCCCTTCTTCGACACCAACGAGAGCGGCGACCTGCTGCAGCGCTGCACCAGCGACGTGGACACGTTGCAGAACATCCTGGCCAACCAGGTGGCGGAAATGGGGCGTGCCACCCTGCTCCTGGTGATTGCCGTGCCGCTGATGTTCATGATCGACTGGCGGATGGCGATCGCTTCCACGGCGCTCGCCATTCCGGTGGTGGCGTTCGCGGGGTTCTATTTCCGCACGGTGAGCGACCGCTTCCGCACCAAGGACGAGGCCGAGGGGCGCCTGACCGCCAAGGCCCAGGAGAACATCTCCGGCATCCGCGTGGTGCGCGCGTTCGGGCGGCAGGAGTTCGAGAAGGAGGAGTTCCGCGCATGCAACGCGGAGCACCGCGACGCCGACATCCGGCTCTTCGACGGACTCTCGCAGTTCTGGGCGCTGAGCGACATCACCTGCCTGGGGCAGCTTCTCCTGGTGCTGCTGGTGGGCCTTGCGCTCGTCTCCGGCGGCACGCTCGGCGCGGGAGAGTTCTTCTTCTTCCTGTTCGCCACCAACATGTACATCTGGCCGATCCGCCACCTGGGCCGCATGCTCGCGGACCTCGGCAAGGCGGTGGTGGCGCTCGAACGGCTGGAAGCCATCCTGGCGCCCGCGGCGGAAGATGCTGCGGACGAGGTGCGCGGTGCCGCCGACGGACCGCATGCGCCGCTGCCCACCGGCGGCATCCGCTTCGAGGGCGTGCGGTTTGCGTATCCGGGCGGACGAACGGTGCTCGATGGCGTGGACCTGCACATCGGGCCCGGGGAAACCGTGGCCATCATGGGCCCGAGCGGGTGCGGCAAGTCAACGCTCGCGGCACTCCTCCTGCGCTTTCGCGATCCCGATGCCGGGCGAATCATCGTGGGCGGCGTGGACATCCGATCGATTGCGCGCGGAAGGCTGCGCGCCCGCATTGCCAGCGTGCTGCAGCCGCCCTTCCTGTATTCGCGCACCATCCGCGAGAACGTGGCGATCGTGCAGCCGGAGATGGCGCTTGCCGTCGTGGCGGAGGCTGCGGAGAGCGCCGCGGTGCATGACTCCGTGCAGCGCTTCACCAAGACCTGGGACACCGTCGTGGGCGAGCGCGGCATCACCCTGTCCGGCGGCCAACGGCAGCGCCTGGCGATTGCCCGGGCGTTGGTGCGCGAGGCGGATGTGCTGGTGCTGGACGACGCGCTCAGCGCCGTGGACGGCGAGACCGAACGACGGATTCTGGATGCGATGCGCACGCGACGCGGCAAGGTGCCCACCGTGGTGATCGCGCACCGGTTGTCCACGCTGGCCGAGGCGGACCGCATCGTGGTGCTCGAAGGCGGACGCGTGGCGGACCACGGGACGCACGCGGAACTGATTGCGCGTGATGGCCTGTACAAGCGGCTCTGGGCCATCCAGGCGGAGCTCGAGGACGAGGAACGTGCCGCGCTGGCCGGGGAGCCCGCGCCATGAGCGAACTGCAGGACGACCTGGACGCACCGGCACCGTCGCGGCTCGCGGTGGGCCTCTGGCGAAGGATGCTGGGGACGGCGCTGCAGGAGCGGCGCGCGGCGGTGACGCTGGTGTCCGCGGGCATCATGATTGCCGCCATCGAGTCGGCGCGGCCGCTTCTCAATGCGGCGATGATCGACGAAGCGATTTCGAATGGCATGGGCACGCGGTTTGCGTGGCTTGCCGGCTTCTGGGCGGCACTCGCGCTCCTCTTCGGGCTCGGCGTCTTCCTCTTCATCCGTGCCGCGGGCCGGATCAGTGCCGGGCTGGCTTACACGCTGCGCGAGCAGGCGTTCGCGCGGCTGCAGGAACTCCAGTTCGGGTACTTCGATCGCCGCCCCAACGGGTGGCTGGTCTCGCGAATCACCTCCGACTGCGGCAAGGTGAGCGGCATCGCCCCGTGGATCATCCTGGACACGTTCTGGGCCACCACCATCGTGGGCGGAAGCGCCGCATGCATGATGTGGCTCGACTGGCACGTGGCGCGGTGGATGCTGCTGCTCCTTCCGATGCTCGCGGCGCTGGCGGTGGCGTTCCAGTCGCGTCTGCTGCGGAGCTCTCGCCTGGTGCGGCGCTCCAACTCGCGGATCACTGCGTACTTCTCCGAGGGAATCGCGGGCGTACGCACCACCAAGAGCCTGGCGCGCGAAGCCGCGGCGGACGGCGAATTCGCAGCGCTCGCCGGGGAGATGGAGGAGCACTCGATCCGCAATTCGTTCCAGGCCGCGGTGTTCGTGCCGGTGGTGACGAGTGCATCGTTCCTGGGAGTGGCCATCGCCCTCTGGAAGGGCGGCGTGCGCGTGCAGGCCGGCGAGATGTCGCCCGGAACGCTGGTGGCGTTCATGCAGTACGCCCTGCTCTTCACGTGGCCGATCATCGATGCATCGCAGCGCGTGGTGGACCTGCTCTCGGCGCAAGCGGCGGCGGAGCGCGTGCAATCGCTCATCGACACCGTGCCCGAGATCCAGGATTCGGAAGCCGTGCGCGCGCGGATTGCAGCCGCGGGCCAGGCCGCGCCCGGCACGGCGGCCGACGGCGGCGCGGCGCGGATTGCACGGATCACCTTCGAGAACGTGGGCTTCGAGTACGTGGCCGGCGAACCGGTGCTGCGCGAATTCACGCTGGAGGCGCGTGCCGGGCAGACCATCGCGTTCGTCGGGCCGACCGGTGCGGGCAAGTCCACGGTGGTGAACCTGGCTGCACGCTTCTACGAGCCGACCTCCGGACGCATCCTGCTCGACGGCGTCGACATGCGTGAGCGGCCACTGGCATGGCACCAAGGACGCCTCGGCGTGGTGCAGCAGTCACCGTGGCTGCGGAACGCTTCGATCCTCGAGAACATCCGGTACGGGCGCTTGGACGCCACCGACGCGGAAGTGCAGGCAGCCGCAGCGGCCGTGGGCGCCGACACCTTCGTTGCAGGCCTCGAAGGAGGCTGGAACTTCGTGGTGGGCGAAGGCGGCGAACGCCTGAGCCTGGGGCAGCGCCAGCTCCTGAGCCTGGCACGCGCGTTCCTGAAGGACCCGGACGTCTTCATCCTGGACGAGGCCACCTCGAGCGTCGACAGCGAGACCGAGCGGCTGATCCAGCGCGCGGTGGATCGCGTGCTGTCGAACCGGATCTCGTTCGTGATCGCGCATCGGCTGAGCACGATCCGGCGTGCGGATCGCATCGTGATGATCGACGGCGGCCGCATCATCGAGAGCGGCACGCACGCGGAGCTCATGCGGGCACGCGGGCGGTACCACGATCTGTACGTGGAGCAGTTCGTGGAGATGCGCGAGCGGGCGGTGCTGGATGTACACGATTGACGGTTGCGGGTGATGCGGCGGTTCCGACGTTCCACTCGCGCCGGCGTACTGGCCCCGTCGCCTTGCGGGGCGGGCGGCTGGGCGCCGCCACTGCCCCTCCGGCGAGGGGGCCAGGCACCATGGGCGCCAATGGCGTCGGTTCGGCAATGGCCTCACCGCCGCGCTTGATGTTCAGCTTGCGAGTGAATTCCCGTGACTGTCACATGTGCGAGCACCCGCAGCGAGCACGGGACCCCTGGCACGCGGCGTCGACAAGCGCGAAGTCCGGCAGCCTGCCTCCCGAGTACTCCCGGGTGCCGCCCGGACGAGCGCTTGTCGTCGAGGCCGAGTGAAGCCGGGTGGAACGAGGCCGTCCGCGGGCCAGGGGTCCCGCGCGCAGCGAAGGGTGCGGTCGAACTTCAGCACGACCCGCGCACAGCGAAGTGTGCGGTCGAACTTCGCAACGCCCCGCACCCAGCGAAGGATGCAGTCAAGCGTCACCCGAAAATAGGGACAGGCGTTCCTGGCACCTATTTCACGGCGCGCTCGATCAGCGTGATGGCCGCGTCCGTCGCGGCGCGTTCGGGGGCTGCCGCCGTGCGCACCTCCGCGTCTGCCGTTGCAAGCAGTGCATCCGCACGGGCCAGCGTGGCGCGTGCCGCGGGATTGGCCATCGCTGCCTGCGATCGCGCCAGGAGAAGCATCGCGATGGGATCCTGGCCGCGGGTCATGGTCACCAGTCCGTTGGAAATGGCCAATGCCTGCTCGGCCGATGCGGGCTGCACCGGCGCAGCCAGGCACGCGCGCACGGCGCGTACGGCAACGGTGGTCGAGAGGTCGCCCTCGGCGAAGGCGAGCGAGCGCAGGAGATGTTCGCGGGCGGCCTGCACCTCGCCGAGCTCAAGCTCCAGCGACCCGAGGTTCGCAAGCGACTCGGCATCCTGCGGATCGAGGGCCACGATGCGCACCGCGATGGCGCGTGCCTCCGGCAGCCGTCCGGCGTTGGTGAGCCAGCGGGCGTACTCGCGCAGGTAGATGGCATTGCGCGGCGAGAGCTCGATGGCCCGCGCGTACTCCGGCCCCGCGTCCGCCACGCGGCCGAGGAGTTCGATGATGCGTCCACGCTGCCAGTACGGGCCGGGGGCGTCGGGCTGGATGGCGATGGCTGCATCGAGCGCCGTGAGTGCCTCGGGAAGCCTGCCCTGCAGTCGACGCACCTCGCTGAGGTTCGATTGCACGGGCATGTCGATCGACCCGGCAAGCGACACGGAGAGCTCCGCAAGCTGCGAAGCCTCGGCGAGCGCCGCATCGCGGGCGGACGGATCGTTGGCGTCCATGGCTGCC
>Ga0209400_1004260_pt1 | contig 10149 bp, 9 predicted proteins | sample M_130807_EF_Meta_FD_187313 | JGI IMG/M metagenome (GOLD analysis project Ga0209400, IMG submission 187313) | Freshwater microbial communities from Lake Montjoie, Canada to study carbon cycling - M_130807_EF_MetaG (SPAdes) (version 2) | ecosystem: Environmental > Aquatic > Freshwater > Lake... | reverse complement strand
ATTTTTCATTCTAACAATATAATTATCATCTGGTTTGTCATACCAATCTTTATATTTGGCTTGTTTTTTCATTTCTGCAATATCACCTACTATAATATGTTTGGTTATGGGTTTATTACCATTATGAACCCATACTACTAAGCTAGATACATCATAAGTCTTCAACCATAAATGATCTTGTCTATATCTAGTAGCATCCCGTGGAAAATATGGTTTAGGATTTGGAACTAATGCAATACCGTCATATTTTTCTGCTACAGCTGGCCAATCTATTCTTAACATACATACTAGCTTCAAACCTGTTGAATTTCTCAAACTTTTTTTACTATTATTACCACCATTTTGATTGAATAATTTGATTCTAGTAGGTCTTATACTAGGTCTTACACTAGGTCTTCTAGTATGTCGTTTAGGATGCCAATCAGGTTTAATAAGCTTTTTATGACAATACTTATTTTCAAATTCTAGATAATCCGCCTTAGTAGTTAAAACCAATATTCTAGAATAATCAACTTCTAATAATGTTAAAGTATTACTTGATAAATTCCATTCGCCTTTTGATGCCCATATTCCAAATGGTTTAATATATTCTATTTTTTGGAAATATTTAATAGGCTTATCATAATTATAAGAACCATATTTAGAATCTTCAACTCTTAACCATTGATTTGGTTTTAATATTTTAGATATTCTAGAAACTAATTTTATTGGTAAAACAATCGAATCTTCATCATAATATTTAGGAATTAGATTTCTTACTTTTTCAATCTTTGCTTCTTTTTGTTTTGGTGATATATCTAGCATATCTAGTATATCTGTCTATAAATATTACAAAATAATAAGATAAAAATAAATACAAAATAAATACAAAATAAATACAAAATAAATTATAAATTATAAATAAAACTTTATAAATTAAATCATCCGGAAAAACACATCTTGCTTTTCAAACATATCTTGGAATGAACCTTCTAGATTAACGGGGCCAAATTGGTCTTCATATATACTACGCGGGATGAACCTATATTCAATAACGGTTTTAGTTTCCATATTTTGTATTAACTTTTTTTGATATCCTAGAGCCATCATTATTAGGCCAAGAACAAGAATAACTATAACTAGACTTTTCATTTATAGTAATTAATTCGGATGTAATACCTTATTAACTAATACGTCAGTGTTAGGTAATACCTTATTAACTAATACGTCAGTGTTAGGTAATACTAATATATAGGGTATATTTTTTTGTTAAATATTTTCTTTTCAATAAACATCTAGCATATGAACTAAAACAGATTAAAGTGAACTAAAACAAATTAAAGATTATATAAATATAGTTTTAATTTCACTCATCATCCCGGCGTGGTTGCAAACCCGATAATGCACGTGTCGTTTTAACTCTTTGCCTACAACCAATCCCACTTTATAACTGCTAGGAGAACGGAATCGTAGAATGGCATTCCCTTGCGCATCTGCCCGGACTACGCCGGAATTATCATACAGTGCATAGGCATCCCACGGATTGCTAATAGGTTGCAACGCCGGAGAACTAGGTTCACTAGCCCAATATACCACATTGGCGCTGGGTTTGACTTTAATAGATACTGCAATATTTGCATTGGCAGGAACCTTTTCTGCTAGAGAACCACACGGATACACAGTAGAACCTAGGAATGGGAGATAAAAATTCCGGCTACCTACAAACATAATAACTGCCGCTGCAATGGTTAGGCTGCAAATAAATGAAATCCACGGATATCGGTTAAACCAGCTTGACACTGGATATCCATTTATTTGGACTAGGAATAACATAGTCGCTAGGATAAGTACAATATGCCCGCAGAATTTAGTGTATATCCAAGCTTGGCTTTCGGTGCTGGGATGTGTAAAATCCATTTTTATTTACCAGTTTTACGATACTGGGGTTTTGCTAGATACTTATTTGATATCTATTTATTTATAATAAAATAAAAATAGAAAATATGAAAATTGTAATTTATATTTTAATTAGAATACAAACACTCAGTTTTTAATGGAGGGGATAATACCCCCCTCTTTCATAATATTTTATATGAAAAATAAAAATTAAAAACCCGCTAGATAAGATTAAAGAATAAATAGAAGATTGCAAAAAACTATTAGCAAAGCATACAAATAATTCTAAGTAATTTTTTACTATGATGTTAGAATTAAACCTTATCTAATAATAGACATATCTATCTAGAATGCCACGTTCCCATTCCCGATCACGTGGTGCGGCACGCGTTCAATCTGGTGGTGCTTCAAATATAAATGCAACTTGCCCGCCATCTAAATTCAGTTTTCTATCCGGTTGCACGAGTTGGACTACAGCAATAGCGACGTTAGCATTGCTAGCTGTATTGGTGGTAGGTTTGCTTATTACTCTTAATAGGGTGGGTATGCTTGTTACTAGTGGTCGGGGAACTATGATGATTGTAAATGATATTGCCGCCAAGGTACCAGACACATCAATGAATGACCCTCCCACATCTACTTGTTCTACTGGTTCCACTGATTCCACTTGTTCTAGCGGTAATATAACATTCTCCCGTCCTAAAGAATTATTTGAATCTAATGATACTAAGGATGATAATCATAATGGAACTGGAACACCCACTAGTGATCGTATTCGTTATCAAGTGAATCCAGTTATTCGCGATGTGGTTTCTTATCGCCAAAATCCAAATGTTATCTCTTATGGCCGATATGAAGCAGAGAAGAATATAGAACGGATTATAAATCCATTGCTACCACCCGAACGTAGCTATACCAACACATACGGAATCCCAATAAATATCCCTTCTCGCGGGCCGTTCCAGTCTTATCAGCAAATAGGTATTCTTTCTAAAGATGAAATTGCCGATCCAGACAAAATTCCCGGCAATAATAATGATTCTAATATTCTGCCACTCTTTGGTCGACCGACATATGCAGGTTCTAACCGTTGGAATTATTATACCACTAGTGATAAATTCCAATCCGTAAAGCTACCTATTAATATCGATGGTCGTAAATGTACGGATGATCTTGGATGTGATGAACTACGAGAAGGTGATATGGTGTCTATACCTAGTTATAATGGTCGGTTCCGAGTGGAAATATATGATTTTGATAAGCCACGATATATACCTTTTGTTTATTGATTACATAAAAATTGAATAATCTTATTGTCAGTAATAATACATAAAACATAACACATAACACATAATACATAACCAATAACAAAAAAACTTAAAAAAATAAAAATGTGTTCTATCGATCGGCGCGGTAATTGCACTAATTGGTATTGTTCTTGTTCGGGTAGAGTGTATGGCATTCATCTTAAAAAATCGTGGGCTATATATGAAATAGAAGACCGTCCGTGGTGGAATCGCGTTATTGGTTGGTTTATTAATCTTAAAAGGAAACCTTCAGTTTATCCGCCGCCGTTATCAGTAGAAGAACTTATGCACCAAAAACAAAACACAGATATAATGCGTCGTAAATATGGTTTGCTAGAAGATGAAGACGAAGATAAAGACGAAGATGAAGAAGTTTAATAAGAATGTAAATAGTGATTTAGAACTTGAGATAAAATAATTAATTTTGTTTTTGTAATTTTTGCAATTGCTTTAGTTAAATAAGTTGTCATGATATATGTTTAATAAAATTATCTTGTTCTTTAGTTAATTTATATTTAGTTGAACTATCATCAATTTCGTGAATAAATCCAGTATTTTGTAATAATTTATATATTTCTCTGGCACCTTGCAATTTACCATTACATTTATGTTTGCAAGGAAAAGTCTCATAACATAATGCGCCAATTTCTATACTATCCCCAAAATTAATAACTGCACTAAATACCTTTGCAAATTTCTTACTTTGTGTCTTAGCATCCTCGATTTGTTTCGGTGTCAACGGTGGTAGCGCCGGTGGTGTTAATTTTTTAAGATAATCATAATTCTTTGCTGCCATTTCTTTTGCAAAATCATTGTCATATACATCTCCTAATGATGCCATTTCTATTTTTAGTTTTAGTTATTTTTCTAGTTCTAGTTCTTTCGTGTTTGTTGATTTTTATGTTAAAAAAATATAACTTTTGAAATGAGCATTACCTATTTTTCCCTTATTCTTATTATTATTCTTATTATTATTCTTATTATTATTCTTATTCTGTTAACACTTATAGGCATTTAAGGAATAGATGTTAAATGCATATTAAATTTTTACCTTATTGAAATATAGAACCTACTATTTGATTGAATGTCTTCTCACATTGCATATCTAGTTTTACTTGTGCTTACAGTAGTAGTACTAAGTATATACTTATATCAAAATAGATATCAAAACCCTAGGGAATCTTTCTTAACTAGCGAGTCCCAGATTCTACCGCCTTTAATTAATCTAGCGGCCGGGGATATCCATCTTATAGCAGATAATAACCCGGCTCTAATTAAAACCCCAATCTTTAATTATCCATTGAATACTATATCCATTGCGGATGATACAAATCACAAGGTGTATGTATCGGTATTTATGCATACCCCCTTTCAATATAACACTACTACGTATACACCTCTAGGACAATATATCCGGGTTAGCACAGAACCTCTAGATATAACAAATATCAATTCTAACCTAATGGTGGATATTCGCACTAAAGGATGTCTTAATTATCTCTGTTCTGGCACCTATTATCCGCAGGATTATAATCTTATTTGGACGAGCGATACTTCGCCAGATAGCGGAACAATTTTTAGTGTATGGCGGCCGGTTGCACCATCTGGAATGGTAGCATTAGGCGATGTTATTGTTTCCGGCACTAGCAAACCCGCTAGGGACTATATAACTTGTTTACCAATTACAATGTTATCATTCGCTGGTATATCAAATGGCATTCTCTGGCATGGTAAAAATGATATAGGATTAGATGGCTATTGCTGGGGTGCCGGTAATTTTGATACTTTCCGGGCTAGCAATACTTACGGCGCAACTATGCCAGAGTTGAGTCTAGTATATAATTTCGATACTCAAGTAATTCGTAATAATTTAATCACTAATGGCGGCACATCAACAACCAACCCATTGCAAGTAAATGGTAATGGTGTTCATATTTGATAATGCAATTAAAACGTAAACGCAAAAGTAAAAATAAAAGTAAAAATAAAAGTAAAAGTAAAAGTAAAAGTAAAAGTAAAAAATTGATATAAAAAAGGCTAGATGAATTTATATATCAAATAATTATACTATTTAATAGTAATAGTAGATTCAAATTCTAGAAGATGATTCGTCTAGATTCCCGCGCTAGTGAAAAAGAACAGATATTTGAACTTATTGGCTCCGCGATTGATAACAAGGATTATGAATTAGAGTGCCTTTTTAATAATTCTGGTTCGCGAGGTAAGTCTTACTATCATATAAACCATAATAATTTTATGGCCATCCTAAAACGGTTCAAAGCCAATCCAGAATTCGAAGTAAAAACACAATCTCGGCTAGCTATTACTTTCCCTGATTCCAATCCAATGATGCGTGGTGTTCGTGTCCTAGTAAAAGGTCAAGGTGCTATAAATGCCTATTGTAATGCAGATTCATTTGCAGCTATTATCAACTCAGTCGATATGGAAATGAAAACCCGCCCCAAAATCCGGCTAGTATCCCTAGAAATACCCAATTATAATATTAAATTTAATATCAAACAGGAAGTTAATTTTAATAATGATGCAGCAAAAGTGCGAGATATCCAACGGGAATGGCCAGATGTTATGAAAAATTATCGTTATAAGAAGACATTCTCTTTCCTTCATAAAGGCGGAGACTTTCAATTGGATGTATCTATAGTAAAGGCCAGTACTAGTATTGACCGTTTTATAACTGTTGGTGAAGTGATTAAGAATAATCTAATTAGGTCTGTAGTAAAACCGCGCGATGTGAAACTAGGTGTTGGTGCTTGGTGGCGATCTATTGAAAATCGACCAGACGAAAAAGTACTAATTCGAAATGGTTCTGATTTCTTCAAGAATATTAAAGAAAGTGGCGTCTTTGTAAACACCCCTACCTACGAAGTAGAAGTAGAATATACCCGCAACAAACTAGGGGATAAGCCACGTTTTAAGAATGCCGATGCTAGAAAGGAATATATAACCCGTGAATTCCAGGGGTTCTTCCGCTATATTGGCGCAGTATTACAATGTATACAAGGTAGTAATTATATTCTCAGTAATGAAGAGAAATCCGTAGTACAACATGGTTTTTCTAAAGTGGTACTGGATAGTATTACTGAAGATTTGCTAGTTGGTAGTGGTAAAATAGATGATACACGTATTGATGCCAATAAACGTGCTGCGGCACATAAGGCGCATATAAAGAAGCAACGTGGAGGATTCGAGCTGGATATGGATGGTGATATTAATTTTTCCAAGGCAGTAGATGGCGAGACCGCCGAAACTAAGATTATTGGTAGAGAAACAGAACCAGAACAACCAGAACAAACTGGCGGCGGTTATAGCCGCGTTGATACCGATGATGATACAACAGATGAAGAAACTACTGACGGAGAAACCCCAGATGAAGTAGATTCGGGAGAATCGAAAGAATCGAAAGAATCGAAAGAATCAAAATTAAACCAATCCGGAGGTGCTAGACGTATTGCAGAACTAAAATCATTAATAACTCAGCAATTTCAATATAAAGGTATATTCTTTGGTCCGTTGATTGTGGATTTATCAGCGAATCAGGCAATGAAACTAGATCCGGAAGCCTTACCCGATATTGCTACCAACACTAATATACAGATTAATTATCTGGCAACCGATAAAACGGATGGCGAACGTAATCTTATGTTTATTGATAGTAAGGGTGCCGTGTATGGTATTGATCGTGAAAGCAATATCAAATCACTTGGTTTGGTAATGCCATCATTACGAGATACTATCCTTGATGGCGAATTAGTATCACGCACTGAAGATGGCCGCGCATTAAATAATTTCTATATATTTGATGCTTATATATATCAAGGAACTTGTATTATGCATCGTCCTTTCTTGATTGGCCGCCCAGAGGGTCGTCATTACGCTATTGTGGAAGTCGTTCGATATTTTGAAACAGGTAATAATATTATTCAAACAAATGACAAACTCCCATTATTGATATACAAGAAGGATTATTTACCTGGTAATTCCGCTCGAACATATGAATCCCTAGATTCAGATTCCCAAACCCAAATGCAACTTAATTGCGAAAGGTTGTTAAATAAAATGAATCAGGAATATGGCGGATACTTAGAAGTTGGACACTTATTTCCATATAAAACGGATGGTTTAGTATTTCTACCCAATAACATGGGTGTTTTCCAAAGCAGGGAAGGTATTTCAGCATTCGCTGGTGGCAGTCATCCTTTTCGAGCTAGTCGCTGGAATCTCAATTACAAATGGAAACCAGCCGATTTATTAACAATTGATTTCCGTGTGGATTTCATTAAGAGTATGGATAAGGGCTCTCACGGTAAGACTTTATATGAATATCGCGGAGACCAGAAATACGTACGAGTCCAATTGAAAACCGCGATTTATCAGAACCGCACGGAAGATAACAATGCATTAAATTTCTATTTGCTAAATTCTGGTGTGAAATTGCAATCATTACCAGAGAGTTATCCGTTCTTTTCGGTCAATCCGTTCTTGGGTGAATTTGATAGTGATGGGATAATGAAGAATTATATGTCTGATGCATTATTTCCGGTAGATGTAAATGATAATGTTTATTGTGATTCTGGAGATATACTTACAGACGGGCAAATAGTTGAATGTTCTTATGCACGGGATATCAAAGACAAACAAATGCGTTGGCATCCCCATCGGGTGCGCGCAGATAAGCAGTCTCCCAATTCATATTTAGTGGCAGCTGCTAGTTGGTATCTCATCAATAACCCTATTACCCGAGATTTCCTAAGTGGTGTAGTCGATTCTTCAACAGAAGAAGGTAATCTAGAAGATGCCGTATATTACTCCGATAATAAAGAGACTAATTTTCTTACAAAACCGCTTAATGATTTTAATACAGGATTTGTTAAAAGCTATCTTATCAATCGCGCATTAACAGGATATATCAGGCCGAAAGTTTTGGATTTGGCAGTTGGTAAATTAGCTGATATGTCAAAATACGTACACGGAGGTGTTAATACTCTAGTTGGTCTTGAAATCGGGTATGATGGTTTAAATAATCCAGTAAACGGTGCGTGCAAACGTATGCTAGAATGGGCTAAACGTTCTCCTGCGGTAGCAAAATTGGCCGACCGCACTATGTTGATTGTAGGAGATGCAACTAAGAATATTTCAAATGGCGAATGCACCCGTGATTATTTGAACCGATACTATCTAGATGTATTATATGGGAGGATGCCAGGTAATACACCTAAGTTGAAGAAATTAGAAGGTGTAGCGTTAGAGGGTTTTGATGTTGTATCCTGTATGTATGCTATACATTATATGATGGATACTGAAGATACTCTAGATGCTTTTCTGCGAAATGTAAGCGAAAACCTGCTAGACCAAGGCTATTTTATTGGAACGTGCCTAGATGGTATGAGTGTTTTAAAAGAAATTGGACGTAGCCAAGAATTGAGCGGTGTTATTGGCGATAAGACTATTTTCAAGATTCGCAAGATGGATACTGCCACCGATGCATATAAGAATATTACGGTTGGAAATAAAGTGCTAGTGTATTATGAGAAATTTGCAGGTCAGTTTCCTGAAAACCTGGTGAATATGTCTTATTTACGAGAACGCGCACGAGATCATAATCTTAAGTTGCTAGAGTATAGAACTTTTCTAGAGGAACCGGGTAATTTACTATCACAATTTGAAACCACACATAAACGAGAAGCTGCTAATATCAAAGAAGAAGATGCACTTATGACCTGGGCGGGTTTTAATGCTTATTTCATATTTCAAAAGGTTCGGGATTAGTTTATAAATCGCATAACCTCTTTATTTATCTTTTCACTTGCTAGATACTTTATTGTGCTATTAGAGATATCCGCCAGAGGTAAATCTATTTTGTATCTAGAGTTTATGTATTTTGTTTCTTTGTCTTTGTCTTTTTCTTTTTCTATTTTTTTAATTATAGATGTTAAATGTGAATCTTGTGAATATCCCATTACTATTTTCTGGTTAGATGATTGCCCGCTGGATAATGCCTCGATTTGCTCGATATTGCTAGGCATATGTGCCACATATCGCGATGCTTGCTCATATAATTCGATTCCCGCATATTCTAGAGGTTGTAATCTTAAAACCCTCAAAGCATCATAAAATCTCTGGCTATGTGCTAGGTCTTTTTCTATCACGGTAATATATCTAGTAGGTAGTAAATTCGCACGGAATTCGGGATATTGATTAGTTATCACACGGCGGAGTGTTGTAAGCAGAGAAATCTCTTGTGATTGTTGTCGCTTCATTTTAGCTACGTTTGCTAGATATTCTAAAATGGTAGTATCACATTTGGTACCACTTGTTCGTGAGTTGTTATATTCGGCGGTATATCTTAGTAGCTGATCGTGTTCTAGAGCCTTTCGAATTGTATAACGCTCTATATAAATGGGTTGAACGATATAATCTTGTTGCAAGTAATCTAGCAATAGATAAGTGGAATTGATGGAACCATTCCAGAATATATATATCTTTCTAGCAGATGAGTTTGTTAGTGATGCTAGGTTATGTATAGCGTTTAGCTCATCGGGACGTGTGTAATAGGTACTAGTAGTCTTTTCATTATTGGAAAGATACCTTCGTATAGCATAAGTAGCAGCCCCAAGACCTAATATACCAATGATACCAGTTATATAATGTCGGGAAACACGTAATATAATATCGTCCATTCTAGACTGTTATATTATTTTAAATGCTATTTGAATAAAGAAAGATAGTCTAGATAGTCTAGATGGTGAATAGAAAAAATAAAAAAAAATAAGCTAGCATCTCTAGGCAAGCTTTTCTAATTTATTTAGTTCATCTAAGCTGACACAGATAACAGATAATAACAGATAATAACAGATAATAACAGATAATAACAGATAATAACAGATAATAACAGATAATAACAGATAATAACAGATAATAACAGATAATAACAGATAATTAATCTACA
>Ga0209400_1004259_pt1 | contig 10149 bp, 9 predicted proteins | sample M_130807_EF_Meta_FD_187313 | JGI IMG/M metagenome (GOLD analysis project Ga0209400, IMG submission 187313) | Freshwater microbial communities from Lake Montjoie, Canada to study carbon cycling - M_130807_EF_MetaG (SPAdes) (version 2) | ecosystem: Environmental > Aquatic > Freshwater > Lake... | reverse complement strand
AAAAAGCCTACAGATCTCTTGCAATGAAATATCACCCTGACAAAAATCAGGGAGATAAAACTGCTGAGGGAAAATTTAAAGAAGCCTCTGAGGCCTATCAAGTTTTATCTGATCCAAAGAAAAAATCCTCTTATGATCAATTTGGGCATTCTGCATTTGAAAGTGGAGGAGGTGGTCCAGGAGGTTTTGACTTTGGTGGTTTTGAATCTGGCGCATTCTCTGACATCTTTGATGATTTTTTTGGTGACTTTATGGGTTCGGGTCGAAGTGGAAGAGGTTCAAAAAAATCAAGATCTAATCGTGGATCTGATTTAAAAATAAATTTAGAAATAACTTTAGAAGAGGCTTATTTTGGAAAAAAACAAACCATTAATTTGTCTTCAAATGAAAAATGTGAAAAATGTTCTGGGAGTGGTGCAGAAATAGGTTCTAAACCAAAAAAATGCTCTACTTGTAATGGACACGGAAAAGTAAGAACTCAGCAAGGTTTTTTTACTCTTCAACAAACATGTCCTGATTGCGGAGGCGAAGGTGAAATGCTTTCTAATCCTTGTAAAGATTGCAAAGGATATGGCGCAACTAAGACTAAAAAAAATCTCTCTATTCAAATTCCAAAAGGGGTTGATGATGGAACACAAATAAGATTGTCTGGCAAAGGAGATGCTGCTTATAGAGGAGGATCCAATGGTGATCTTTACGTATTTATAACAATTGAAAAACATAAGATTTTTCAAAGGTCTGAAGAAAATCTTTATTATAAATTACCTATATCTATGACTGATGCTGCGCTTGGGGCAGAAATAGAAGTTCCAACTATCGACGGTGGAAGATCAAAGGTTAAAATTCCTGCAGGAACACAATCTGGAAAACAATTTAGACTTAAAGGTAAGGGTATGCCTATTATAAGAAGTGAAGATTATGGAGATTTATATCTAGAAACAAATGTAATAATTCCAGAATCCTTATCAAAAGAACAAAAAGACTTGCTCGAAAAATTTAAATCTTTAGAAGATTCGAATAATAATTCAGAAATAAAAAATTTTATAAATAAAGCTAAAAAATTTTGGAGTGGCAATTAATGAAGAAAATTAACATCACAATCGCCGGAGCCTTAGGAAGAATGGGAAAAATTCTTGTTAAAAGAATATCCAAAAATAAAAATTTAAAACTATTTAGCTTAACGGATCTAAAGCCTGGAAAAACTATAAATGGAATTAAAATTCAAAAGAATAACCTAGAAGCTTTTAAAAAAGCAGACGTTATTATTGATTTTTCAAGACCTAAATCTTCACTTGAAATTTTAAATTATGCAAAAAAATTAAAAAAAAGAGTTGTAATCGGGACAACAGGATTTACTAAACAACAAAATAATCTAATTAAAAAATACTCAAAAAAAATTGCGATATTTAAATCTGGCAACATGAGCTTAGGCATTAATCTTCTAGAATATATTGTTGGCATTCTATCAAAAAAAATTCCTAATAATTATCATATTGGAATTAATGATAATCATCACAGCAAAAAAATTGATTATCCATCAGGAACAGCGTTAATGTTAGCAAACGCAGTATCAAAAGGTAAAGATAAAAACCTAGAATCAATAAAAGGAAAAGTATTTTTAAACAAAAAGGGCAATCTACAAAAAAATAAAATCAATTTTTTTATTACTAGAAAAGGAAATACTGTTGGAAAACATTCAGTGTTTTTTAATAATAAAATAGAAAATATAGAATTAAAACACACTGCTTTTTCTAGAGAGCTTTTTGCTGATGGAGCGCTAAATTCTGCTATATGGATAAGCAAAAAAAATAAGGGCTTATTTAATATGCAAGATATGATGGGCTTGAAATAGATTCTACAAAAGTACTTGTATCGTTTTTAATGCTACTAAACAAAAATAAAGCTTTTAAACTTATTGATCTTTTAAGTAAATCAATAAAAAATCCAAAAACTTCCCTAAAATATAGAAATCAATTTACTTTATTAACCTCTGTTGTTCTTTCTGCTCAATGTACTGATGTTAATGTCAATAATGTTACCAAAGGTATATATAAAAAATATTACACTCCTAAACACTTTGTAGATCTTGGAATAAATAAAATAAAAAATCTTATTAAAAGTATAGGATTATTTAATAATAAAGCTAAAAATCTATATAATTTATCTAAAATTCTATTAAAAAAATATCAAAGCAGAGTTCCAAATAAATTCGAAGAATTAATACTTCTACCTGGTGTTGGCAGAAAAACAGCAAATGTTATTTTAAATGCTGCATTTAATAAACCAACTATTGCAGTGGATACCCATGTTTTTAGAGTTGCAAACAGAACGGGACTTTCTAATGGCAAAAATCCTGAACAAGTCGAAAATCAACTTTTGAAAATTCTACCCAAAAAAACCATTAAAAAAGCACATCATTTAATACTTTTACATGGAAGATATACATGTAAGTCTAGAAATCCATTATGTGAAAAATGTATAATTAATAAAATTTGTCTATACAAAGAAAAAAATGAATAAAAAAATATTAGGGATTGGAAACGCAATTGTTGATATTCTTGCAAAAGTAGATGATGAATTTTTAATTAAAAGAAACTTCATTAAGGGTTCCATGAAACTTATTAATAAATCTGAATTTGAAGATCTTAAAAAAAATATTAAAATTGAAAAAATTGTAGCAGGAGGTTCCGTTGCTAACACTATGTCTGGAATTGCTCATCTAAAAGGAAGTCCATCCTTTATTGGAAAAATTAATTCTGACAGTTTTGGAGAAATATATAAAAAAAGTCTTGAAGATATTAATGTGAAGTTTTCTTATCTTCAAAAAAAAGAAGATTTGTCTACGGGTGCTTCAATCATTTTAATTACGCCAGACTCGGAAAGGACTATGTGCACTTATCTTGGAATATCGTCACATCTTTCAGACAAAGATATAAATGAAAATAATATTATAGAGCATGAGTTAATTTTTTTAGAGGGATATCTTTGGGATAAGGGAATAAGTGAAAAAATGTTTAAACATGCAATAAATATAGCAAAAAAGAGTAAGGTTAAAATTGCAATGAGCTTGTCTGATATTTTTTGTGTTACTAGACACAAACAAGACTTTTATAAGTTATTACAGAATGATCTCGACATTCTTATAGGAAATGAAAATGAAATAAATGAATTAACAAATAAAAAAAATTTATTGGAGTCTATATCTCAATTAAAAAAATTGAATAAATTAATAGTTGTTACAAGAAGTGAAAATGGAAGTATAGCTATTAAAGATAATGAAATTGTAAATTCCAATAGTATAAAAGTTAATAAAGTATTAGATTTAACGGGAGCCGGTGATTTATTTGCAGCAGGATTTTTAAAAGAATACCTAGATAACTCTGATATTAAAAAATGCCTAGAAACAGGATCAATATTAGCTTCAAAAATAATACAAAAAATTGGAGCAAGATTAGAATAATAATTTATTTAGAAATATAATATAAAGAATTTTTTTCTATAATAAAATTTTTATCGTTAAAAACTTTATATATTTTTTTTCTTAATCGATGTAAATTAGTCTCAAAGGCATGACTGTCTAAATCTGCGCTGCGTTTCCATATATTATTTAATAAATAAGATTTTTCTAATCCATTATTTTTATCTAAAGTTAAAATTAATTCTAACTCTTTCTCAGTAAGCTTAACTTTTGATCCATTCCTCATAATAACTCTTTGGTTTGAATCAACTTCATAATGACTAATAAAAATTTTGGATTTTTTAAAAAAATTATATTTTGTAACTAGAATATTTAATATTTCTTTAAAAGATAAAACTTCTATTGGGGTAAATAAAGAAACATGAAATGCCAACAAATTTAATTTATTTTTTTTTAAATAATCTTTATTATGAATTAAAAAAATAGTTGGAATATTTTCAATAAAATATTTTTTAACTTCAATCAGTGGTAATTTTTCAACAAATATAACTCTAACTATAATAGTTCGGTCTTTATATTTTAAATTCTTAGAAAAACTAATGCTATAATTAAAATCTAATTCATTTAATAAATTAGAGAAAATTTCTGACCCAATAATATGAAGATGAATATTATTCATAAATAAATATATAATACATTTAATATGATTATTGTAAAAAAATCTGGATATTTAGAGTATAAAAATTTCAAATTTCGTTGTGCTTTAGGAAAAAGTGGAATTAAAAAAAAAATAAAAGAAGGTGATTGCATAACACCCAAAGGAATATTTAAAATCAATAAAATTTATTATAGAGCAGATAAAATTAAAAAAGTTCGAACTAAAGTTAATACCGTAAAAATAAAAAAAAATATGGGATGGTGTGATGATCCTAGAAGTATTTTTTATAATAAACAAATAAGACTACCAAGCAAATTTAGTCATGAAAAACTTTATAGAAAAGATAGCCTTTACGATCTTGTATTAGTGCTAAATTATAATTCAAATCCAATTATAAAAAATAAAGGTAGCGCTATATTTATACACATTGCAAAAAAATCTTATAAAAATACAAATGGATGTATAGCTTTAAAAAAAAAACATTTAATCAAATTATTAACTAAAATAAAAAAAAATACTCAAGTTAAAATTAGCTAGATTTAAATATAGCAGAACCAACGCGTACGAAAGTAGAGCCAAGTTTAATTGCTATTTCGTAATCTGATGACATCCCCATACTTAAATCATTAAATCCATTTTTAGAATTTAACATTCTTAATAAAATAAAAAATTCATCAGGGTTCTTATTGATCGGAGGAATACACATTAATCCAAGTATGTTAAGTCTAAGGTCTTTAACGCAATAATTAACAAATTGATTAAGATTGTTGAGACTTACTCCAGATTTTTGTGATTCATTGCCAATATTAACTTGAATAAAGTATTTTATTTTCCTACCTGATAAATTTTCTAAATCTGAAAAAATTTTTGCTAATTTAATGTTATCCAAAGAATGAATATATTGAAAAAGACTAAAAGCTTGTTTAGCTTTATTAGACTGCAGCTTTCCAATTAAATGGAGTCTTATTTTATTATTGGTCAAAAGAATATCAGACCATTTGTCTGCTGCTTCCTGAACTTTATTTTCCCCAAAATCTAAATGACCTAGCTCAACCAACTTACTTATACTACTTATCGATTGATTTTTTGTTACAACTATTAAATTAATAGTTTTTAATAATTTAAAAATTTTATTTTTTATTAAATTATAATTATTAACAAAATTCATGATCAAATTAGATAAATTTTATTTTTTAAACGAATTCAATGAAACAATATTAAAGAAAATAATTAAATACAAAATAAAAAATATAATTTATTACAAATTACACAACGATGAACTTTACTATGAACTAGTTAAAATTCAAATATGGTGTAAAAGTAATAAAGTTAATTTTTATATTATAGATGACTACAAATTGGCAATAAAACTAAAATGCAATGGTCTTTATTTAACCAGTAAAAATAAAAACCCATTAAAATTTATTGGTTATAAGAAAAATTTTAAGACAATAGGCTCCGTCCATAATCAGTTAGATTACTATTATAAAAGCTTACAAAAATGCTCACTAGTATTTCTATCGCCTATTTACAAAACTAGTAAATATTCTGTAAATACAATACTTGGTACGAAAAAATTTAATTTAATTTCATTACAATGGAGAATTAAAACAGTAGCCCTGGGAGGGATATCTTTTAATAATTTAAAAAGCCTTAAAAACACTAGAATTGCAGGAATAGGATTTAGATCTTTGTTAAATTATTTATAAAAAAAAACCCACTTACTCAAAAGAGTAAGTGGGTTTTAAATTATGTTTAAATATTAAATTAATTAAAATTTAGTATTTAAAGAAATGCCCAAAGCGTCAGCATCATTACCAGTTGTTATAGCTCCAACATTTTCAATTCTTGAAGCAGTAACTAATAATCCTACTGGACCAAAGTTGTAACCAACCATTAAAGATTTAACTTTTTCTGTTGCTCGAGTTGCAGCAGCAACTGACTCATCTTTAGTTGTTACGTATACTAATGATGTAGTTAAGTTTTTATCAACTGCATAAGAAGCTTGAGCAAACTTAGATGTTCTGTCTGTACCAGTTTCATATGTTGTTGTTTGTTTTGAAACGCCAACACCATAAGGACCAGTATTGTAACCTAAAGAGTAAGCAAGTCCTTTTGTGTCTCCGCCATCAGTAGTCGTAGCGCCCTCAGCTTTTTCAGTTTTATTCTTCCATGCGTCAAAAGATATTCCTGAATTATTAACATTCACACCTCGTAGACCAATTTCGTAAGCTGAATTTGATCCAGTGTTATGCTCAGCGGTAGCTCCGTTGTTACCAGTTCCAGTGTTACCAGCATTTGGCACATATAATGCAGAAGCAGTTATACCGTTACCAAAATTTTGAAGTATTCCACCGCCAATGCTTTCTTTTGGATAAATAACACCAACGTAGTTAAGTTTGGCACCCTTTACTACACCAGCTCCTACTTCGTCGATTATGTCTCCAACTGATCCAATTAGATCTTGTTTAGCATTTTGCATCCAATCTAAACCAACGTGGAAAGTTGTTCCACCTGATATTAAATTTAAATAAACAGCTTCGTTAGAAATTGAGCTGTCAGCAGTAGATGCTGATTGTGTTCCATCAAACTCTAATGAAAAACCTGCAGCGTAATCCATGCCATTATTTAGTTTGCCTTTGTTAGCAATATTCAACTGAGTTTCTCTACCCATTGAAGTTTCGCTATCGGCACCACCACTTGCTTTATGCTTATGATTTCTTAGAGTTAGATCTAAGGAACCAGTTATTGTTGTTTGCGCTACTGATACGCTTGTTAACGCTACTGAGCTAATTAAAGCTGTTGTAGCTATTAGTTTTTTTAACATTTTTACTCCTTGTTATTTTTATTGATTAGAATATTTATCTTATCTAGTTTAAAATTTTTATATTTTTAGATATATTGATGTTTTTTAATTTGCTGTGTTGCTTAAATACAACATATATATATTAATATTCATATTTAATATAATTTATGAAAAATCTAGTAAAATTTGTAAAAAAACCACTTTTTTTCTTTATTTTACCAATAATGATATTTTTGAGTTCTTGTTCAAAAAATGACCCTGTTTTAAATGATGATAAATATGTAGAGCCTAACTTAAAAAAAAGATTAGAAAATGAAAGAGACAAAAGCGGCGGTATTTTTGGAAATATAAATAAACCTGAAAAAGGGACATCATCACTTAATTTTGCTAGTTCCAATGTAATGTGGAAGGCAACTCTAAAATCGTTGGATTTTTTACCTTTGATGAGCGCAGATTACGCCGGGGGAATCATAATTTATGATTGGTACTCGGATTCTGAAAATTCTAAAGAACAAATCAAAGTAACTATTCAATTTTTAAATAATGAAATTAGATCGGATTCAATTAAAGTAATAGCTCATAAAAAAACATGCATAAGTATCAATAACTGTTCAAGTTCAACAGTTGATAATAAATTCTCAGAAACAATCAAAGATAATATTATTTCCTCTGCACGCTCTTTAAAAATCGAAGAGGCAAAAAAAGATAAAAAGTAATTTTATAGAGGATGGAAAACTATAATCCTTTAATCGTAGAAAATAAATGGCAATCTTTCTTTGATAGTAATAAAACATTCAAAACTAAAAACAATTCAAAAAAAAAATTTTACTGCCTAGAAATGTTTCCGTATCCCTCTGGAAATATTCATATGGGGCACGTTCGAAATTACACTTTGGGTGACGTTATAGCTAATTTTAAACGCTTAAAAGGCTATGATGTTTTACATCCTATGGGTTGGGATGCCTTTGGTTTGCCTGCTGAGAATGCTGCTATTCAAAATAAATTACATCCTAACCAGTGGACAGAAAAAAATATTTCAACAATGAAATCACAATTAAAGCGACTTGGTTTGTCGATAGATTGGGATAAAGAAATTTCTACTTGCGATCCCTCATATTATAAACATCAGCAAATCTTATTTTCTCTTCTTTTTAAAAAAGGAATTGCTTATAAAAAAAAAAGTTATGTAAATTGGGATCCTATCGACAATACAGTTCTTGCAAATGAACAGGTAATTGATGGGAAAGGCTGGAGGTCTGGAGCAATCGTTGACAAAAAAGAATTAAATCAATGGTTCTTAAATATTACAAAATACTCTGATGAATTATTAAAATCTCTTGATGATTTAAAAGGGTGGCCAGAAAAAGTAAGATTAATGCAAAAAAACTGGATTGGGAAGTCTATTGGTTGTGAAATAGATTTTATTTCTGATTTTAAAAATACTAAAATTAAAATTTTTACAACTCGACCTGAAACAATATTTGGAGCTTCATTTATTGCTATTGCGCCAGATCATCCTTTTACTGAATCTTTCAAGAATGAAGAAAATTTTCAAGATTTTAAAAAACTTGCTTTAAAAAATATTGGAACAGAATCTTCGTTATCTAAAAATGAAAAAATAGGTTTTGAAACGTCATTTTTTGCATCACACCCTTTTTTAAATAAAAAAATACCCATTTATGTAGCTAATTTTATATTAATGGATTACGGAACTGGAGCTATATTTGGTTGCCCAGCACATGATCAGAGAGACTTAGAATTTGCTAAAAAATATAATCTAGAAGTAATTCCTGTTGTAAGTCCTAATAAGTCCAAATCTATCATAATTAATGATCAAGCATACGGTGACGACGGTTATATTATTAATTCAGATTTTCTTAATGATTTAAGCGTTGAAGATGCAAAAAAAAATATTATTCAAAGAATAGAAGAAGAAAAAATAGGAAATTCTAAAACAATTTATCGTCTTAAGGACTGGGGAATATCTAGACAAAGATATTGGGGTTGTCCAATTCCAATCATGTATAGAGAAGATGGCAAAGTTGTTTTGGTTCCCGAAAAGGATCTACCAATAGAACTTCCTAAAGATATAGACTTTAGCAAACCAGGAAATCCATTAGAAAATCATCCGACGTGGAAATATACAAAATGTCCAGAAACTGGGATGAAAGCTACTCGTGAAACCGACACGCTTGATACATTTGTAGATTCTTCTTGGTATTTTCTTCGCTTCTGTTCACCAAAAGAAAACAACAAACCTTTTAATATAGATGAAGCTAATTATTGGATGCCAGTAGACCAATATATTGGTGGAGTCGAACATGCCATACTTCATCTTCTATATTCAAGATTCTTTACTTTAACACTACAAGATGAATTTAAATTAAAAGTTTCTGAGCCTTTTGAAAATCTTTTTACTCAAGGAATGGTGTGTCATCCAACTTTTAAAACAGAAAATGGGAAGTGGGTTTTTCCAAAAGAAGTTATTGAAAAAGATGGATCTTATTTTTTAGACAATAAAGAAAAGGTTTTAAAAGGTGACAGTCAGGCTATGTCCAAGTCTAAGAAAAATATTGTTGATCCTGATGATATTATTAAAATTTATGGGGCAGATGCTGTTAGATGGTTCATTTTATCAGATAGTCCTCCGGATCGGGACATCCAATGGAGTGATAGCGGTATTCAAGGTGCATTTAAATACATACAGAAAATATGGCGTGTTTGTGAAAAAATAAAAATTTACAAAAAAGAAAAAGAAGAAATTGATAATAGTTTTTTAATTAAAACAAATATCCTAATAAAAGAAATTACAGAATGTATAGAAAAATTTCATATCAATGTCGCTGTTGCTAAACTTTATATTTTTTTAAATAATCTAAATGAAGAAATTGATAAAAAAACCTTAAATGAGGTAGACATTATTAATGCTTTTAAAAAATATTTAATTATTATATCTGCCTTCATTCCTTACATCGCAAATGAATGCTGGGAAAAAATTACAAAAGAAAATAATCTAAGTTCACAAGAGTGGCCTAAAATTGAAGATACTCTTATAAAAAAGGATCACTTTGATGTTGTAATTCAAATAAACGGTAAAAAAAGAGCAATTATCAATGCTATTAACAATGAAAATGAAGAAAATATTTTTAGTAAATCCTTAGCAATTAAAAATATTAAAGTTATATTAGAAGAAAAAACTATAATTAAAAAAATATTTATAAAAAATAAACTGCTTAATATTGTCACTAATGATTAATAAATTTTTTC
>Ga0209400_1004254_pt1 | contig 10161 bp, 8 predicted proteins | sample M_130807_EF_Meta_FD_187313 | JGI IMG/M metagenome (GOLD analysis project Ga0209400, IMG submission 187313) | Freshwater microbial communities from Lake Montjoie, Canada to study carbon cycling - M_130807_EF_MetaG (SPAdes) (version 2) | ecosystem: Environmental > Aquatic > Freshwater > Lake... | reverse complement strand
GCACAGGGCGCTCAGGGCAGTCAAGGCAGTCAAGGCGCAGCAATACCAGGTTTGATGTTTGATTACGGTTCTGTCACAGACGCGTCAGGAAACTATGTTGTAACATTCACCAGTGAATTTCCAGGTGCTCCAAACGTAACGTGTGTATCATTTGGCGCGGGTCTAACATCTGCTCCTCAAATTGTATTGTTGTCCGTCACAACAACAACGGCGACGTTTCATTGTGGTGGCGCAGCTTCAGAAGTTATTAACTTCAACTGGCAAGCGTTGTATAAGACGACGTAAAACATCATCAAAAAATTTTTAATAATATTCCATATGAATATTGTTAAAAAATAACACATCACCCTCAAGCATCCACCTTCGCCTTTTTCGCCTTGCGCGTCTTCTTGACAGATGCCACCTTCGCCTTGACGTTCTCACCAAGGAGCTTAACAGAGCCCGCGCCAATGCGCTGATTGGGCTCCTTGTACTTCAACCCTAAGAAGGCGAAAATCTCCGCCTCATGTCTCATAGGCGGCACCGCAGGAACCTCCATTTTTCCTGTAGGCTTCATCTCATGCTCATTGAGGGTATAGCCCAGGGACAGCGCATGCTTTCTGAAGGCAATGTTGAAATCACCTGAGCCTGTAAAGTACAGCAGCGAATAAGGAAACTCTTCGACGGGTATGACAAGCAGGTCCAGGCGCCGCGCCGTTTCCAGCGGACCCAACTTGACAATGCTAAATGACTTTTGCTTACCCTCTGCAAGTAGTTCTGCCATGTAGCCGCTGCTCTTGAGCTTCTCAACATACGTATGGAATGCAATAGTCCGCTGCTTAGCAGTAAGTCCCTCCATCGTAATCAACACATCAATATCACCGCTATTCTCAGCACCGCGTCTATAAGAACCAACGACGGTACCGCGCATACCTGGCACCAGCTCCTTCAGAAGCAACCGTTCATGGCGTTCCATCTCAGCACGGGGTATGCGCTTTGACAAGTCGTCGTAATACTGAAGACCGATTTTCTGCTTCTCATTAAGCATGTCGGGCTCCTTTGCTAGAGCCTCAAAGAGCTGAGGCAGACTTTTGATGCCCTTAGCAATCAGGTCCTTAGCCTTAACGGGACCGACACCGTAAATTCCGGCAAGAATATCATGCGCGTCTAAGGCAAGCTCCTCCTTTGCCTTGTTTGCCGCCGCTAAGCCACCAGTATCAATGATTTCCTGGACCTTCTGTCGAATCTTGGCACCAACACCAGGAATTGAATCCAGGTCCTTGACAGACTTAATAGGCGCCTCACTAATCTTGAGTTCGTCAATAACCTTCTTATAGGCACGAACCTTGAAGAATGCCTTATTAACAGTCTCCCGCTTCAGAAGAACACCTAGCGCCTCCATAACCTTGGCTTTAACGTCACCCATTCTATTTTACATTGTGAAATAAAATGCGTTCAGTATTCATTTTTTTATCATCAGTATAAACTTAGAATCGATGACAACAAACCTTAGACCGTACACTGCCGCAGAGTTACGGAGCCTATCTTATTTGGTTGACTTGGACGTAGAGCGTATCCATACACAAATTGTACAAAGAGCCAAAGATGGCTTCAAGGTTGCCGATTTTGATATTTTTCAGCCTTATGAAGAGGCTGTCATCACTAACCTGAAAAGACTCTTTCCCGATTCGCATTTTTCTAAAATCTATACATCAATTAATCATTTTACGTATAGAGTTGACTGGTCTAGGGCTTGTCAGCCTATGGCGCCAGTAAGAGCACCTAGACTTTATTAAGGTTGGGACATATCGGTTTCTTATCTACACACGTGCATTTCATAACAGTTGACAGAGGATAACATATTTCGCCACATTTTCCACATTGTCCGCCTTTTGATTCACTATCATCCATCATGCTGAATCCATTTTTCAATGATGCGTTAAGAGCTTTTTTTTCAAAAGCCGCAGCTATTGCCTTTACATTAACACCACCACCACGCACGCGTCGTGTCCTTCTAGCCAGTTTACGTCTGTTTTGCTTTGTTTGTCTTCTCATCTATTAAGCGCCCAGTTTAAAATCAATCCAGTTTATAATAGCAGTATAAACTAGGCACTGCCATTATGAATGACGCCTTAATCAAGGAATGCAAGACGTACGTAAATTCGGGAGACCTTTCGGGCTTACAAAGCTATTACACCGACCTTCAAAATACTGAATTCCTAACACCAGTAAATTGGCAGCTTATTTATCAAAAGGTCTATTTACACGCCTGTTTGAAGAAACAAAAAGAAATAGCCGATTGGCTAACACATATGTTTAGCACATTTGACCAGGTTACTCAGATTGCAATGAGGCAATTGTTTCCATACGGTCGTTATTTGCTTGCACGCTAAAGCGTTGCACGCTAACGCTTGGCAAATAACCGACCTTTGCCCGTAACTAAGTTATTGGACTCATCGGTCGTTATTTACTAGCCCGCTGATAACGTTAGCAACAGCCACATTTTCACTCTTAATAGCCATATCAAGTGCAGTCAAGCCATCAACTTCCTTGAACGATAAGTCCGTACCAGCATCAATTAGAAGCTGTGCAACAGCAGCTGAACCATTTTTGAGTGAACCAACCATGAGCGCAGTCTCATTCCACTTATTGACCGCATTAGGATTCGCGCCCTCTGCCAATAACAGCTTAACAATTTCGGGATTTCCTAATAGCGCAGCCTCCTGTAGCGGTGTATTACCGCCTTCGGTCGCCAGATTTACATTAGCGCCGGCAGCAATAAGACGTTTGATAACAGCCATACAAGGGTCGCTGTTATCATGCTCCACCTTCTTTATAGCAGACATATCACCGTAGCTGATAATAGAAAGAATCAGCGGTGTAAATCCACCATCAGATTGAGCATTAACATTGGCACCGGCACTGATTAGATGATTGACCAGGTCTAAAGCACCGCGGTTTGCAGCAACCATCAAAGGCGTAAAAGCCTGATTTGGTGACGCTGTATCTACAGCATTCGTCTTGAGCGCCTCAATAAGAAGCTCTAGATTATTGGTTTCGCAGGCGACAAAAAGGGGCGGACCACCAGACATTATAGAATATTAAAAGTTAGGGCGCTTTATATGGAAGACAATAGGAAGGCAATCAGAAAACACAAAAAATTGAACACATGTCGGACCATATTCTAAAAGTCAAAGCGGTTAGCAAAAGAAGCTAAAAGCCTACAGAAGCACAAATGTCTTCCAACGAGCAGATGAACGTGAAGAAGCCCCGTCAGCCGATGACGGAGGAGGCGAAGGCGGCGGCTGCCGCGAAGCGCGCGGCGACCAAGGCGCTGAAGGCACAGGAGCCTGTGGCTAAGGAGGAGCCTGTGGCTAAGGAGGAGCCTGTGGCTAAGCAAGAGGATGTGCCCAAGGTCAAGAAGCCCCGTCAGCCCATGACGGAGGAGACCAAGGCGGCGGCAGCTGCGAAGCGCGCTGCTACCAAGGCGGCAAAGGCATCTGCTGAGGAGCCTGTTCCTGAGAAGCAGGAGGAGCCTGCTGCTGCTGAGGAGCCCGCAACCAAGGTCAAGAAGCCCCGTCAGCCGATGACGGAGGAGGCAAAGGCGGCGGCTGCGGCGAAGCGCGCGGCGACCAAGGCGGCAAAGGCACAGGTTGAGCCTGTGGCTGAGAAGCAGGAGGAGCCCAGCACCAAGGTGAAGAAGCCCCGTCAGCCGATGACGGAGGAGGCAAAGGCGGCTGCCGCTGCAAAGCGCGCTGCTACCAAGGCTGCAAAGGCGACTGCTGCTGCTGAGCCTAAGGCTCAGGAGCCTGCACCAGAGGACAAGAAGGCGGCTGCCGCTGCAAAGCGCGCTGCCAAGAAGGCTGCTGCTGTTGAGCCGAAGGCTCAGGAGGAGCCCGCTGCTCCTGCAAAGGTGAAGAAGGCAAAGGGTCCCAAGGTCGCCGCCGCCGTCAATGCCATTGAGGCACCGCCCGCCGCGGCAAGCCCGGCGCGCCAGTTCGAGCTGGTGGATGTGGAGGACGCCTTCTTCATGGTGCATAAGGAGACGCAGAAGGCGTACCGCGCCGACTTGGCGCTCGACGGCGATGCCCGTGCGCTCCTGGACCAGCAGGTGGGCATCTTCAAGGATGGGGAGATTCTTCCCATCTTTGACGATGAGGAGTAAAGTCAGAACCTTAGGTAAAAAACAGACAAAAGCGAAAGCACCAAAGAAAAATACAAGATTTTTCACTTATTTTTTAAGTGCGCATAATAGAGATGGCTGCACCAACGGTACAATCAGCCATTATTATTGAAGGTCAGGGTAAGAAAATAGTTTTTATGGACCCTTCTGACCCTAGAATACCCAGTTTTGATTCTTATGATTACAATAACCAATCCGAAACAGATAGTACAGGTTGCTGGAATCCAGGCTCATACGCAGGTCTAAAAGTAAGTAACGCGATTATAGTAACGCCCGCTGATAGCGCCAATGCTAGAAAAGAGGGAAAAAGAATGTTAAAACCATATAAATCAGATGATAATACGAATGATTTTTTTAGACAATTTACTGTACCTGAAAGAAAGCGCTCTTATGCAGGACACTATTGGGGAGATAACTTGCCAAATGTAATTGCAAAACTCAATAAAAGAGACATAATAAGAGCTATTTATCCATTTTGGGCTGTTGAGGATGCCAAGGACCCAGAATGGTATGACAAGATTAAAATTCCAGGCGTGGGGTCATCCATGCCCTATGGTTTTAGACCACATCCATTTGAAGCTGAATACAACGCACACGTTGAATCCTTTGGTGACCAAAAGCTATCAGATGGTAAGACTCTATGGAAAGACGTAGCTGCCGAATATAACAAAGTAATTCAAACATATGTAGACACATGGACTAAGGCGTTTGCTGAAAAGGGAAACGCATATGCCGCAGCAAATGCATATATAGATAAATATATTAAAGAAAAGCGTCCACAAGCTGTAGAAGTATTAGACGAAAAAGGGGCTGCTGGTCACGTTGCCATAGCAGCGGCGGCGGCGGCTAAAGCAGAAGAGACAAAACCTACAAATTCTTCTAAAGCGTCGTCATGTGCTGTATCTGGTTCAAAAAGAGCCAGAACAGGAGGCAAGAAAAATCGCCGTAAGACCCGCAGAAGCAGACGCTAAAAGCACATTCAAATATAAAAATTAATTCACATCAAATGCAAATTAATTTTTTAAATAACAAACTAGCGCCGCGTCTTATTCTTGCTCTTAACTCCAACCTTTACCGTCTTTCTCTTATTTCTTGAGCGCTTAACTGTAAGGCGCTTTTTAGCACCGCCCTCCTTTTTTGGACTAGCAGCTTCACCTGAAACTTCTAAAAGCTTTTTCTTATTACTAAAATAATTTATAGTTGAAAGCAACAAACCCACACTCATTTCGCTATCACTTGCTAATTGTGTTAACTCATTTTCATGCATCTTGGTTTGATTATTTGATTCTTTAGCTTTTAAGAATTTTTTTTGCAGCGTCGTTTCTTCCTCAATTAAATTCATAATAGATTTATGCCAGTCTGCATTTTCACTACTAAATCTTTCAATAAAACCTAAAATCTGACGCAAGTTATCTACTTTGCTTCTACCGCTTTTCCCAGGTAGCGTTAAGAAACGTATATACGCCACCAGTACAGGAATACTCATGTCCAAACCCGCAGCCAATTTTTTCAGGTCCGTGGTTGCGCCTTCTTCAGAAGCAGCCAAAGCTATTTCACCAGCTTTAGCGGCAAGTTCTCTTGCCGCTTTAGCAGCAGCCATATCCTTGGCATATACACCTTCTTCCGCGACCAAAGCAGCTTCAGAAATAGCGGTTGGATTATCTATAATAAAATTCAACGCGTTAAATCGGACATTTGTGCTACTAGTACAGCCAATACCACAAGAAGGGCGCTGGAATTGAATTTGAGTAACACCCTGGTAAAAAATTTCTGTATCGTTGGCTGAGTGCCACTTTTTAGCAATTTTATCTTTATTGTCTTCAGGTTGTCCAGGTTCTTTTCTATAATTTCTAGGCGCGTAAAAATGATTCATAGGTGTATTTATCAAGCCACCCTCTTTATACGTCCATTCAGCTGCATGCTTTAGTATTTTATAATCAGACCCATAGATAGCTATAACTTCATATGTTCCATATTCACCCCTAATATCATCTATAGTTTGCCCTAAATTCTTGGAGCCGACTTCGATTTGAAATTTAGACTCATTTATGACAATAGGCTTAGTCCAATCAAGTATAGGATTAGCAATAAAACTGGCTAAATTGGGGTCGTCGTTTTCCTCTAAAATCTCCTTCACAACCATAGTTATCCATTTTACTCTTTCTTCTTGGGGCGCCAAATCAGGCTTTCGCGCAGGGTCATTGGCAACAACTGATACAACAAGTTTCTGTAAAGATGTTGCGTTGTACAGTTTTTGCAAACGCAGCTTATGGCTATTGTGGGGTGGGTCAAAAGAACCGCCGAAAATGCCAACCTTAGACAACTGGTCTCCTAAGCGCGGACCGTAGAAATTAACTTCTTCATTAACGCCAACAGTTTTACCATATTCATTAATTTCTTCCATGTATCCTAATGCAGGGTCATTATAAATAGTTGTGCGCGTCGTAGGTACAGCCTTGAATTTTTCTAAAATTAAGTTACCCTCTTTATCAAGTACATCCTTAATAGTATAAGAAGAAGTATCAAATACTGTTCTTAAGACGTCACTGTGTTTTCCACCAACATCTAATTTGTTGAGATAATGTTTAGGATTATATTTTTCCATGGTTCCTTCAACGGCTTGAGCAGTTGTAGATTGCAAACGATTTTCTCTGCAAAGCGTTAATACCAATAGCTTATTATACAATTTGTCAACTTCGTCTATACCAACGCCGTCAATCTTTATTAGAGGCGCGTATTGCCCCTTGAAAATTTGTCCTAAAACATATAAAATCTGTAAAGCCGCTAACGCAACAATACTGGATGTTCTGTACGCAACTGGAACAACAAACTCTAGTCTATCCTCCTTTCTATCAAAAAACGTTCCCTGAATTTTATACAGCACGTTTGATAAAGTAGTGGGGTCGTTATATTCTTTATTGACTATACCATAGTAAGCGTGCTCACTTGCAGAAGCATCATGTTCCATACGTTCGATGGGAGTTTTGTGCGTAGGCATCAAAATGCATTTTATAATTACGTCAGGCAATGGCACTAGAGCGGCTTCGTGTAGTGCCTCAAAAAGAATCATTTTTCTCATTGCGCGTAACCCTCTTTCCAGCTTATCATTGTAAGCAATTCCAAATTCATTTAACGGTGCCGTATAGCCATCCTTTGGTAGCAATAATAATGGTTTAAGATGGTTATTAGTAAAAGCTGCCATTTCAGCTGTGAAATTAGACCATTCACTCAACACACCAGGTTCGTGTCCAGTATTAAAAATATTAAAAGGACTGCGGCTGTTCGCATTTTTTGCAAAGCGCTTTGAAAAAACCGCAGATTTATCAGTCCAGTTCCGATATAATTCGCGCTCAGTATAATAAAGTTGACGGCGCGCATGTTGAACATCATGTGCAAAAAATTCAAGTGGCGTATTCCAGTACTCATCTGCAAAATCAGAAGTTGGATGGCATCCAATTAAGTACACTGGAACACAGCGTATCTTAATAAAGTCAGTAGCACCAATCGCCTCCAACGTTGGTATAACAATATGTCCATCGTTATATTGGTCAAGCATGTACTTCAAATAGTAAAGGTAGCGACGTGAGTGAAAGTAAGGATTCGCTGCGCCACTACACGTGTCACTATTAGCACGACACATTACATCGATAAATGTAAGCATGTCAACAATTGTTTCAATCGTCGGTCTATAATCCAAATAGAAGCGCTGTTTGAAGAAAATTTGGCTGACTCTAATAATAACCTGTTGGTACATAGCATTAAATTGGTTAATATCGTGTTTCAAATATTTTGATGTAACCAAAGTTGAATGTCCTTGTTGACTGTCTAAAGATTTTGCTCTCATTCTGAATTCGCGCTCAGCCCGTTCTTTTATTTTAAATATCTCCTCCAGTAATTTCAAAACAACACCCTCAATAGCTTGATTGCGTTTAGGATTACGCCGCAGCTCCTGGTAAGTATTTACAGGATTATTAATTAACGCCTTAATAAAAGCCGTGTGTTCAGCAAGCTTCGCCTGATAGTACTTTGGGTCAGTTATTGCCGCATGTAAATGTGCTTCGGTAGCATCATACTCCTTATAAATCTCAACTTCGCGGGCAGTCCTATACGACTTTAATATACTTTCAGGGTCCGCAGAAGCCATCTAATAGTTATAGATATTATTTTTCATAATATCTATAATTAAATAAAATAAGATAAAATTATACACCAATCTTACACCGGGTTTCTAATTGCGCCTGTTGAGACAAGGAGGCAAGACCATTTTTCTTCATCTTCTTGGTTATTGACACAGTCTTCTTTTTGAGTTTATTAAACTCCTTATCGATTTTTTCAACACGCTTGACTGAATCACGTAAGTTGCGCTCCTCCAGCTTGAGTCCATCCTTGTACTTCTTAGTAACACGTGTCTGGCACTGTTTAAGGTCACGTGGTTTGCCCTTGTGGATAGTGTCACACTCCGCTAGCTTCTCTGTTTGCGCGGGTCCGAAAAGGTTGATTTGACCCTGCAAGTGGGGAATGACCTCCTCTTCCAAGGCGCGCTTCTCATCAAGTAAGCCCGCCATATCGCGCTTGATTTCTAGAATCTCATCATTGTCACCGGGTTTCACAGAATCATAAGTGGAAATAGGCACAACAACCTCCGCAAAAACAGGCTGTGCAAACTGAGAAGGGTCTGCCTCTCTGTTCAAATAACTGATTTGACCGGCAATAGCATTCATGTATGAGCTCAACCCTGATTTTGTAAAGTTACCAGTGGAGTCCATGTATTTATTAACAAAGGCGCCCATTTCAGTTGGTAAATGGTCCTCCTTGACTCTGCACAGATTCAACAGTGACATCAGCTCCATAGGGGATTCATTGTAGGGTGTGGCTGTCATCAATAAGACGCGTGCTGAGTCCTGACCGCTTACAGCATAAGAGTTCTGTAGCGCCGCCATAAAGGCGGGAACATCAGGCTTCTCAGCGCCCTTAAAGTCAGAGCTGTAGAGCTTGTGCGCCTCATCAATAATAATAAGTGTTTGTTTAAGGGGGTCCGCCTTTCCATTGCGCTTCTTAAGCAAGTCATAGACTGTGTTTTTGCCCTGAACAACATTACTAAACTGTCTGTAGCTCATAGGTGGAATCCACTGCTGCTGCAAGCGCTTTTGACGCTTTTCCGCCTCCTCTGGAGCCAGCTTACCAGCGCGAACCTCTTCACTAATAGTCTTGTGGCAGACCTGGTCAAAAATGTTCTTCCAAATGTCTGCCTTGAGTGTGTGGCGTGTAACCCAGATAATAGAATAGCCTTCGGGCTCAAACTGCGTAGATGCAAGGGCTATAGCACTGCATGTTTTACCAGTACCAACGCTGTGCCACAGCAGCATACCCTTGACTGCAGACTTGACAGTGAAATAACTGCTAATAAAGTCTTGCGTTGGTGTATAGTCCACAAGCTTGAGCTGTGGCAATACCTTACGCTTGGGCTCAACAATGTAATCCTTTTCATCTTTCTTCAGTGGTTGAGCTGGTCCTTTTTTATCAACGCACTTATTTACAATCTCCTGTTTAGGCCACGCCATCTTGCCGTATTTTTGTAATATATAACGGCGCAATTCAAACCAAGACTTAGGAGCGGGAGCGCTGACCGCAAAACTAGATGCAGGACCCGCAGGCGGTACAACAACCATAACATTTGATTCCATTACAACCGTGGGTACAACAACGCGACTACTTAAGCGGCTGGGCGCAAAGGGTACTATTGCCGCAGATAGGCAGTTTCTGCATGGGTCAGACTCAGGACTTGCCCTGCTTTCGCTATCGGCAAGAGCCTCCAGCGTATCTACGGAAGAATAGTCCTTGTCCTCAAGAGCCAACATGCGCGACTTATCGCCAATAGCAAACAAGGAAGTGGCACGCCCATTTTCCAACTGCAACAGTGGAGACAAGCTCTTGTCTTTTAATAAGCGTCTGTTTTCTTGAACCAATGTGCTAGTCATGTCCACTGTAGTTCTAGTCAT
>Ga0209400_1004252_pt1 | contig 10167 bp, 10 predicted proteins | sample M_130807_EF_Meta_FD_187313 | JGI IMG/M metagenome (GOLD analysis project Ga0209400, IMG submission 187313) | Freshwater microbial communities from Lake Montjoie, Canada to study carbon cycling - M_130807_EF_MetaG (SPAdes) (version 2) | ecosystem: Environmental > Aquatic > Freshwater > Lake... | reverse complement strand
TGCCGTTCACGCCGGAGCGGGCTGCCACGCTCTCAACCGACGAAGCGTTGGCCGAACGGCTCGATGCTTTCGTTGCCCGCTTCGCGCGGGTGCAGGACACGGCGGGAGACAAGTTGCTGCCGGTGCTGCTGCAACGCGTTGGCGAACCCGTCGGCAGCGCGCTCGACAACCTCGACCGTGCCGCCCGGCTGGGCCTGTTGGCTGTCAACAGCGAAACCTGGATGGCCGCGCGCTCTCTCCGCAACCGCATGGTCCACGACTACATCCGCAACGCGGCCGTTCTCACAGAGGCCGTCAACGCCGCACATGCCGCCATCCCGATGCTCGCAGGATTCGTCGAGGCCTGCGCTGTGTATGCCAGAGAGCGCCAACTGTTGGGTTGAAGCCGACGGGACGACGGGAAACCTGTCAGGAGGCATCCCGATCAAGCATCACGCAGCTCGCCGATGTGGCCAGCCGAGAGGCTCAGCGCTTCAAGTCACGGTAGAAGTTCTCATGGGGACCCACTGCTTCTAGATAGACCAACCGAACGCCACCGTCGCGGGTGTAGCCCAACAGGTAGAGCTGGTCGAGGCAGCGGAACTTGTAGACCCACAGCGCGGCGAGATCCCCCTTTTTCTGCTCCCCAAGGTCAGGATTCTGGGCCACAGCCGCAACGGCCGTGTCAACCTCACGGGCGATATTGTCGTGCAGCTTCTTGTATGTCCGGGCAAAGCGTCGGGTTTGCCGGACGTCCCACCTCATGCCTTATGCCTTGGCTGGCGAGCGGGGGACAAACACAGTGGCGTCCTCATGGGACTCAGCCATGCTCATCAGGCTCTCGGCTATGAAGGAGGCCGGCAAGTCTGGGTTGTCAAGCGCAGCCCGACCCACCTTGGCCCAGAACTCCACCTGGCCCTGTACGGTACGAAACTCAGCCTTGGCCGCGGCACGTGCAGCGCAGACCAAGCTCTCATCGATTCGCACGGATACGGTAGTCATCGCGGTCTTCACCCAAATGGTTCACCACAATTGTAGCAGGCGATTGTGTGTCGGTTGTCGGGATCAGACTTCCGCGCCACACGTTGGAGTGGCTGCCCGACCCACCTTGGCCACCGACGTGGCGATATGCGGACTCGCCGGGTTGACGACCACCGTCTGCCGTCCGGGCAGCACAACCAGGTCCATGTCTTCCATCGGAATGGCGCCGAGTAGCGGCTTGTCGCCGAGCACCATGGCGCCGGTAAAGCACCGGCGATCGCCAAAGCGCACCTCCACCGGGCCGCAGTACGGCACATCGACACGACGCCCATCGGCGAGAGTGACCTCGCGCAATTCGAGCTGCTCCAGGCCAAGCGCAGCTGCGACAGCGGGCGGCAGACACAAATGCACAGCCCCGGTGCCGACCAACGCGCGAACCTCCACGACCCGTTCGGGCCGGCGGGCGTTGAAAAGCTTGACTGTGGTTCGGACCAGGCCCATGTGACCTCCTTATATGCAAAGGTTACCGTCCCGGGCCTTTGGCGTCATCGGACAGATGGACGACGAGGCGTTGGCAGAGCGGCTCGATGCTTTCGTTGCCCGCTTCGCGCGGGTGCAGGACACGGCGGGAGACAAGTTGCTACCGGTGCTGCTGCAACGCGTCGGCGAACCCGTTGGCAGCGCGCTTGACAACCTCGACCGTGCCCCCGGCTGGGCCTGTTGGCTGTCAACAGCGAAACCTGGATGGCCGCGCGTAGCCTTCGCAACCGCATGGTGCATAACTACATCCGAAATGCGACCCTGTTGGCGGAAGCGGTCAACGCCGCACATGCCGCCATCCCGATGCTCGCGGGATTCGTCGAGGCCAGCGCTGTGTATGCCAGAGAGCGCCAACCGTTGGGTTGAAGCCGACGGGACGACGGGAAACCTGTCAGGGGGCATCCCGATAAAGGTCGTGTCCTCGGGTCAAGTCGCGGTAGAGGTTCTTCAGGGCGTCACGCAAACCCGCAACGCCCCGTAACCGTACTGCAGCGGGATTGTCATAAGATACAGCGGTATGGGAATGGCAAACATCAACCCCGCCGACTTTGCGGCGCACCCGGAAGTCTTGGCGATGTCCGCCGCGCTGGGGGTCGTTCTTTTGACTGTGCCACCATTGCTCGAGTACCGAGCATGGAAGCGCAAGCACCAACGGTTCGAACGCTGGTTGGTAAGCGGGCCCTCCGGTCAGGCCTCCCTTGAAGCCACGCAGTGTCCGTTGTGCAGCGCAACTCGGCTCGAAACCAACACTGTAGCTACGCTGCCATCACGCTTGAAGCTCTCGATTATTCAGTGCGTGGCGACGGGCAAGGTTCGGTACCAGGAGACGCGGTGTCGAGCTTGTGGCACGACCATTGAACGGCGGAGGGTCGCTGATTGAACCCGCCGCAACCGTCGCCACGACTGTTTGTTGGCTTCGACCCGCGCGAAGCCGTGGCGTATCACACGTTCTGCCAGAGCATCATCAGCACGGCCAGCCTACCGGTGAGCTTCACTCCGCTTGCCCTCTCCGTGCTCAATGACTACTTGGAAACGCACACCGAACGCAGCAACGACTTCGTCTATACGCGATTCCTGGTGCCCCACTTGTGTGGCTTCGACGGCTGGGCAATCTTTGCAGACGGCGACATGATCTGCCAACGCGACATCGCGGAGCTCTGGGCGATGCGTGACGAGCGCTTTGCCGTGATGGTCGCCAAGCACGATTACCAGACGAAGTTCGGCAAGAAATATCTCGGCAACACCAACGAGAGCTACCCGCGCAAGAACTGGTCGAGCGTAGTATTATTTAATTGTGCGCACCCGGACAACCGTATCCTGACGCCGGACTTTGTGGCGCAGCAGACCGGTGCGTTTCTCCACCGATTCTCGTGGCTCGAGGACGAGCTGATCGGCGACATTCCGCTCGAGTGGAACTGGCTGGTGCGCGAATACGAAGACAAGCCGGATGCGGCGCTTCTGCACTACACCATCGGCACGCCCTGCTTTGCGGAATACCGCGATGGCGCAGCGTCAATACGTTGGCTGCAGTACAACCGGATCGCGAATCAAGGCCTGCCGGATAACGCTTCCAATAACCCTGCTACCCCATGATCCACACGGATTTCGCAGTGGTGATTGCGCACTACGCTGCGCGAAGTGTGAATGATCTCGAAGTTCTTCTGGCTGAGATGGGCGAACTGTGCAGTCACTTGATCGTGGTGGCAAACGAGGACCAACCAGGTCAGTTCGCTTGCTGCTCATCGAATCTGCCGCCACATACTCTCGTCACAAGAAAGAACGAGGGGATGAATATAGGGGCATGGTCGGCATCGATTCCGCATCTTCCAGCCGGGGCGAAGTGGGTCCTTTTTCTCCAGGACGAATGCAGACTCTTGAATAGATCATTCGTCGAGCGTTATGGGTATCTCCTGGAGGATCCCTCTATCGGAATGGTCGGAGAATCAATCAACCCCAAATGGGACCGGGCGTGGCACGAGATTCCGGAGACCCTCAATTACCCAATCCGGCCATCGGAAGATGCACCTGCAATACGAAGGACGGATTTTTACAGGTCGTGCATCCGACGCTGGGGCATCAGTCCCGGGGCCCACGTTAGGCACCTGCGGTCGCTGATATGGGCTTTTCGCGTCAAGGAATTGCGTGAGATGGGTGGATTTCCGATCGGCTCGAACAAGGAAGAGTGCATCGCTTCGGAGATAGCCGTTTCGAAAGCAATCGAGCAACGCGGTCTACGCGTCGTTCAGTCGGATGAATCACACTTTCACTTCTTTCGTCATGTCGAGTGGGCGCCAGACGGCATCCAAAAGCTTCTCTAAATGTCCATAAAACAAGCTCACTTCTTGCTGCCGGGAACTTATCGATCAAGCTCGGAACTTGAGTCATCGAATCTCGCCAGCATCCGATTGCGCGCCGCCGTAGCAGCACAATGCTTTGGCGACGGGGGATGGAGTGTGGGCTTTGGCGATTCGGTGGTTGGCCATCCCCATGTTCTTTGGGTCGGTAAGATCGGGGCGGGCGATGTCGTATCCCGCTCACGCGTTTGGCTTGAGCAGATACAACGCCTTCGCGAGGGTGGATCGAAGGTCATTATCGATTACACAGACCACCATCTGGGTTTCGATAGCCCGATGACGCCGTTCTACCGCGCGGCGGTGGCTTTCGCAGATCTCCTTGTGACGCCGTCGGCAAGCATGGCGAATTTGGTAGGTCCTTACATCAAGGCTCGCGTTGAAGTCGTGGAGGAACCGCTCGAAGTCGCTGTGCAACCGCCCCGCCAAGTCTTGGTTGCCCCCCCGGTGAGGCGCGTGTTGTGGTTTGGCCACTCCACCAACGTACCCTACCTGCTTAGTTGTCTTGATCGGTGGCCCGAGGATTCACCTGAAGTTGAGATTGCGGTGCTTTCGAATTCATCGGGCTTGGAGATGGTTCAAAGCCACCACCTTCGAGCATCCGCAGCTATCAAGCTGGGCTTGGCCCATTGGTCCGTCCAAGCAATGTCGGCCGCCGCCGCCGCCTGTGATCTCTGCATCATCCCATCCGATGCAAAAGACCCCAGAAAATTAGGGGCAAGCGCGAACAGATTGGTTACTGCGATTGCCCTTGGGCTTCCAACGGCTGCGGATTCGCTTGCGTCCTATCTTGAGTTGGGGGAGGTGTTCGTAGATATCCGTTCCTCGCAATTTGGCGATTTGCTGCGCAATCCACTTGCTTACGCTCCAGCATTGGTCAGCCACCAACAACCGCTCGTTCGACGATTCTCTAGGGAGTCGGTTGGTCGACAGTGGAACGACTGTTTACTTCACACGCGGGCAGACGCCGCCGGGCCGCCCGAAAGAAAGGCAAGCGATGAAAACTGAAAACAGCGCTCTTGAGAAGGCTAAGTCTTTGTTCATGGCTGCGAGTTCATCTATGCAGCGAGGCGACGTCGAATCTGCCGTCGAGGATTTTAAAAAAGCGCTTGAACTGGCGCCCGGTCACCTCGGCATCATGGTCGCCCTCGGCGCCGCACATGTCGCCTTGGAACAGTTCCAGGAGGCACAGGGTTATTGCGAGGCCGTTCTCGACGAAGGCCTGGGCGTCGCCGAGGGTTGGAATTTGCTGGGAGTCATCAACCAGAAACTCGGTCGGCCGCGGGAGGGCTTAGCGTGTTTCGAAAAAGCACTTGGCTTGAAGCCCGATTTCACCGACGCGGCGCTCAACTTGGGCCGGGCTTTGTATCGTCTCAAACACCCGAAACATGCGCTTGATCTGGCCGAATCGATTGTCATGTCCGGCGAAATGGCCCAAGAGGCCATGCAACTTCAAGCTGAAGCACTTACTGCACTAAACCGAGAGGACGAAGCATTTCAGGTCTACAACGCCTCGATCGCAATGCGCCCGACGCCCGCAGCGCTAGGCGACCGCGCACACATGTTCATCAAACAGCAGCGTTACAACGAAGCCTTGGCCGACCTTGAACAATCGTTGGCACTCGCTCCAAGACACTTTGTGTCGCTCTACAACATGGCGAGCCTTCTAAAAGATACTGGCCATTTTCGCAGCGGGCTTGCGTTCGCCGAACAAGCCGTAGCGGTTTCCCCAGGAGACGCGGATGCTCGCTATTTGCGTAGCGTACTCAATTTGATAACGGGCGACTTTGAAGGTGGGTGGGCCGATTTCGACGCCCGTTTTGATATTCCCGAATCGCCGGTGGTTAGGCGCATCAATAACCCGTATGTGTGGAATTTTGAAGCATGCGATCGGCTTGTGGTTTGGGGCGAACAGGGCATCGGTGAGGAAGTTTTATTTTCTACATGCCTCAACGACGTGCTTCCGTTGGCAAAAAGTGTGGTGCTGGTTGTCAATCCCAAAATCAAATCCCTGTTGCAACGCGCCTTCCCGAGAACTGAGGTCCTAGGCTACCTCGAGGTCGATGGCCTTCTCTACACTCACCACATTCCAATGGGTGATCTTGCCAAGCGGTTTCGCCCGAGCTTAAACAGCTTTTCAATGCACCCAGTGTCGACGCTGCGAGCCGATTCAATTCGGGTTTCGGCAGTTAGTGCTGAGCTCGCGGAGTATTCGAAACCAAGGCTTCGGGTAGGGCTCACATGGTTCAGTGGTCGTGACGAATTCAGCCGTTTCAAATCGATTCCGCTGTCTGCACTGAGTCCGCTGTTGGAGATGCCTAATCTCCAGTTCGTCAATTTGCAGTACGGCCCGCAGGCCTTGGAGGCCGACGGGATTCCGGTGGGTCGGGGTTCTGGCTTGATTCGGTTGCAGTCGGTGGATGCCTATGACGATCTTGAGGGCTTGGCTGCCCTCATTGAGACGTGCGACGTGGTCGTAAGCGTTAGTAACACCACGGCTCACTTGGCGGCAGCGCTTTGCAAACCGCTCCTCCTGCTTCTGCCGCTGGGTCCGGGACACTTCTGGTACTGGCATTGTGGAACACTGGATCGGCCGGTGCCGTGGTATGCCGATGTCAGGCGGTTCGTGCAGCGCACGCCGGGCGATTGGACTCCGGTTGTTGCAGACGTAGTGGCAGCGTTGCAGTCGCTCAGTCGGGGCGAGGGCTAAACCGAGTGAGCTAAGAAAAAGGGGCCCGAAGGCCCCTTTAACCAAGGTCAGTTGACCTTAGAAGTTGTACTGCGCACGAACACTGACGACATCTTCGTGGTCGCTGCACTTGGTACCGGCACGAACATCGGTGTCGATCTGGCAAGTCGGACCGCCAAAGTTGGTACGGGTGTAATCAAGCATGACCTTGGCGTTCGGATTCAGCAACCAATTGAGCCCAATACCCCAGCTGTCAACGTCCGAGTTCATCTTGCCGCCACGCGAATTGACAGAAGCTCCGCCCACCAAGGCAGTTGCTTGCTTAGTGGCCACGGTGGCGCTGCCAGAGGTTGAACTCACCTCCGTAGTGTTTTCGACGTTGTTAGCTAGCGTTCCATTTGCCGAGGTGCCCGAACGGCCGCTCTGGATACGCGAACCCCCACCGGTCACATTGATTCCACCGGCATCGACGTTGGAGTACCGCACGGCCAACTGGAGCGCGCCCCAGCCCGAGCCCGGCTTAAAGTTGCTGGTAGGCTTGACGCCCTTGAACACGCCACCCGAGTAAACATCGGACCACTTTTCACCCGTGACGTTCCAGACCGCCTCGGCGTACCAAGTGGTGACGTCACCCTTTAAAGTTTGTCTTACATCGGTAGTTGTTGCTTGCCCGTTGTTCGTAGTTGCACCCGGCGTGGCGTTGGCATTGGACGTGGTACCACTTACCACCGGATTGAACGCGTTGATTTCGTTGCGAACGTACTCGCCCTGCAGCTTCAGGGACTTATAAGCGACAGCGCTTTCCAGACCCAACAGACGCGAACTCACGTTGACCGAGGTCTCGCCCAGCGTACCGTTACGTGCGCCACACGACGTGGCTGAAGTGGCAACGTTTGCGCATGCGGCCAAATCTTGACCAGCGAGTTGGGCGCGGTAGAAGTGCTGCATGCCGCGATTCATGGTGCGGAAATCAACCACGGAGGCGCGGGTCACCGACTCAAACTCGTTCGTCGACTGCGACGACTGCGCCGGGCGCAACTGGTAGTCGCCGCCCACACCGGCCACACCAAAGTGAAGCACCGAGTTGTTCAGGTTTAGCAACTGGCTCAAGTTGGCCGTCAGACGACCGGCGTAGCGCTTGCCCGTGCCATCGGCGTCGGTCAGTTCATTCAGGCCTTCTTGGAACAGCGATGCGGCGTAGGTGAAGCCTTTGGCCGGCTCACCGCTCACCATCGCGCCCAGCTTCTTGGCGGGAACGCCGTTCTGGTCGTTGTACGAACGCTCCATGAAGTCGATGCTATTCGAGCTGGTCAGTTGCTCCAGGCTGAACGGCTGCTTGAACCGACCAAAGGTCAGCTGAACCGGCTTGTAGTACGCAAAATTAACATAGGCTTCGTCAACCACCGGAGCGCCACCCACGAGGTTCCACTCGGCCTTGTAGTTGATGTCCTTGTACATAAAACCTTGGACGCCGAAACGGGCGCGGCGCAGCTCGAAACCGTCGGCAGTGGATGCGGTGTCGCGGTCGTTACGGCCGGCGGCTGCCAGGTTGTTGTTGCCTGAGTCGATCCAACGATAATCAGTTTGCAGGCGACCCGTAAGTTTAATCGAGTGCTGGCCGTCGCCGGTGGTGAAGCCGAATCCGTCTTTCCACACGCCTTGCAATTCGGTCTTGGCGGAGTTTGCTTTGTTGACCTTGTCCATGGCAGCTTCGCGGCGAGCTTCACGCACGTCTTGACGCATCTCATTGAACTCGTCTTCGCTCAGGATGCCCTTGGCGAGCAGCTTCTCGAGCAGAGACTCCATGTCGGCGTAAGCCGGGACGCTCACCAGTGCAAGACCAGCGGCAATAGCGGCCACCGACGTAGCGGGGCGCAAATTAAATCCCATCATTCCAAGGCTCCTTGAAGATTGTTTAGGCAGAGACTCGCAAACGCTGCCTCAGTGACTCTCTGTGGAACTACAGAAACTTGCTCACAGCGGCAAATACTTGCAAATGGAGTGTCGCGGACCTTTGTGACAATTGCTTGACGCGTCTTTTACGGTCGATCACGAGCTTCCGCGGTGTCATGGCAAGGCCAAACGCCAAGCAAATGCAAAAACCAATTGCCAATCAATATCTTGCCAAGAAAATCGGGCCTGTAAGCCAAGGCATCAATCGCGCAACTGCGGCTAAGCGCCGGAAAATTATTCAATAAGTCCTGTTGCGCCGGCGCAACAACGGAGCCCTCCGACGGCGGGCGAAGTTAGCGCTCGCTTACCCGTTTAACCCAAACGATATAAAAGTAGTTGCGTAGTTTCATAAAGTTGCGTTACAAACTAAAAACATTCACACAGTCTAGGCGCGAAGCAATTGCAAATCTGCGGCAATGTGCAGATCCCTCTGCGATATGAATTCCCGCTCACTGAGCGGGCGCGACTGCTGCTGCGACTGGAAGATAGCCTGCAACGGGTGCGCGAACAGGCGCTGGACTCGTCGCCGGACGCGCATCGGTCGTCGCTGGTGGCGCTGTGTGAGCTGGTCGAGCTCGCCAGTCGTATCGATCTGAAAGCTGAGGTGCGCATGGAACTCGAGCGCCAGCGCAGTTTGCTGCGTGCGCTGCGCGGCGTTGCCGAGGTCGACGCCGAGGCCCTAGCCGCCAGCCTCGCCGAACTGGACTCGTCGTTATCGCGGGTCGATGCGACACTGCCGCGCGCCGGCGCACGCTGCCGCGACGACGCTTGGCTGAGCATGTTCCGCACGCGCCTCGCCGTGCCCGGCGGCGCCACTCGCTTCGATCTCCCCAGCTTTCACTACTGGAGCAGCCGAGAACCCACCGCCCGACGCGAATGGCTGTTGCGGTGGCTGGGCGATTTCGATTGCGTCCGCAACGGCGTTGCGATGGCCTTGCACCTGTTGCGCGGCAGCGCTTCCAGTGAGTCGCAACTGGCCGCTGCGGGCAGCTACACGCGTTCCCTGGGCAACCGTGTACCCATGCTCGCCGCGATCGACACGTCCCCTGATTGCGATTGCATCCCCGAGATCACTGTCAACCGGGCACTGCTGACCGTGCGCTTCAACCGTTTCAGTGACGGTGGACGCCCGCGTCCATGCAACACAGACATCGCCTTTGGCTTGGCGGTGTGCTTTCAAGCCTGATCGGCCGCACCCGATGTCGCGACTGGTGAATTGCCCGCACTGTGGCGCCGAATGCGCATTCGGCGCTGAAAACCCGTGGCGCCCCTTTTGCAGCGAGCGCTGCCGGTTGATCGACCTCGGCGCTTGGGCCAGCGAAAGCTATCGAGTGCCGGTCGGCGAAGAGCCCGACCCGGGTGGGGTGGAGCCGCTTTAAGCGTTTAACGCTGTGCAGCGAGTGATGCCCTCGAGCGCATCAGCAGTGGCCAGACGAGCCACTGCGACGTCGTAATCAACCTGAAGCCCCATCCAGAACTCGACGCTGGTTCCAAAGTAGCGCGCCAGGCGCAAGGCTGTGTCAGCCGTCACACCCCGGCGCTCACGCACAAGATCGTTGATGCGGGGTACTGAGACGCGCAGGGCTTGGGCCACGGACGTCGCGGACAAGCCCAGCGGCAGGAGGAATTCCTCCCTGAGGATCTCTCCCGGGTGAACCGGACGCATGCCATTGA
>Ga0209400_1004251_pt1 | contig 10171 bp, 9 predicted proteins | sample M_130807_EF_Meta_FD_187313 | JGI IMG/M metagenome (GOLD analysis project Ga0209400, IMG submission 187313) | Freshwater microbial communities from Lake Montjoie, Canada to study carbon cycling - M_130807_EF_MetaG (SPAdes) (version 2) | ecosystem: Environmental > Aquatic > Freshwater > Lake... | reverse complement strand
AACCCAACCGAGGTGCATTTCTAATACCTGACCAACGTTCATACGACCAGGTACACCGAGTGGATTAAGAATTACGTCAACAGGAGTTCCATCTTCAAGGAATGGCATATCTTCTTGCGGAAGAATCTTTGAAATAACACCCTTGTTACCGTGGCGACCAGCGAGCTTGTCACCATCTTGAATCTTGCGCTTTTGTGCAACATATACGCGAACAAGTTGGTTAATGCCTGCACCGAGTTCGAAATCTTCTGAAGACTCCACAACCTTTACATCAATAACTTTTCCTGATTCACCGTGTGGCACCTTAAGAGATGTATCGCGAACTTCGCGAGCCTTCTCACCAAAGATTGCACGGAGCAAACGCTCTTCTGGAGTCAGTTCTGTTTCACCCTTAGGTGTAACTTTTCCAACCAAGATATCGCCAGGTACTACGTCGGCGCCGATGCGGATAATTCCGCGCTCATCTAGATCTGCAAGAACTTCTTCTGAAACGTTTGGAATATCGCGTGTGATTTCTTCAGCACCGAGCTTGGTATCGCGAGCATCAACTTCATACTCTTCAATGTGAATTGAAGTAAGAACATCGTCTTGAACTAGGCGCTGCGACAAGATAATCGCATCTTCGTAGTTGTGACCTTCCCATGACATAAATGCCACGAGTAAGTTCTTACCAAGAGCCATTTCACCGCTATCAGTACATGGACCATCAGCGATTACTGAGCCAAATTCAACCTTTTGGCCTTCAGAAACAACAACGCGTTGGTTGTATGAAGTGCCCTGGTTTGAACGACGGAATTTTGCGAGTGAATAAGTTTGGTATGTCGAATCATCTGCCATAACTTTTACTTCATCAGCAGAAACTTCTGTAACAACACCAGCCTTAGTTGCAGTAACAACATCGCCAGCATCAACTGCTGCACGGAACTCCATGCCTGTGCCAATGAGTGGTGCTTCAGAGCGCATCAATGGAACTGACTGACGCATCATGTTAGAGCCCATCAACGCACGGTTAGCATCATCGTGCTCAAGGAATGGAATCATTGCAGTAGCAACAGAAACCATTTGGCGCGGTGAAACGTCCATGTAATCAACTTCATCACCGTGGATGTATTCAACTTCTCCACCACGACGACGAACAAGTACGCGAGTTTCAGCAAAGTGACTGTCTTCAGTTAATGGAGCATTTGCCTGAGCAATGATGTGCTCATCTTCTTCATCAGCTGTTAGGTAATCAACTTGATCTGTAACGCGACCCTTAACAACTTTGCGATAAGGAGTTTCGATAAATCCAAAAGCTGTTACGCGACCATATGTTGCAAGCGAACCAATAAGACCAATGTTTGGTCCTTCAGGAGTTTCAATTGGACACATACGACCGTAGTGAGATGGGTGAACGTCGCGAACTTCAAAGCCCGCACGGTCACGAGATAAACCACCAGGTCCAAGTGCTGAAAGACGGCGCTTGTGTGTAAGTCCTGACAATGGGTTTGTCTGATCCATGAACTGTGACAATTGAGAAGTTCCGAAGAACTCCTTAATTGATGCAACTACTGGACGGATATTAATAAGTGTCTGTGGAGTAATCGCTTCGACATCTTGCGTAGTCATACGTTCACGAACAACACGTTCCATACGTGAGAGACCGATACGTACTTGGTTTTGAATTAACTCACCAACAGTACGGAGACGACGGTTACCGAAGTGATCGATATCGTCCTTTTCTACGCGAACTTCGCGGCCATATTCCATAGTCAGATCGCCACGATGCAGCGCTACTAAATAGCGAAGTGTTGCGACGATGTCAGAAATGCTTAGAAGTGATGCGTCGAGTGCAAGGTCAAGACCTAACTTCTTATTAACCTTAAAGCGCCCGACCTTAGCCAAGTCATAACGCTTTGGATTGAAGTAAAGGTTTTCAATGAGGTTTTGTGCAGCTTCCTTAGTTGGTGGCTCACCTGGACGAAGCTTGCGATAAATATCTAGCAACGCTTCATCTTGTGTATTGACAGTATCTTTTTCAAGAGTTGCCATCATTGATTCGAACTCGCCAAACTCTTCACGAATTTGTTCTGCAGTCCAACCAAGTGCCTTAAGGAAAACTGTTACTGATTGCTTGCGCTTACGATCGATACGTACGCCAACAAGATCTTTCTTATCAACTTCAAATTCAAGCCAAGCACCGCGGCTTGGAATGATCTTTGAAGAGAAAATATCTTTATCTGATGTTTTTTCAATTGTGCGTTCGAAATAAACACCAGGTGAACGAACTAGCTGTGAAACAACAACGCGCTCTGTTCCGTTAATTACGAATGTTCCGCGAGGAGTCATAACTGGGAAGTCACCCATAAATACTGTTTGGGATTTAATTTCGCCAGTGATGTTATTTGTAAACTCTGCTGTTAAAAATAGTGGTTGCGAATAAGTTGTGTCGCGCTCTTTGCACTCTTCAACTGAAAACTTTGGTGGCTCGAAGCGGTGATCACGGAATGAAAGACTCATTGATCCTTGGAAGTCTTCAATTGGTGAGATCTCTTCAAAGATTTCTTCTAGACCAGATGTCGTTGGAATTTCTCCACGATTGGTTGCTTCTGCAGTTGATAGACGTGCACGCCACTTTTCGTTACCGAGAAGCCAGTCAACGCTTTCAACTTGGAGTGCTAGAAGATTTGGAACTTCGAGTGGTTCGCGAATCTTTGCAAAAGAGATTCGGCGGGGAGCTACTGAACTTTTCTTCGCGGCCAAGAGATGTCCTTCCAGACAGTTTTGCGGAAACGCACAACTATTAGGTCTCAGCCGCTATATGCCCTGACCATCGAAGTTTTTGTGCGAACGCGTAGGGTATCGCCCCACCCCCGCACCTGTCCAACCGGGTGCTTATACAGCAAAAAGACCCCCCGGCAATAGCCGAAGGGTCTTTTTGTGAAGAAGTTACTTGATTGTGACCGTTGCGCCAGCTGCTTCTAGAGCTGCCTTTGCCTTGTCCGCTGTCTCCTTGTTTGCCTTCTCAAGAAGTGTTGCTGGAGTTGCATCAACTAGATCCTTAGCTTCTTTCAAGCCAAGTGCTGAGTTAAGTGCACGAACTTCCTTGATCACTGCAATCTTCTGTGAACCAGCGTTTTCAAGAATGATTGTGAACTCATCTTGTGCGCCATCTGCTGCACCGCCGGCGGCTGCGCCACCTGCTGCTGCAACTGCTACTGGTGCTGCTGCTGTTACATCGAATTCAGTTTCGAATGACTTAACGAACTCTGAGAGCTCGACCAATGTCATTTCTTTAAACTGTGCCAATAGGTCTTGTGTGTTGAGCTTTGCCATGTTCGTTATTCCTTCTCTTCTGTTTCAGGTGTTGCTTCTGGGGTTGTTACTTCTTCGGTTACTGCTTCTGGAGCAGCTTCTACTACAGCTTCGGCAACAGGTGCTTCGGCCACTGGCTCGGACACAACTGGTGCTTCCTTTACAGGTGCGCTTGCTTCCATCTTGATACGTAGTGCATCAATAATGCGAGCTGCCTTGGAGAATGAGCCCTTCATTGCGCCAGCAAGTTTCGCCAATAGAACTTCGCGTGATTCAAGATTTGCGAGTTCCATAAGCTCTTTAGGCGTGATTGCTTTGCCTTCGTAAATTCCACCCTTGATAATTAGTAGTGGATTTTCTTTAGCAAAATCACGCATGCTCTTTGCTGCTGCGATTGGGTCACCCTTGATGAATGCAATTGCTGATGGTCCAGCTAATAGATCTGCTGAGAGATCCACGCCAGCATCTTTTGCTGCAATCTTTGTAAGAGTGTTCTTGACTACTGAATACTTTGTATCTGCGCCAAGTGCACGACGTAACTTCTTCATCGAAGTCACGGTAAGACCGCGATATTCGGTGAGAACAGTTGCGGTAGCTGTGCGGAAGTCTTCCGTCAGTTCAGCAACTGCTGCTGTTTTATCTGGGCGAGCCATTCGGTTCACCTTTCCTGGTACGTAGGTTGTGCAATAACAGCCGCTAAATGTAAAAAACCCGAACGCATAGGAGCGCACGGGTTAACGTTCACACCTACGCGGGCTGAGTTTTCACTCATTTAGCGAAACTTCTTGTGGAAGTTTCAAGACCTGCGGTCTTTGGTTATATGGCGAGGGTAGGCCTTTCGGCCCGCCCCCGTCAAATTTATTAAGTTTTGCTTGAGAAGGACTATTGAGCCACTGGTTCGCGAACGAGGTTTGGATCTACGTTGATTCCAGGTCCCATCGTTGTTGAAACTACAGCGCGCTTAATAAAACGTCCCTTAGAAGAGTTTGGCTTTGAGCGGTTAATTTCATCAAGTGCTGCTGCGTAGTTCTCAGCAAGTTGCTGGGCAGTAAATGAAGCTTTACCAATAATGAAGTGAAGATTTGAATTCTTATCAATACGGAATTCAACTTTTCCACCCTTGATGTCCTTAACAGCCTTTGTCACATCTGTTGTAACAGTTCCGGTCTTTGGGTTTGGCATCAAGTTACGTGGTCCCAAAACTTTACCGAGACGACCGACCTTACCCATGAGATCTGGTGTTGCAACAACTGCATCGAAATCTAAACGACCCTTTGAAACTTCGTCGATGAGTTCGTCTCCACCAACAATGTCTGCACCGGCTGCGCGCGCTTCATCAGCACGTTCTCCGTTTGCAAATACAAGTACTCGAGAAGTCTTACCAGTTCCGTGTGGAAGGTTTACTGTCGAGCGAATTGCTTGGTCAGCTTTCTTTGGGTCAACACCAAGACAGAGTGCAACATCAATTGTTGAGTCGTACTTGGTTGTTGATGTTTCGCGGACAAGTGTTACTGCCTCTAGCGGTGTGTAAAGACGATCTGCTTCAATCTTTGCAGCCGCTGCGATGTACTTCTTTGAGCGCTTCATTTCATCCTTCTTTCTCTTATTTCTAAGAGTTAGCGGTTGTGGTTAGCGAACCAGCGAGGTTCTCCCACATCTCTTTCTCACGGTGAGAAAGAGAAAGTTAGTTATCCGACAGTGATTCCCATTGAACGAGCTGTGCCAGCGATGATCTTGCTTGCTGCATCAATATCGTTTGCATTGAGATCTGCCATCTTTGTCTTTGCAATTTCTTGAACTTGAGCCATAGAAATATTTGCAACTTTATTCTTGTGAGGAATAGCTGAACCCTTTTCGATTCCGGCTGCCTTCAAGATAAGGCGTGATGCTGGAGGAGTCTTAGTAATGAAGTCGAAAGAGCGATCTTCGTAGACAGTAATTTCTACTGGAATGATCTGACCCTTTTGAGATTCCGTTGCAGCGTTATATGCCTTAACGAACTCCATGATGTTGACACCGTGCTGACCAAGGGCAGGACCTACTGGTGGAGCAGGTGTTGCCGCTCCAGCTTGGATCTGCAACTTGATGAATCCAGTTACCTTCTTCTTTGGTGCCATTTCTTTTCCTCTTTTTTCGTTTCTCGTTATTTATAAATCTCGGGAATTAAATCTTTTGTACTTGGTGGAATGAAAGCTCAACCGGAGTTTCGCGTCCAAAGATTGATACCAATACCTTGAGCTTTGCCTGCTCTGGCATGATCTCTGAAATTGATGCTGGAAGAGTTGCAAATGGGCCATCCATTACGGTGACTGACTCGCCTACTTCGAAATCAACAACTCGAATATCTAGTTTGTCTGAAGCCTTCTTCGGACGTGGTGCCAAAATCTTTTCTACTTCATCAAGGCTAAGTGGACTTGGGTGATGAGCATTTCCAACGAAACCTGTTACTCCTGGAGTGTTGCGTACTGCAGACCATGATTCATCAGTGAGATCAAGGCGAACTAGAACATAGCCTGGATAAATGTTGCGCTTTACTTGCTTGCGCTGGCCATTCTTAATTTCCATAACTTCTTCTTCAGGAACTTCGATTTGGAAAATGTAATCTTCCATGTTCAGAGAAGCAATACGGTTTTGTAAGTTGCCTTTTACCTTCTTTTCATAGCCTGCATAAGAGTGGACTACATACCAATCTCCAGGAGCTACGCGAAGAGCGCGACGAAATTCTGCATTGGGATCATTCTCATCTGATTCGATATCGCCATCTTCATCTGAAGAGAGCGCAACATCTGAATCTGAGGAAACCGAAGATGTAATAACTTCTTCGATGACTTCTTCAACCTGTGGGGTTGCAAGATCAGTAGCTGACTGCGCGAGCGCTGCTTCAAAAGCATCTGGCTGCGCAGCATTTAAATTCTGGTCATCGCTCATATTTTTTCCTTACCCAAAGACCCAAAAAACGATCTTTGTAAGTATGAGATCGAGAACAGATACAACAGCGATTACGAATGAAACGAAAACCAAAACAACAGCTGTATAGGTTGTGAGTTGGTTACGTGTAGGCCAAACAACTTTACGAAGTTCAGAAACTATTTGACGATAGAAAAGACCAAGGCGCGCAAATGGACCGAGCTTCTCGGCTTGTTGTAGATCTTCACTCATGTGCGTTCCTTTCTCTTCGTTTCTCGTAAGGTAAAACTCTTTAAAACTGTGCAGGGCAGGAGGGACTCGAACCCCCAACCGGCCGCTTTGGAGACGGCAACTCTAGCCAATTGAGCTACTGCCCTTCGCGAGAGCATGGCGAAACCATAGGAATTACCAAATCCTCGTGAGTGCAGAAGTGTAGAGGCACACATGCACTTAGGTCTAACTCGCGCGTGAGCATGAGGGCTCATAGGGCAGACTTACGCCCATGGACCCAAAGAGCAGAATTTCCGGTCGAATCGCAGCAATTGCTGAATCAGCCACGCTTGCAGTTGATGCAAAAGCGAAAGCACTCAAGGCTGCTGGTCGTCCAGTTATTGGTTTTGGTGCGGGCGAACCTGATTTTCCTACTCCTGATTACATTGTTGCAGCCGCTGCTAGTGCTGCAAGCGTTCCTGCAAATCATCGTTACACACCAACTCCTGGTTTACCTGAATTGCGCGATGCAATCGTTGCTAAAACAAAGCGTGATTCGAATTACGTAATTACTGCCGACCAAGTTCTTGTAACAAATGGTGGAAAGCAATCTGTCTATCAAGCATTTGCGACAATTATTGATCCGGGCGATGAAGTACTTCTTCCATCACCATATTGGACAACGTATCCCGAGTGCATCAAATTAGCTGGCGGAAAAACTGTCGAAGTTTTTGCAGATGAAACACAAAGCTATTTGGTATCTGTTGAGCAACTTGAGGCTGCACGTACGCCAAAAACCAAAGCGCTTCTCTTTTGTTCTCCATCTAATCCAACAGGGTCTGTCTATTCACCTGAGCAAGTAAAAGCAATTGGTGAATGGGCGTTAAAAAATAACATTTGGATTATTGCTGATGAGATTTACGAACACCTCTTGTATGACGGTGCAAAAGCACCAAGTATGCCTGTAGTAGTACCTGGACTTGCAGACTCAACAATTATTATCAACGGAGTTGCAAAGACATATGCAATGACTGGTTGGCGTGTGGGCTGGATGATTGGACCTAAGGATGTCATCAAAGCAGCGACCAACCTGCAATCTCATCTGACTTCAAATGTTTCAAATGTTTCGCAACGTGCAGCAATTGCAGCACTTACTGGCGATCTTTCCGCTGTTCACAAAATGGGAGAAGCATTTGATCGTCGACGTAAATTAATCGTCGGACTGCTCAATGAGGTTCCTGGCTTCCAATGCCCAATGCCTACAGGTGCTTTTTATGTGTATCCATCGGTTAAAGGTGCTTTGGGTAAAACTATTCGCGGCAAAGTAGCAAATACTTCTGCTGAATTAGCAACAATTATTTTGGATGAAGTTGAAGTTGCTGCAGTGCCTGGAGAAGCCTTTGGACCATCTGGTTATCTGCGCTTTTCATACGCCCTAGGCGATGAAGACATTGTTGAAGGAATTGGCCGAATTAAGAAATTACTTACAGAAGGTTAAGTCCAACTAAATTCACTTCAGGTTCAAGGAAGATATTAAAAGTTGCCTTAACTTTTTCTTGAGCCAATTTTGCAAGTGCAGCAATATCTGAAGCCTTAGCTTCTCCACTATTTGTTAATGCCAATACATGCTTGGTAGAAATTCGTGCACCACCGATTGATTGGCCTTTAGTTATTCCTGAATGCTCAATCAACCATGCAGCTGAAGTTTTTACACGTCCATCTGTTTGTGGCCAACGTGGTGCATCGGCTGGAAGTTGTGCGGCAACTTCTGCGCTAATAATGGGATTTGTAAAAAAAGAACCTGCAGACCACGAGTCGTGGTCGCTTTCTGATAACAACATTCCTTTGCGTGATCGAAGTTCTAGAACTTTTTCGCGGCACGTAACCACCGAACTCTTTTCGCCTATAGATATTCCAAGAGCACTGGCTAATTCAGAGTAGGTAATTGGTGTCGTGACTTCACCAATTCGTAATTGAAAAGCAACGTCTAGTACGACGTATCTGCCTGGGTGCGCTTTGAAATGAGAGTTGCGATAAGAGAATTCACACTCTTGGTTTGTAAAAGTTTTTAACGCTTTCACTTGACGATCATAAGTTCGCACTCGTGTAATGAATTCGCTAACTTCATGCCCATACGCACCAATATTTTGAATGGGCGCAGCGCCAACTGTGCCTGGAATTCCGCTGAGTGTTTCAAGTCCTGCAAAACCGCGAGAGATAGTTGTTTTTACAAATTCATCCCAGTTTTCGCCGGCGCCAATTGTGAGGGTTGCACCACTGCACGCATCGACCTCTGCTTCTATTTTGTTATTTGAAATTCGGATTACAGTTCCGGCAAATCCGTCATCGCTAACCAACATGTTCGTGCCGGCGCCCATAATTAATATTGGAGAATCTCCAGCGCCTTCTATTGCTGCAATTATTTCTTGTTCACTGGAAACTTCTATAAATTTCTTGGCAGGACCACCCACGCGCAGTGAGGTGTAATCCGATAACTCAGCCATAGGTAAAGGTTACCGACGCGGGCTAAGAATTGCCTCTTTACCCCGGAAGCGCTCGAGAATGCGATCGTAATTCTTCTTTGACTGCGCATCGCGGAAACTTTCTTCAGTGTCGTAATAACCATGATGACGACCTTGCGCAAGTGGCAAATCCATTTGTAGTAATCGACCTGCAGCGTGCTTTAGTCGAAGTGAAAACTCCATATCTGCATTTCTGTAATAAATTGCCCGAACGTTAAAACCACCTGCTGCCAGAGCGGCATCTTTATCAAGTGCAAAGAAATATGAGAATAAAACATCGACTTCTCCTGCGCCTTTGTCATCGACACTGCGCCATTGATCTTCAATGTTTACTAATCCCCCACGCCATCCAACTGCTACAAACTCTTTTTTATTCAACTCTTCCAACACTGGAGTAATTGCATCTCCGGTAAATGTGGTGGATGGATCCATGATTACTACGTATGGAGTTGCTGCAATTTTGAGCAGTGCATTGGCGCATTCTCCCCAGCCCGGATCTTTTTCTAAGTGAAATACCTTTGTATGAGAATCGACAACTACACCTAAGTCTTTCGCAGGTTCGGTTGCCAAGACGACAATCTCTACAGAACTATGTTCTTTAATGGAGTTAATGCTTGAGATTGCATCTTCATGAAACCCATTGACAATAATTGCCACCGTCATTTGGTATGCAGATTTAGGTAAATTCTTAAGTTTTTGAATATCAGCAATCGTGATGACAAGAGATTTTTCATGTAATTCAAAACCATCTGCAACATCAACAATTTCATATCCATCTTGCGCAATTTGATCTCGAAGTTGATCGGCTAGGGCAAAGTTCTTATCAGCGCGAGCAGCTTGTCTTGCTCTTCCAAGTTCGTGCAATTTCTCTGGTGCGCTCATTTCAATTTCCTTGTTCGACAAATGCTTTAGCCATTCCTAAAACTTTTACTCCTGCCGATGTTGCCGAGATTTCAAGTCGAACACCTTTCCCAATAACTTCTATAACCGTTGCAGAGACAGTGAGATCAACGCTTTTTCCTGCAGGGACAATCACAGGTTTTGTAAATCGTGCAGAAAACTCTTTTACATTCTGTGGGCCGCCTGCCCAATCGCTGATGTACTTTCCAGTAAGAGCCATCGTCAGCATTCCATGAGCGATGACATCAGGAAGGCCAACAGATTTAGCGAAGGCTTCATCTTGGTGAATTGGGTTGTGGTCACCACTTGCATCGGCATATTGCTTAAGCAAAGCTCTA
>Ga0209400_1004248_pt1 | contig 10175 bp, 8 predicted proteins | sample M_130807_EF_Meta_FD_187313 | JGI IMG/M metagenome (GOLD analysis project Ga0209400, IMG submission 187313) | Freshwater microbial communities from Lake Montjoie, Canada to study carbon cycling - M_130807_EF_MetaG (SPAdes) (version 2) | ecosystem: Environmental > Aquatic > Freshwater > Lake... | reverse complement strand
ACATTGAGCTTGAATTTGAGCAGAGCAAAGGCAGCAGCCACTGCAATGAGCGCGGAGGGTATGTCCAATGATCCAGTCAAGCCCTGCGGCCAGAGGGTGTGATAGCCAAAGAACAATGCCAAATTCGCAATGACTCCAACCACCGCCGCAGTAATGGCCGTCAGTGGCGCCGTGAATTTCAAATCATTGTGGGTGCTCTCAACAAAGGGCCCACCAGCCAAGATAAAAATAAACGATGGTAAAAAAGTGAACCATGTCACCAGCATGGCAGCCAAGGCGCCGGCCAAAAACAAACTGTCAGGGCCCAGTACAGCCTTCACATAGCCGCCCACAAAACCCACAAAGGCCACCACCATGATGAGCGGGCCAGGGGTGGTTTCGCCCAAAGCCAAGCCATCGATCATTTGGGTGGCCGTGATCCAGCCAAACTGTTCAACCGCACCTTGGTACACATACGGCAACACGGCATAAGCACCGCCAAAGGTCAGCAGCGCAGCTTTGGTAAAGAACCAGCTCATTTGGGTGAAGGTGTGATCCCATCCGTTTTGTGTCACCAAGTAGCCCATGGGCAAGGCCCATAAAACGAAGCCTGACAAAAGTACTTGCATCAAGCGCTTGAAAGAAAACACGGCATGCGAAGGTGTGGGGGTGTCATCGTTGATCAGTGCCGTTCCAAAATTGGCTTGTGAAGCGGCATGGCCACCACCTGCACTGAAGGACTCGGGCCGCATGCGTCCCCCTACAAAACCAATCAAAGCAGCTGCCAAAACGATGAGAGGAAAAGGCACATTCAAGGCAAAAATGGCCACGAAACTTGCCGCAGCGATGGCCAGCAGCAGATTATTTTTCAATGCACGCGAGCCTATGCGATGAGCTGCTTGAATGACGATGGCTGTCACTGCAGGCTTGATGCCATAGAACAAACCAGCTACCCAAGCCACTTGACCGTAGGCGATATAAATCCACGACAAAGCGATCAAGAGAAACAGCGACGGCAGCACAAACAAAACACCAGCCACAATGCCGCCCCTTGTTTTGTGCATCAACCAGCCAATGTAGGTGGCCAACTGTTGGGCTTCTGGTCCGGGTAAGACCATGCAGAAATTGAGTGCATGCAGAAAACGTTTTTCAGAGAGCCAACGCCGTCGAACCACTAATTCCTCGTGCATGATGGCAATTTGGCCAGCAGGGCCGCCGAAGCTGATGAAGCCCAACTTGAGCCAAAAGCCAAAGGCTTGCCAAAAACTCACAGAAGCTGGTGGTTCAGTCTGAGCCGTATTCACGTTTGGGAGGGGTGATGTCATGGTTGGCCAAGTCTATCGGGTTATGGCTAATGCCACCATGGCCAATTGGCTTCACAATCCTCTTAAGCCTAAGTAAGCCAGAGGGCCTGAAAAAAGGCAATGACTTATTTTGTCGATAGACTTTCTTTCTTATTTCAATGGAGTATGGGATGATTTCCTTAAGTTTGACTCAATCACAGGCCATCATTGCAAGCGCCCTCGTTGTTGCCCGTGACAAAGGCTACAAACCCATGGGCGTGGTGGTGGTTGATGCTGCGGCTCAAGCCATTGCCTTTGCGCGTGAAGATGGTGCCAGTGCTTTGCGCTTAGACATTGCGCATGGCAAAGCGGGTGCTGCCATCGGCATGGGTGTGAGTAGTCGTGCCTTGGCAGTGAGAGCCAAGGACATGCCGGCATTTTTCGGCACCATAGCGAGCAATGCGCAGCATCCCTTCATTCCTCAAACTGGCGCGGTGCTGATCACCAACTCACAAGGACAAATTGTTGGCGCAGCCGGTGCCTCTGGTGGAACAGGCGATGAGGATGAAGAAATTGTGATTGCTGGCATTACAGCCGCTGGTTTGAATCACCTCTGAGTTGCATCAACGGATGAAGAACATACACACAGTTGGCTGCGGCTGCGGCGTCGACATTCATGCGCACTTGGTGCCTGAAAATTTTCCGCGTTATTTAGGCGCTTCTGCGCCTTCGCCATGGCCCTATACCGAAGCCGCACCAGATGCCAAAGGCATGTGCCACCGACAAGTCATGTTCAATGGCAAACACTACAGAACAGTTTCTGAGCAATGTTGGTCCGCCAAGCGCAGAATTGCCGACCTGCCCGAAATGGGCTTGTCTCACCAAGTGATTTCACCCATGCCGGAATTGTTGTCCTATTGGCTAAGCTTGTCAGATGCGCAGCCTTTGGTTCGATACCTCAATGAGCAAACTGCTGCTTTGTGCGCAGAGTCGGACGGCCGATTGCTAGGACTGGCGGCAGTGCCCTTGCAAGATGTCGATACGGCCATTCTCGAGTTGAGGCATGCGCATGAAAAGTTAGGTCTGGTGGGTGTAGAGCTTGGCAGCAACATCAATGGCACGCCCATTGGCGATGCCAAATTTGATGCGTTTTACGAAGCTTGCGTGGCGCTCGATGTGCCCGTGTTTGTGCACGCCCTCAAGCCCGCTGGCATGGACCGTTTAATTGGACCGCCCGCACTTGAGCAAGTCTTGGGCTATCCCACCGATGTGGGTTTAGCCGCCGCCTCAGTGATTACAGGCGGACTGATGCAGCGGCACCCTCAGCTCAGAATTGCATTCAGCCATGGCGGCGGCACACTGGCTTCCTTGCTACCGCGTTTAACCCAAGGCTGGAAAACTTTTCCTGCACTGGCCGATAGATTGCCTGAATCACCCGCTGAAACGGCAAAGCGTTTGTACTTCGACACGCTGGTCTATGACCCTGCCACTTTGCGCCACCTGATTCAAACTTTTGGCGCCAGTCAACTGATGTTGGGCACCGACTATCCGTTTAATTTTCACGAGCCTCTGCCCATGGGTCGATTAAGCGAAGCGGGACTCGATCAGCCTACACAAGACGCTTTGGCATTTGCCAATGCGCTTCGATTTTTAGGCAACGGAGCTGGCCTTCATGCGGCCTAATCACCGCTTAAATGCCGCCTGAAAACAACTGCATCAATAGGACAAGCAATGAAATCTCCTTGGATCTCCGGCCTTCGAAGCGTGTCGCTCACAGTACCTGATTTGGCTGCGGCTGAAACTTTTTACACTCAGACTTGGGGCTTGATCGTGGCCGACAGAAGTTGGGGCACGATTTATTTTAGGGGCAGTGGCAACGACCATCATTTGCTGGCGCTGCACGAGGCCGCTGGCACGCCTCAGTTGCGCTTGGTCACTTTGCGCGCTCGCAGTGCAGCTGCCTTAGACCTCGTTGCGCAAGCCGCCGTGCTTGCTGGCGGTACGGTGGAGCGCAGAGGTGCAGCTTCAGATCCTGCCGGCGGAACTGTCGTTGTCATTCGCGATCCAGATGGTCGCCGAATTGAAGTTGTGCATGGCGATGCCCAGCGAGCCAACGACGCACCCGTTCCGAAAGACCAGCCCATTCGTTTGGCGCATGCTGTGCTTAACAGCCATGCCGTAGAAGCTTCGCGTGTCTTTTTTGAAAAGGCATTGGGCTTTGTGTTGGCCGATCGCACGCGCATCATGGCCTTTATGAATTGCGACAACGACCACCACACCATTGCCTTGGGCGATACCGACAACGATGCACTGAACCATGTTGCTTTTCTCATGCCCACACTCGACGCTGTGATGCGAGGTGGTGGACGTCTGAAAGATTTTGGCTTACCACCCCAGTGGGGACCAGGACGTCATGGTCCTGGTGACAACGCCTTCAATTATTTCGTTGACCCATTTGGCATCGTCATTGAATACACTGCAGAAATTGAACAAATAGATGAAACCTATCAAGCAGGCCGCCCCGAAGATTGGACTTGGCCAGCGGGTCGAATTGACCAGTGGGGTATCGGCCAAATGCCGACCGATCACTTGAAGCAAGCACAGCGCCGTGTTTTTTTCATGCCCCAACTCAATTGACCCATTGCAAAGCCCACTTCACGGAGACCGACGATGAATTTGTCTAGAAGAACACTCATGGCTGCAGGCTTAGGTCTGTTTAATTTAGCAACTTCACAGGCCGCTACTTTTCCATTGCGGTCTGCAGGAAATTGGCCACAAAAACCCGTCAAGTTCATCATACCCAATGCACCTGGCAGTTCAGTCGATACCATTGGCCGTTTGCTTATGCTTGAAATGGCCAAGTCGCTTCAGCAAGCAGCTGTAGCAGATAACAAGGCAGGCGCAGCAGGGGCCTTGGGTGCTGAAACCGCTCGCATTTCATCTCCAGATGGCTATACCCTGCTCATTGGTTCCACCACAGCTATTTCAACAGCGCCCTTGTTGCAAAAGGCAGTGCGCTACGACCCCTTGTTCGACTTCGAGTTGATTAGTTTGGTGGCCCTGTTGCCCAACGTGTTGGTTTGCAATCCTTCGCTGCCCGTCAAAACTACCAGGGATCTGATTGCATATGCCAAAAGCAAAGGCGACAAAAGCAACATGGCGTCAGCGGGTGTAGGCTCAGCAAGTCATTTGGCTGGCTTGGCGTTTCAGTCAGCCGCAGGATTCACTTCATTGCACGTTCCCTACAAAGGCGGCAGTCAAGGCGTGGCATCTGTGGTGTCTGGAGAAACCGACTGGGTGCTGACACCTGCGCCGGCTGCCATGTCGCTCGTGGCCGGCGATCGACTCCGTTTGTTGGGGCACAGCTTGCCAACGGGTGCTGCTGGTGTGGGCGATGCACCCTCACTGGCCACCACAGTGCCTGGTTTTGAATTTGCAGGGTGGATTGGTTTGCTTGCTCCCAAGGGCTTGCCATCGGCCATTTCTACGGCTTTGGCCGAGACAGTGCAAAAAGCCTTGCAAACGCGAGAGGTCATTCAAGCATTTGAAACCAATGGCGCAGTACCTTCCTCATCAACATCTGCAGAGTTTCGCCGATTCTTAGAGCGCGACATTGCCACCAATAAAAAAGCCATTGCCATGGCTGGCATTCAAGCTGAATAAAATGGCTTCTGATTCGGTAAGTCAAGTCGATGTGGCCATTGTGGGCTGTGGCCCTGCGGGTGTTGTTTTGGCCGCTTTGCTTGGGCAAGCAGGTCTTCGCGTGCACATTTGCGATCGACTGCCGGGTGTGTATGAAATTCCCCGCGCTATTTCACTTGACCATGAAATTTTGCGTGTGTTTCAACAGATCGGTGTGATTGATCAGGTCATGCCTTATACGGAGCCTTTTACCAACTCAGAATTTTTGGGTGTCGATGGACAATTGATCCGTCGCATGACCATGGTGCAAGCACCATATCCACAAAGTTACACACCTTCGGTGGTGTTTTCTCAACCGCCCGTTGAGCGAATTTTGCGTCAACATGTTTCTGGCCTTCCTAGCGTGAGCATGGCCATAGGATTGGCGATGACCCAATTTTCACAAGACGCACACGGCGTGACTTTGGACTACGAAGATTCAAGTCAAGTGCATGCCAAATATGCCGTGGCTTGTGATGGCGGTGCCAGTGGCATGCGGGAAAGTTTGGGCATTGATTTTGAAGATTTAGATTTCGATGAACCTTGGCTAGTGGTAGACGTACTGGTCAATGAAAGGGGGCTGGCCAAGTTGCCTAAAACCAGCGTTCAATACTGCGAGCCTGAGCGGCCCTGTACATTGGTCATTGGTCCTCAAAACCACCGTCGTTGGGAGATCAGCCTGAAGCCCGAAGAAGATCCTGCACAGGCTGCAACACCCGAGGCCACGTGGAATTTCTTAAGCCGCTGGTTGACACCAGAAGATGGTGAACTGTGGCGCCAAAGCAGCTACCGTTTTCATGCTTTGGTCGCAGAGCGTTGGCGCGAAGGACGCGTATTTTTAGCTGGTGATGCAGCGCACATGCAACCTCCCTTTTTAGGCCAGGGCATGTGCCAAGGTGTCCGCGATGCAGCCAATTTGGCCTGGAAACTCACATCTGTTTTAAAAGGCGATGTGCAAGGCCTTTCTGCAGAAAAACTACTAGACAGTTATGGCGAAGAACGCAAAGCCCACGTGACTGAACTCACCTCTCGAATCAAAGCTGTAGGCGCTGTGGTTTGTGAACGCGATGTTGAAAAAGCGCGTACTCGAGATTTCAAACTGCTCAGCGACTGTGGCGGTATTGTGAAAGATACGCCTAGACAAGATGTCTTGCCTGCATTGACCACTGGTTTGATTTTTCCAAGTCCAGGTGCTGGCACCTTGTTTCCGCAACCGCGCATGCAAGCAGGCCAGCTGATGGATCATTTGCATGGGTACCAGTGGCGCTGGGTGACGGATGGCACTTTCAAAGTCATCGTGCCGCAAGGTGTTAACACTGTTGATTTGAATGTTGAACCAGAAGCTGAAGGCGTTGTAGCCCTTTGGATGCAACGCCATGGCGTGAATGCTGCGTTGGTGCGGCCTGATCATTATGTTTTTGCAAGCGCATCCAATGAGTCTGATGCCCAAAAATTATTTGCAAATTGGCAAGCCCACTTAGAGTAAATTTACAAGGAGACAAGCGCATGAAAAGACGTCAATTTACCCAGGCCACTTTGTGGGTGGCCGCAGGTTCGTATGCAGGTTCTTTTGTTTCTAGCGCCAACGCGCAAAGCTGGCCCGACAAAACCGTTAAATGGACCTTGTCGCAACCACCAGGCTCTGGCCCAGACAATGTGGCGCGCATCTTGTCGGATCGTTTGACCAAACTCTGGGGCCAAGCTGTGGTGATTGACAACAAACCGGGTGGTCAAAACACCATTGGTGCACTGGCTGCAGCAAGGTCTACGCCCGATGGCAGTAACTTTTACTTTGCCACCACAGCGGCTTTGGTTACCAATCCACTGCTCTTTAAAAGCTTGCCTTACGACACAGCCAAAGACTTTGTGCCAGTGGCTTTTGTTGCCCGCAGTCCCTTTGCCTTGCTGGTTAAAGCTGACGCCAACATTGCAAATCTCGATGATTTAATAGCCAAGTCCAAAGCGTCAGCCGGAAAGTTGAGCTTAGGCAACGAAGGCCCGCGTACCTTCAGCGGCATGATTGCGCGTTTGTTCAACGCGCGTGCTGGCGCTGGAGCCAACTTGGTGGCTTATGCCAATGTGGGGCAGGGCACCACCGATCTCATGGGCGGCCACGTGGACGCCATGGTGGCCGACCTGGCCAGCACCGCACCCTTGATCCGCCAGGGCAAGTTGCGAGTATTGGCCACGACTTCTGCCAAGCGCATAACAGGTTGGGAAAACGTCCCCGCATTGTCTGAGAAACTGCCCGGTTTCGATATGGTGGGATGGTTTGCTGTGGTGGCACCGACAGGGACATCAGCTGCGGCCATTGAGCGCAGCAATCGCGACATCAACGCCCTGTTAGCCGACAAAGAAGTGGCCGATCGCATTGCCACCATTGGCCCCTTGGTTGACAGCAGCATGAATGTGGAAGCGGTAGGTACTTTTCTGCGCAGCGAATCAATTCGTTGGCAATCCATCACCAAAGAAATTGGTGTTCTACCCGAGTGATACTGAGGCTTTAAATAAATTCTAAAATATTGCCCATGGAAATCAAGGTCAACTTTCTCGACAAACTTCGTGTGGAAGCCAAGTTCGATGACTTCACGGTGGTGGCTGACCAGCCTATCCGATACAAAGGCGATGGTTCAGCCCCTGGCCCCTTTGATTACTTTTTAGCTTCGTCGGCTTTGTGTGCGGCTTACTTTGTGAAGTTGTATTGCCTCACGCGCAATATCTCGACAGAAAATATTCGCCTATCGCAAAACAACATTGTTGATCCGGAGAGTCGTTACCAGCAGATTTTCAAAATCCAAGTGGAGTTGCCTTCTGAAATTTCAGAAGTCGACAGACGTGGCATTTTAAATTCGATTGAGCGTTGTACTGTTAAAAAAGTGGTGCAAGCTGGTCCCGAATTTGTCATTGAAGAAGTGGCCAACCTAGATGCCGATGCACAGTCCTTGCTTACTCTAAAACCATCGGCTGAGACCAACACCTTTATCTTAGGCAAAGATTTGCCCTTGGAGCAAACCATTGCCAACATGTCGGGCCTGTTGGCCAAATTAGGTATCAAGATTGAAATTGCCTCGTGGCGCAACATCATTCCCAACGTATGGTCTTTGCATATTCGCGATGCGCATTCGCCCATGTGTTTTACCAATGGCAAAGGCGCTACCAAAGAAAGTGCATTGGCCTCGGCGCTGGGTGAATACATAGAGCGCTTGAACAACAACCACTTCTACGCTGGCGCCTACTGGGGAGAAGACTTGGCCAACGCTGAGTTTGTGCACTACCCTAACGAGCGATGGTTTAAGCCCGGAAAAAAGGATGCGTTGCCCAAAGAAATTTTGGACCCTTACTGTCTCCAAATTTACAACCCCGAGGGTGAGTTGAAAGGCTCGCATTTGATCGATACCAACTCGGGTAACGTAGAACGCGGTATTTGTTCTTTGCCTTACGTTAGGCACTCGGACAACAAGGTGGTGTACTTTCCGTCCAACTTGGTCGAGAACTTGTTTGTGAGCAACGGCATGAGCGCCGGCAACACCTTGGCCGAAGCGCAGGTGCAATGCTTGTCAGAAATTTTCGAACGCGCTGTAAAAAGAGAAATTCTGGAGGGCGAAATTTGTTTGCCTGATGTGCCACCAGACGTCCTGGCCAAATACCCCAGCATCATGGCCGGTATTCAAGGCCTTGAAGCCCAAGGCTTTCCGGTGTTGGTCAAAGACGCTTCATTGGGCGGCACCTACCCCGTCATGTGCGTCACCTTAATGAACCCCCGTACAGGCGGTGTGTTTGCTTCCTTTGGCGCGCACCCCAGCTTAGAGGTAGCACTCGAGCGCAGCCTGACAGAGCTGCTGCAAGGCCGCAGCTTTGAGGGTCTGAACGATCTACCGCCCCCCACATTTGAGAGCAACGCCGTGACCGAGCCCTACAACTTTGTAGAGCACTTCATCGACTCCAGCGGCATTGTGTCTTGGCGTTTCTTCAGTGCCAAAGCAGATTATGAATTTGTGGAATGGGACTTTGCAGGCATAGGCAGTACGGCCAATACCGACGAAGCCGCCACTTTGTTTGGCATTTTGAAAGACTTGGGCAAAGAGGTTTACACCACCGTGCACGATCAATTGGGTGCCATGGCATGCCGAATTTTGGTGCCAGGCTATTCTGAAATTTATCCCGTAGAAGATCTGATTTGGGACAACACCAACAAAGCCTTGTTGTTCCGAGAAGATATTCTAAACTTGCACCGCTTGGACAATAAAGCCTTGACCGCATTGCTAGACCGTTTGGAAAATAACGAACTAGATGAGTACGCTGACATTGCAACGCTCATTGGCGTTGAGTTCGATGAGAACACCGAATGGGGCCAACTGACGGTACTGGAGTTGAAACTGCTCATTCATCTGGCGTTAAAGCAATTGGAAGCCGCACAGGATTTGGTAGGTGCCTTTTTGCAATACAACGACAACACCGTTGAACGCAAACTGTTTTATCAAGCTGTGAATGTGGTGCTAGAAGTTGCCTTAAACCCAGAACTCGAAATTGAAAACTACGAACACAACTTCCGCCGTATGTTTGGCAACTCGCGAATGGACGCCGTGTTGGGCTCGGTAAATGGCAATGTCCGTTTCTTTGGTTTAACGCCTACCAGCATGAAGTTGGAAGGTTTGGACAGGCACCATCGCTTGATTGACAGCTACAAGAAGTTGCATACGGAGCGGGGCAAGGGACAGTCATGAACCATGATCCTCACAACGTCCTTGGAACACCTTTGGTGCCTTGTTCCTACGACCCTCTTACCGGATACTACCGAGATGGCTGCTGCAACACGAACGAGCAAGACCAAGGCAGTCACGTCATTTGTGCAAAAGTGACTCAAGCATTTCTAGATTTCTCTTTGCAGCAAGGCAATGACTTGGTCACCCCAAGGCCAGAATATCGTTTTGCAGGTTTGGTGGCGGGCGATCGATGGTGCCTGTGCGCCTTAAGATGGCGGCAAGCTTACGACGCAGGCGTTGCGCCACCTGTGGTGCTTGAATGTACGCACAGCAAGGCGCTTGATTTCGTCACACTGGCCCAACTGCAAAATGTCTAAATGAGCTGTAGCCTAGCCTGAGGCAAGTAGCGCTGTGTGGAATGAAAGTGGCGGAACAAGATGCTGATCCGTTGGCTTTCATTCAAACCCACCTAATCAGGTCTAATCCGGTTGACATTCCGGTCTATCCAGACTTACTTTTGGTGCAATCC
>Ga0209400_1004246_pt1 | contig 10177 bp, 15 predicted proteins | sample M_130807_EF_Meta_FD_187313 | JGI IMG/M metagenome (GOLD analysis project Ga0209400, IMG submission 187313) | Freshwater microbial communities from Lake Montjoie, Canada to study carbon cycling - M_130807_EF_MetaG (SPAdes) (version 2) | ecosystem: Environmental > Aquatic > Freshwater > Lake... | reverse complement strand
GGAGTACCAGGTCCCTGCTGACAGGCAAGGGCATTTGGCGGTCTTTCGTGGGCAAAGGATCAAGATGTTTTGCACCCGCGCGGGCCATAACCGGCGCTGGTACTTTGCAGGGCCCGTTGATCAGGGTTGAGCAACAGGCTTTAGAAACCCGCCAAATGGCCGGGTTACCGGTTGTCCTTTGGCGCATCTGAAACAACACTGCATGTGTACAACAACACCTGCAGCAAATGAAAACACAAGATCAACTGGCAGCGCTGGGCTTAGATCACAGCAGCCTGGCGCAATTTACTGGCACACTGGAATATCACCGCATTGGACGCAGGTACCTGCTGACCGATGGCACCCGCTACCTAAGCGAGCGAGCGCAGTGCTGGTGGATCATGGATGCCGTTGCCAGCCACCTGGATGAAATCGGCACCGATGACTGGTTCGTACTGGTCAGGGTCGTGGTGCAGGGCAGGGCGGCTGTCATGGTCTATGAAGACGGTAATGGCAAGGAGCACGCCCGCCAAACGATTCCCTATACGGACTTCCCCCTACAGGAGATCACGCTCTATGCCTGCTGGGACGGTGACCACTGGGTGATGATGTTGCCCAGTGAGTATTGAATTGGGCTTTGCCGGTTTATAAAAGTAGTTATATAATAGAAATATGACAATTACGTATACAAAGCATGCGCTAGCTCGCATGGCTGAGCGCGGTATAAGCCAGGAGGAGGTTGAGGCAACGCTGAAAACCCCCCTTCGGCAAATACCTGCCAGCCATGGTCGAATTGAGTCGCAAGGATTCATTGAAAGATCTGGTAACAAGCAGTTACTTCGAGTTATCAGTGAAGGTGACGTCGTTGTGTTGGTCGTCACTGTGATGGCAACAAGTAAGTTTGAAAAGTATGGAGTTTCACCATGAAAATTGAATACGATCAGCAAGCCGATGCCATGTATATCCGCTTGCGTGCTGGCACTGTGGCTGAGAGTGAAGAAATTCGACCTGGTGTTGTCTTTGACTATGACCTCGAAGGCAAAGTGCTTGGCATTGAAATGCTTGATGTGAGCGAACGCACAGATAACCCCCGCGAGTTAGCTATGGAGTTGGTGGGTGAGTGATTTAGCGCACGCCAAGGTGATGGAGATGCGAGCGGAGTTGATAGAGCACGTTCGCCTTATTGTTCAATCAGAAGGTTGGACTCAAGCTCAAGTTGCTGAACGCTTTGGGGTAGCTCAAAGCAGGGTGAGTGATCTTTTAAGCGGTAAGACTGAAAAGTTCAGCCTCGATATGCTCATTACGTTGGCCTCACGTGTAGGGTGCAAAGTTGAGCTGGCCGTGGAGTGACATGATGACCACTACGCAAGATTCGAAAAGAATACGATTTCACCACGGTGCGTTCGCATCCCATACCAAAGTCTGATTAACCTTTACTTGCGCGATTGCGCAGCTCATAGCCGAAAATTAGATTTGCGTTGGAAGTGACGTGCACCGCCATTCCATGCTGCCCAGCGAGTATTGATTACATAAAGAAGTAAAAGTACACAATGATTTGCATGCGACGCAGACCATCTGCGCGGCCGATCTGATGCCCAGAGCCATCGTAAATTCGCTCCCCATCTATCCGGCCCATTTGCGAGCCCGAAGCGCTGTAGAGACGTTCACCGTCGATGCGGCCGATTTGACTGCCTGATGCGTTGTAGATGCGCTCACCTTCAATGCGGCCTAACTGTCGACCAGAGCCGTCATAAATTCGATCGCCATCTACACGACCTATTTGGTGACCGGATCCGTCATAGTAGCGCTCACCATCCACGCGGCCGATCTGGTGACCACTGCCGTCATACATGCGCTGGGCAAAGGCACTATTTAGAAACGCCAGCGTTATGACGACGGCTAAAAGGAACTTTTTCATTTTCAAGTTCAGTGAATTAAATGGCGATTGTGAAATGCTCCAAACCCTGTTCAGTCCAATGAACGCCATTTCGCTCCTCGACCTTAAACCAATGGGCAGCATCAGAATCGGACGGCTCGGAAGCTATGGTTGTAATGGGATGCAAACCAGGCTCGCTCGCGCGTGTGTGCGGTGATCCAAAGTACATACTGGGCGATTGGTCATCGCTTGAATACCTAAATGCCCAAATGTCTTTTCCGTTTGTAAGTGCGCAGGAAATACGCATAGGTTCCTCGGATTTGTTATTCACCATGATTTTTTTTACATCACGCAAAGTTGACTGTATTGCATTGATTGGGTCATGAATTAACCCCTTGCTCAAAGCCACTAGGAAGAGGGCCTCGCTGTCTGTGGTGCCCTCTCTGTGGGGGTAGTGAACATGGTCGATGAGATCCTCTACATCTTTGCGACAGTCATGCCAGTTACCAATTTTTCCGTTATGCATAAATGTCCAGTTTTGCCAAATGAAGGGATGGCAGTTGCTTCTGTTCACAGCTGTTCCGGTAGTGGTACGGACATGGGCAAAAAATAGCCTGGTCTGAATGTGCGCCGCTAAAGATCGTAGGTTGCTGTCATTCCATGCCGGAAGAATGTCTTTAAACAGCCCTGGAGTCGTACGTTTGGTGTACCAGGCAACGCCAAATCCATCGCCGTTGGTAACCCACGCAGACTCTGTCGCTGCCAGGCTTTGGCGCACTATGGAGTGCTCTTGGTGGAAGATCAAGTCCTCTAAGTAGATTTCCGGACCGGCATAGGCAACCCATCTGCACATGATGACCTCGACTAAAAATGGGACATAGTCCGCAGTCTATAAGAGATTCAAATATTGCAGTACGTCTTTGTTGAAGAAGTCTACTTTCATCTGACTCAAAATTGAAATTTTGATTATGCATACTTGTAAGGCGAAGCTTGCGCGCACCAGTTATATGCACGTCTACTTGATTCCTTAGATAGTAGGCCTTTTCTCTTTGGGGGTTGAAAAAAATCTCAACGTCTAAATATCCGTAGGCATAGAAATTTACCGAACCAAATTACGTGCACCAATGGCATTGCCTGCGAGTCACTGGATTGTCATAAAAATCGGGACCTTGTGGTCGTTTCTAAACTTTCGGTTACCCAGAAATCCAACTTAATTCATAAGTAATTCGTATGTCTAAAAATTCTTTGATCACCTATAAAGAGCCTAGGTGCCTTACCTGCACCTACGTGATGCCATCGGAGACTGCCTCCACTGGATTGCGATGCGGTCTGAAGTATTTCAAAAGCACAGTAATCGTAATGAAGTTTCAGCTGATGCATCACTACCCGGAAGTTAAGGAATCCCATACATGTGATTCCTGGACTTCTCAAGCAATGCAGGGCGTTTGGAATAGCGAGTCCTCCGCTCCGGTCAATCATTTTTCGGTGGAGCATTAAACGAGCTCAATCATAAATTTCGTCATTTTTTTACCTGAATAGGACCGCTGGTGATGCTGTGAAAACCGAACTGTGCCCATAGCAACCAGCGAGCATCATTGGAGTTGGAGGCTCGTATCTGAGTTTGCACTATTTGGCTGCGTCCATCGACACGCACGCGCACACTGGCTTGGAAGGTTTGCATGCAAGTATTTAGCTCTGATAGGGCTTGTGTATTGCTGCGTGGCTGGTGCGACGTCGGGTGCTTTGCCGATCGAGATTGCCAAGGATAAGGAATTGGTTGCCTGTGGCATCCCCCGATCACCGGTACGCCATCTGGGCGTTCCCATTTGCCTTTGGAGTATTTACTATAAGGGTGTGCGTTTTTATGTAACGCCGACAACCGACCAGGTAGCCGCGAATGCCTTTTCTTGCTCCCGCTGCTTGATCAGGTCTTGAGCGGTAAGGCGGACTTCTTTGCTATCCATGCCTACGATGATGTTGGTATTGGTTTTGATTGCTAGATCCTCCAGTCAATCAGACCCTGTGGAACGGGTGTTGACTTCGCTTCGTCAGGGCAGGTCATTAGCGCCCGCACGACGCTGCTGGAGCGTCGAATGCATTAAATTTGACATGCTTTTAAGGTCGAATCTCGAAATTCACATTGAAATCTTAGATGAGCACCAACCGGAATAAATCTAATATGCCTTCAGTCGTTACTAAGCCACTGCATATAGATTTTGTCATTACGCCTTACCTTGGGAAGTTGGCAATGTCGGCTTGTCCAGGTTTATCATTTGGACAAAACACTTACAGGAGCACTTTGGAAGATGACGTGAGCACGATACACAGACTTGGAATTCTTACGGTCATTAGTCTCATGGAAACCCAAGAGCTGAAGCGTGTGGGCGCCAAAAGCATCTCGCACTACCTCGGTCGAAGAAATATCGCCTGGCATCAACTTCAAGTGAGTCAGTCAGGAACTCCAAATATCTCAACCATACATCAGTGGAGGCGAATGGCAAAGCCACTTATCAACACGCTTGCAACGGGTGGAAACGTATTGATTCATTGCTTAGAGGGCAAAGGCCGAACTGGCGTCATGACTGCATGCTTACTCAAGATTCTAGGCATGAGTGGCGAGACAGCTATTGCCCATGTAAGGCGCGCACGTCAGGGCGTTTTTCAAACTGCCTTGCAAGAGGAATACGTGCTTTCATTCAGGCCCCAAATACCCATTGGCTAATTCAGTGAATTGGCATTCATCCGCTGCAGGCGGTTGTAACGCAACGTAACAAATGTCATTGCAACCGCAACCACCAGTCCAACGAAAATTGTGAGCGTGCTTAAATCAAAACGTAAGTACAAGAGAATACTGTACATCGTTAAAAAAATTAGAATACTCGCATTCTCGCAAGTATTTTGAACTGAAATAGATCGACCAGCGGTTAATAATAAGACGCCACGATGTTGAAGTAGAGCATTCATTGGTACTACAAATATTCCACCAATAAATCCAATACCTGCTGTGGTTATTACCGCCATTTTTATATCTAAAACATACATCATCAATGACAGCATTAAGCCTAGTATTATTCCGAGTGGGAGCACTTTAGGCGCTGCCTTTAGCGGAATGAACCATGAAGCCGCAATTGCACCCAGGATAACTCCAACTGCTGTAGCCGCCTGTAGATAGGCTGCGTGCTCAAGGCTCAGATGTAGCCGTTCCTGCGCCCAGGCTAATACCAACAGTTGCATTAATGCTCCTAGGCCCCAGAAGATCGTGGTTACCGAAAGACTAGTTGAGCCAAGCGGGTCATTCCAAAGCGCACGCTGATCTTGCCAAAATAGTTGAAGCATGCGACTTGAAAAATAAATTTTTTCAAGTTTATGCCGAACGCCACTGTCTGGTACTTTGAAATTTAGGAAGGTTGACAGAATGTAAATGGCGCAAAGGCTAATCAATGCAAAACTCATATTGTTCGAAAATGCACCAAATTGTTGATTAACCTTACCTTCAACCAAGAACCTCCAATAATCTCCAACAAGAAATCCACCAAGCCCAATACCTAAAAGTGCCGCACCCACAGTGCAAATCTCAATCCAGGCGTTCGCACCCACAAGATCTTCTGCAGGAACTACTTCAGTTATCCACCCGTATCTGGCAGGTGCGTAGATGGCAGCCCCAAGTCCACACAGTGAAAATGCCACTATCGCATTTGCTCCATAAAACATGGCAAAGCAAGCAAGAAATTTGATGCCGTTAGAGAAAACCATAACTAAAGGTTTTGGCCATCTATCGGCGCAATAGCCTACCCACGGTCCAAATATGACGTACGAAGAGGTGAATACCAACTTTAGTACGGGAATCCAAAAGGCTGGATAGCCCTGCGTCTGTAGCAGCGCCATAGTCACTAGCAATAGTGCATTGTCAGCTACGGCCGAGAGAAATTGCCCCGCTATAAGTACATAGAAGCCTGTGGGCAACTGATTCATAAGTGATATTTACGCGGCTAAGTCATACTTTAGTGAGCACTTGAATGGCTACTTCAAGGGTATTTCGCACAGGTAGGTATTGCCTATCTGAACCCGACTGAATCGTTCTTTTGCGACTGCTCAGCCCCCAGCCGTACCTTGGATTTCAGCCGAAAATTATGTTTAACAATATGTTTATATTTTTTATTATTTTATCTGCTTGTTTCCTTGGTTGAGCAGCCCCAACCAAGGAACCAAAAGTGTCACGCACAAAAAAATTACAAATCAGTCTTCGCTAACTTCCATTGGAAATGCCGATTGCAACGCAGACTCCGTCCATTCATTAGCCTCTGCGATAATTGCAACCGATTCTTGCACGTCCAATACCGGCGTCACCACTACATCGTTCCACGCTGAAAACTTGGCCACAAAGTGGGCTATAGATTTTGCGTCATCCGTTTCGCAAAGAGCAAAACCGCTATTTCCAGCCAACGCGTGTACGAATGCCAAAATGTTCATTCCTTCTTCTGGCGTCCACTGGCTGAACACTGCTGTTAACGCTGTACTGCTCTCTAGGTTGTCTTCAAAATTGAGACCGTTCTGTCTTGTTGTGTAATGAATCATGTATTTCATGGTGCATCGTCCTAAGTCTATGGTTAAAGAATTTCGATCAACAGTACCTTAGGTTGAGTTCGTGAAAATTACGTGAAGCTTTTACATGAATTTTGTGTACGAGTTGTTTGTTGATCAAGATTTGGAACTTGCATTCAAAGTCACGTTATTTTCAACCGCCATTGCGTGCGTATGAAAAGAATGACATAAATAGATGTCAAAATCTTTCTAAATCCAATCCGATATTTTTTGTATTTTTTACAATTCTTTAAAATTATGAAATTGTATAAAGTGCATGACGAACAAAATCCTATTTTCAATGAACAGTAATTTTCGAATTCCGGGCCAAGTAGCACTGATCACTGGGGGAAACGTTGGAATTGGACGTATTACGGCGATCGAACTGGCTAAAAAAGGATTCCAGGTGGTGATCGCGGGCCGTTCGCTTGAAAGAACGCAGCCTGTGTTAGACCACATCAAATCGCTGGCAGTTGATGAGCAAGCTATATTTCTTCCCCTGGACTTAGCCAGCCTTGCCTCGGTTAGGGAGTGTGCGCGGCTCTTCATTGAACTCAATTTGCCATTACAACTGTTGGTCAATAACGCAGGAGTTGCGGGCATGCGGGGCCTAACTAAAGATGGCTTTGAAATGACCTTTGGCGTAAATCACTTGGGTCACTTTTTGCTGACTCAATTGCTGCTGGACAAGTTGAAAGCGTCAGGGCCTGCTCGTGTCGTCACGGTATCAAGTCGCGCCCACAAGCGAGCCCCTGGCATTGATTGGGATGCCCTGTGCCGACGTACCAGCACTTGGACAGGCATCCGGGAATACGCAGTTTCAAAATTAGCCAATTTGCTCTTTAGCTCAGAACTAGCAAAGCGTGTGCAAGGAACTTCAGTTTCCACCTACTCATTGCATCCCGGAGTCGTAGACACTGAAATCTGGCGCGCTGTTCCCGATTGGGCGCGTCCACTATTGCGGCTACGTGGTTTTCTGGCACCAGAGGAGGGTGCACTCACAACTTTGCACTGCGCAATGCGTGCACCTCAACAAGAGTCGGGCTTGTACTATGTAGACTCAAACCCCACGCCACCAGCACCATTGGGTCAAAATTCCGAATTGGCTGCCAGCCTTTGGGAACGTAGCGAAGCCTGGGTCAATAGCCGTTAGTCAAACGCCCTTAACGATTGAATTCAACTAGCCGTCAGATCTTTAGTTTTGTTGAATTCTTGTGAAGTCTGGGCTTGGGTATCTGACGTACGACTAAGCAATGTCCCATTTTCGTCTCGTGGCGGCATCTGGGATAAAGCGGATCCCCAGCTCTGGGCTCGAAAGCCAATCATTGCGACGGCTCAGGCAAAGACTTGCCGCAAAGCGAATGCTTGGTTGGGGTAGTGCCTTGATCGCCGAGAACAAGGAATTGGCTGCCTACGGAAACCTTTTGGACACCTCACAGGCACCTGGCATTGTCCTTGATCAGGTTACCGCTGCTGCCACGCACGTCGAATCTAAAGGGTAAACCCCCGCAGACAGATAGCATTTCCCATGAACTAGTGAGAGATCACTGCACCGTGGTGAATTTATATTGGAAAACCCATGTTCAAAGCGACCATCATGTATCCCCCGACAACCAGCGCACGTTTCGACATGGCTTACTACATCGACAAGCATATGCCCATGGTGAAGGCAAAAATTGGCGCTTCATGCGTTGGGTTCACTGTCGATTCAGGAATCGCTGGCGGTGCGCCGGGCTCACCTGCACCCTACATGGCTATTGGTGCATTGCTGTTTGAATCTATGGATGCATTTGGCGCCGCTATGGCTGCGCATGGTGCAGAGATCATGGCCGACGTTGCAAACTACACGGACTCCCAACCAGTCATGCAAATCAGCGAGGTTAAGGCGGGTTGATAGGCGCCAAGGGCAAGGAATTGGCTGCCTACGGCATCCTTTGGGACACCCACATGCCACCTGGGTATTCCCATTTGCACCTGACATTTGTACTATAAGGGTGTGCACTTTTTCCCGAGGCTAAATCTGTAGAAAGAAGCTAAATAAAAGGAAAAAGCACGATTTTCAGGCTGCGCCAAAGGACGCCCCATGATTACCATAACACCGCATAAATCGATCTACCAAAGGCTAAGCCAGGCGTTTCCCAAACCCGCTGGTGCGGCCAGTCGCTACCTGGATAAATACGTCAGCGCCCTGGAGCAGATGATTTTTGATGCCTTGCAGCGCGGACAAACACCCCTACAGCGCAAGCTCAACCTGTACTCATTACCGCTCAAACAACTGGCCGCACAGGGAGGCCAGATAGGACCCAACCGCATTCGATTGCATGCCTGGCTCAAATCGCAAAACTTGGAACTGGTTCAGGCCGTGACCCTGGGCTCTAACCTGACCGGCGCAGTATCCGAGGTGCGGCTAACTAATCTGGCGGCCATGACCAATGGCCTGGCCAACATCGAACATGCCATGCGCACAGCCCAAACGGACAGCGACATCGACCAGTACCTGGACGGCGACGCCCAGGCCAACTACCGCCTCTTTGACATGCTGTACCCGGACTACCGCTTTGACTGGACGCAGGCGCAAATCCATGCGGTCTTTGACCCAGTGCCCGTGGATATCCCCTCAGTCAAGGCCTACATGCTGTGGCTCAGCACCCAAGCCGCGCTGATCAATTCGGCACGAAAAGCCCTGTACCTGCGCCAAGCCAAGATCATCCTGACCGTGGCAAATCTCACCAAGGGGGTGTTTTACCAGCGCAAAAAGCCCAGTGAGTTTGGACGCATGTACTACGAGGGCATAAGCGTGCAAAGCGTCAACAGGGAATTGCGCCGCGCCATGCTGGGCAACTGCTTTGAGTACGACATCCGCAGCAGCGTAGTAGCTTGGAAAATGGGCTGGGCCCGCCACTGCATAGCCCACCATGGCATAAACCAAGACGTGCGTAAAGTCTTCCCAACGACCTTGACCTATCTGGAGGACAAGGCTGACTTCATGCGCACGGTGCGCGCCTTTACCTTTGCCAATGTGGATAAAAGCCAGGGTGAATTTCAAAACAAGCTGCTCAAACAGGCCTTTACCGCCATCAGCTTTGGCGCCCGAGCGCACAGCCGTGGCTGGCAGAACCAAGCAGGGCAGTGGACCAACCCGGCTTTGGTCCATATCCTCAAAAACACCGAGGACAGGGACAGATTCCTAAATGACTCCAGCGTCCAGGCATTCATCCGGGAGCAAAACACGCTAGATGACTACCTGGTGGATCTGGTCCAGCGCCACGAACCGCAACTGCTCAAGGATTCCCTGCTGACAGGGGCTAGTGGCAGGCCAGCCAAGGCCAAGGTGGTGGCATATCTTTACCAGCATGGCGAAACGCAGGTCATGGATGTGGTGCGCCAAGTGGCCGCTGAGCACGATCGAGTGCCCCTGGCCAATGTGCATGACGCCATATTCTTCAAACGCCGCCTGGGCGCAGACTTGAAGTGGCTGATCGAAGACCGCATGCAAAAGGAGACAGGCAATCCTTACTGGAGCCTCAGCCCCAAGGAGCACCTGCGCTACGAGCCCAAAAGCCTAGATGCTGCGGCCTATGAAAAAGCCCACAAGGAATGGATCGAGCAGGAGGAGGCCTATGCCAAGGCCTATTACGAGGGCAGGGCGGCGACCTATACCGAAGCCTGGTGGGCAGAGCAGGATGATTGAGCTGACCTAGTGCGAGCCCATGGGTTTGATGGGCTCCAGAGTGGTTAGTT
>Ga0209400_1004244_pt1 | contig 10181 bp, 9 predicted proteins | sample M_130807_EF_Meta_FD_187313 | JGI IMG/M metagenome (GOLD analysis project Ga0209400, IMG submission 187313) | Freshwater microbial communities from Lake Montjoie, Canada to study carbon cycling - M_130807_EF_MetaG (SPAdes) (version 2) | ecosystem: Environmental > Aquatic > Freshwater > Lake... | reverse complement strand
CGGCTTCCAGCAGCTCGCCGAGCTGGGTCACCGTGGCTTCGGTGATGGCACCTGCCGGCAGCATGACCCAGATTGCGCGGGGCTTGGCCATCTGGCTGACCATGTGCGCCATGTCGCGGCTGCCGGTGGCACCTTCGCCGACAAGCTGTTCCACGCTTTTGGCATTGGTGTCATAGACCACGCACTGGTGGCCGCCGCGCATCAAACGCCGCACAATGTTGCCGCCCATACGGCCCAATCCGATCATTCCGAGTTGCATTTTTATTCCTTCGGCAAGTTTCCAACAAAGGGGGCAATATAAGGGCAGATGCGAAGCGCCCATATTCGGCCCTGGGGTCCGCCCGCCAGCTTGGATGTCCAAGACCTTTCTCAGTTCGGATGCCGGGCCCGCAAATTCGCCCCGGAAGAGGGGCGTCAGCGGGGTGAACCTAGGGTTTAGCCCTAGATCTGTCAACCATGCCTAACACAATAATGTGCGTCGGATTCGTAACTACCCACGATGGAGAGAAGGCTCATGCAAGTTCATTTGAAAGTCAACGGCAAAGACACCACGGTTGATGCAGCACCCCACACTTTGTTGGTTCAGGTGCTGCGCGAGCATCTGAAGTTGACCGGAACCCATGTGGGTTGCGACACTGCCCAGTGCGGCGCCTGCACGGTGATGAAGGATGGCCGCGCCATCAAGTCCTGCAACGTTCTAGCGGCCCAGGTCGATGGTTCGGCTATCACCACCATCGAGGGCATCGCCGCTCCCGACGGCACCATGCACCCCATGCAAGCGGCTTTCAAGGACTGCCACGGCCTGCAGTGCGGCTTCTGTACGCCCGGCATGGTGATCAGCGCGATTGACCTGTGCACCCACTATCCCAAGGCCAGCGAAAGCGAAGTGCGCGCCCAGCTCGAGGGCAATTTGTGCCGCTGCACCGGCTACCAAAACATTGTCAAGGCTTTGCAGCAAGGCGCTGCCGCCATGGCCTCGGCTTAACCCCATCAAGGAGTACACACCATGGGTGCATCAGATTTTTCCAAGCTTCCCCACATCGGCGAATCCCTGCGTCGCAAAGAGGACTACCGCTTTTTGACCGGTGCGGGTAACTACACCGACGACATCACGATGGAGGCGCAAAGCTACGCCGTGTTTGTGCGCAGCCCGCATGCCCACGCCATCATCAAAAGCATTGACATCAGCGCGGCAGAAAAAATGCCCGGCGTGGTCAAAATTTTTATCGGCAAGGACCTTGAAGGCAAGATGGGCGGACTGCCCTGCGGCTGGTTGATCAACAACCCCGACGGCAGCCCCATGAAAGAGCCACCCCACCCGGTGCTGGCACTGGGCAAGGCACGCCACGTCGGTGACCAGGTCGCCATGGTGATTGCCGACAGCGTGGAGCAGGCCAAAAACGCCGCCGAAGCGGTTGAAGTCGACTACGAGGTGCTGCCCGCCGTCGTCGATGTGCGCGACGCTGCTACAGGCGCACAGTTGCATGATGCAGCGCCCAATAACCATTGCTTCAAATGGATTCTGGGCGATAAGAGCCAGGTCGACGCCGCGTTTGCCACTGCAGCCCATGTGACCAAGCTGGACCTGATTAACAACCGCCTGGTCCCCAACGCGATGGAGCCGCGCGTGGCGATTGGCAACTACAGCCGCGCCACCGAAGAGTACGTACTCTACGTGTCCAACCAAAACCCGCATGTGGAGCGCCTGCTGATGACGGCTTTTGTGCTGGGTCTGCCCGAGCACAAAGTGCGCGTGATCGCGCCCGATGTGGGTGGCGGTTTCGGCTCCAAAATTTACCTCTACGCCGAAGACGTGGCGCTGACCTGGGCCGCCAAGCAGGTCAACCGCAGCATCAAATGGACCTGCGAGCGATCCGAGTCCTTCCTGACCGACGCCCATGGCCGTGACCACGTGAGCCACGCCGAAATGGCCATGGACAAGGACGGCAAATTCCTGGCGATGCGGGTACACACCGACGCCAATCTGGGCGCGTACCTGTCGACCTTCTCGACCGCAGTCCCCACCATTTTGTACGCCACGCTGCTGGCGGGTCAGTACACCTGCCCGCAGATTTATGTCGAAGTGGACAGCTGGTTTACCAATACCGCGCCGGTTGACGCCTACCGTGGCGCCGGTCGCCCCGAAGCGGCCTACCTGCTGGAACGCCTGGTGAGCCGCTGCGGCTGGGAAATGGGTCTGGGTCAGGACGAAATCCGCAAGCGCAACTTCATCAACAGCTGGCCTTACCAGACCCCAGTGGCCTTGCAGTACGACATCGGTGATTACCGCGCTTGCCTGGACAAGGCCGAGGTGCTGGGCGACGCCGCTGGGTACGCTGCGCGCAAAGCGGCCAGTGCCTCCAAGGGCTTGCTGCGTGGTATCGGCTATTCCAGCTACATCGAAGCCTGCGGCATCGCACCGAGCAACATCGCCGGTGCATTGGGTGCCCGCGCCGGTTTGTTTGAATGCGGCGAAATCCGCGTGCACCCCACCGGCAGCGTCACGGTTTTCACCGGCTCCCACAGCCACGGACAGGGACACGAGACCACTTTTGCGCAGGTGGTGGCAGCTCGCTTGGGCGTGGCGGTGGAGGCGGTGGACGTGGTGCACGGCGACACCGGTCGCGTGCCATTCGGTATGGGCACTTACGGCTCGCGTTCGATCTCGGTCGGTGGCGCGGCCATCATGAAGGCCTTGGACAAGATTGAGACCAAGGCCAAGAAAATCGCGGCCCACTTGATGGAGTCCAGCGACGCGGACGTCGAATTCGCCAACGGCGAGTTCACCGTCAAGGGCACTGACAAAAAAGTGACCTTCGGCCAGGTGGCGCTCACGGCGTATGTGCCGCACAACTACCCGCTGGACAAGCTGGAGCCCGGTCTGAACGAGACCGCGTTCTACGACCCGACCAACTTCACCTTCCCCGCAGGCACCTACATCTGCGAAGTGGAAGTCGACCCGGCGACCGGCGTCACCCGCGTGGACAAGTTCACCGCGGTGGACGACTTCGGCACCATCATCAACCCGATGATTGTTGAAGGCCAGGTGCACGGCGGTCTGGTGCAGGGTATTGGCCAGGCGCTGATGGAAAACTGCGTGTACGACCGCGAAACCGGCCAGCTGCTGACCGGCTCTTTCATGGACTACACCATGCCGCGCGCCGACGATTTCCCCGAATTCAAAATCGGCAATGTCTGCACCCCCTGCACCCACAACCCGCTGGGGACCAAGGGCTGCGGCGAAGCCGGTGCCATCGGCTCGCCACCGGCGGTTATCAACGCGCTGCTGGACGCCTTGCACGGCCTGGGTGTGAAGGAATTCGACATGCCCGCCACGCCCCACCGCGTGTGGGAAGCCATCCAAGCGGCCAAAGCCTAAAGCGACCAAGGAGCACAGACCATGTATGCATTCACATTAGACCGTCCCAGCGCACTGGACGCCGCCGTTGCGGCAGCAGCCGGTGGTGGACAAATCCTGGCCGGTGGCCAGACCCTGCTTCCCTCCATGAAGATGCGCCTGTCCCAACCCGGCCACCTGGTCGACCTGGGCGGCGTCAAAGAGCTGGTGGGCGTTGAGCGCAACGGCGACGATGTCGTGATCGGTGCCATGACCCGCCATATGGACGTGGCCAGCAGCCCGGTAGTCAAGGCGGCCATTCCCGCTTTGGCCCACCTGGCCGCGCACATCGGCGACCGCCAGGTGCGCGCGATGGGCACGATCGGTGGCTCGGTCGCTAACAACGACCCTGCGGCCTGTTACCCCAGCGCTGTGCTGGGCTTGGGCGCATCGGTGCACACCAACAAGCGGCGTATCGCGGCCGACGATTTTTTCCTCGGCATGTTCACCACCGCCTTGGAACCCGGCGAGATCATCACTGCCATCAGCTTCCCCCAGCCGAAAAAAGCGGCTTACATGAAGTTTGTCCAACCGGCTTCGCGCTTCTCCTTGGTGGGCGTGTTTCTGGCGCAAACGGCGTCCGGCGTGCGGGTCGCAATCACCGGCGCGGGCCAGGGTGTGTTCCGCCACCACGGCTTGGAAGAGGCTTTGAACAAGAGCTTCACGGTCGCCTCGGCAGCGGCTGTGCATATCGACGCCAGCGAACTCAATGCCGACATCCACGCCAGCGCGGCCTACCGTGCTAACCTGATCAGCGTTCAGACCCAGCGCGCCGTGGCGCAGTGTCTGGCGTAGAAGCACTGCGGCGCTGCATTGCGTCAGTGGCCCCGTGTGCATAACGCGGGGCCCTTTTTTTTGACTGTGTATGACTACTTTTTCATCTGTTGACGCGCTGATCGATGCCTTGCGGGCTGCGGGCTATTTTGCCGACCGGCGTTTGGCCACTGCGGTGTTTCTGGCCCTCAAGCTGGAGCGTCCCCTTCTTTTGGAGGGTGAACCGGGGGTGGGCAAGACCGAGTTGGCCAAGGCCCTGTCGGTGGTCCTGCAACGCCAGCTCTTGCGCCTGCAGTGCTACGACGGCTTGGAGCAGCGCGAAGCCCTCTATGAATGGAACTACGCCGCCCAGTTGCTGCACATGCGCGCCGCCCAGGCGCACTTGGAAGCCGGCCCTGGCGATGCAGTCGCCCAGGTCGAGCGCGAGGTCTACCAGGACCGCTACCTGATCCGCCGCCCCCTGTTGCAAGCCTTGCAGGCACCGGCCCCTGGCGCGGTTTTGTTGATTGACGAGGTGGACCGGGCGGATGAACCTTTTGAGGCGTTTTTGCTGGAGTACCTGGGCGAGTACCAGGTCAGTATTCCCGAGATCGGTACCGTGCGTGCCGCCGTGAAGCCGGTCACGATTTTGACCAGCAACCGCACCCGTGAACTCAACGATGCGGTCAAGCGCCGCTGTCTCTACCACTGGTTGGACTACCCCGAACGCGACCGCGAGCTTGCCATCATCAATGCGCAGGTTCCCCAGGCGCCCGAAGCGCTGGCGCAGCAGGTGGCCGATGTGGTGACGCGTCTGCGCAGCCTGCCGTTTTCCAATGCCTTCCAGCGCGCGCCCGGAATCGCTGAAAGCGTGGAATGGGCCAAGGCGCTGGTGGCCCTGGACACCCTGGTGCTGGACCCGGAAGTGATGACGGATACGGCCGGCATCATGTTCAAGCAGCGCGAAGACGTGGCCGCTCTCACCACGGCCATGGCCGAAGCGGTTCTGCAAACGCCGCAAGCCGACGCGTGAGCCTGGGCGACTCCCGCACCGGTAAGTTCGCTGGGAACCTGGCCGCTTTCGGACGCGCCTTGCGCCGCGCCGGCGTCCCGGTGGACAGCGCGCGCATGGCCTTGTCAGCGCAGGCGGCGATGGCAGTCGGCTTGCAGGCGCGCGAGGACCTGAGCGCAGCACTGGAGGCGGTGCTGGTGAGCCGTGAGCAGGACAGGGCGGTGTTCAGCGAACTGTTTGAGGCCTTTTTCCGTGATCCGAATATGGCGCACAAGCTCTTGGCGCAGATGCTGCCCAGCGCCGAAGGCAAGGCCGACCCGAGCAAGCGCCGCCCCCGCGTGCGCGAGGCCTTGTCACCGCAAACCACCCTGGGCCACCAGGCCAAGCCATCGGGCAAGGACCAGAAGGTGGACTTTGACGCCGCCATGACGGCCAGCGATGTGCAAAGGCTGCGCCATGCAGACTTCAATGCATTGTCGGCCACGGAGTACCGTCTGGTGGAGCGTCTGGCCCGCGACATCGCCTTGCCGCTGCCCGAAACCCGCAGCCGGCGCATGCGCGCAGGCGGACGCGGCGCGCATCTGCACTGGGCGGGGGTGATGCAGGCATCGGTACGTTTAGGCGGCGAAATCCTGGATTTGCCCAAACGCCAGCGCTGCACCGAGGCGCTGCCTTTGCTGGTGTTGGTGGATGTCTCGGGGTCTATGGAGCGCTATGCGCGGCTGCTGCTGGCTTTTTTGCACGCAGCCACGCGCGGGCACCCCAGGCGCGATGTGTATGCATTCGGGACCCAGCTCACCGATCTGGGTGCGGCCTTCAAGCTGGGCGACACCGACGCCATGTTGGATCACGCGAATGCGCTGATTGAAGATTTTGCAGGCGGAACCCAGCTCGGTCAGTCTTTGGAAAGCTTGCGCATGCACCATGCGCGCAAACTGGTGGGGCGACGCACCATGGTGCTGATCGTCACCGATGGCCTGGACACCGGGGAGCCGCTGGCACTGGCGCGTGAATTGGCCTGGTTGAAGTTGCACACGCGTCGGATACTGTGGCTCAATCCCTTGCTGCGATTTGATGGCTACGCCCCCCTGGCGCAAGGCGCGCAAGCGCTGAACCGGGTGGCACATGGCATGGTTGCTATACACAACTTGACCAAATTGGAAGATCTGGCGCAAAGCCTGGCACGCTTGATGAAGAGCTAGGTTTGGCCCCGTACTGAACCGCTAACGAAAGGAACGACTATGGAAATGCAAGGCAGCCGCGAATTGGCAATCACCCAACAACAGGCTTGGGACGCCCTGAACGACCCCGAGATACTCAAGCAATGCATTCCCGGTTGCGACAAGGTCGAGTCCAGTGGGCCGGATGCTTATGTCATCGGTATGGCGCTCAAAATCGGCCCGGTCGCCGCCAAGTTCACCGGAAAAATCGCGCTCTCCGATATCAATCCCCCGCACAGCTACACCATCAGCTTCGAGGGGCAGGGCGGTCCCGCCGGACACGGCAAAGGCAGCGCCAAGGTCTTGCTCACACCCCATGGCAGCGGCCACACCTTGAGCTATTCGGTTCAGGCTTCCGTGGGTGGCAAGGTTGCCCAAATGGGCCAACGCTTGATCGACGGGGTTGCAAAATCACTTGCAGAAGACTTTTTCAAACGCTTTGATCAAACTATGCAAGCCAAATACCCTCAAGCTTATGCAACAGGTGCCGATACTGCAGCTATGACTGCTGAGGAACCGGCTGGCGTATCCCAATCGCTGATTTGGTGGCTGGCCGGGGCGGCGGTAATCCTACTTGGGGCCTTCTTGCTACGGTAAGCCTGCGCGCAGGCCGTGATTGGAGCGCTGGATAACACCAATTATCGGAGACGGAGCATGCGCAAATGGATATTTCTGGCCTTCATGGCCGCAACTCCGGCTTGGGCGGATTGGAACTTTATCGCCAAGACAGACGCCTTCAAACTTTACGGCGAGCCCAACACCAAGCAACGCAACGGCAATCTGGTGCGCATGTGGTCCATGGCGGACTACCAGGCTACGCAATCGATACGCCTGCCGCCGCCGCTGTTGTGGACCAATTACCAGTCCATGCGCGAGCTCAAAGAGTTTGATTGCGCAACCCGTCAGCACCGCTCGCTCAAGACCACCCTATTCGCGGTGCGACTTGCCAAGGGCGAGCCTATTTATTCATTTGAATCGGCTGGCGTATTTGCCCCGGTGGCCGCTGTGGCTCTGGATGAGGCGCAATTTCAATTCGCCTGCAAATAGGGCCGGGTAGCGGCCGCCAGCGGACCTAGGTCGCTTTGCGACTGACCAGCGATTTCATCGATCCCAGCAGTGGCCAAATCAGCATCAGCATAGCCAGACTGGAGATTGCGCCAACCAATTTGTTGGACCAGAATATAGAGACATCGCCTTGCGACAGCAGCATGGACTGGCGGAAACTGGCCTCGGCCATATCGCCCAGGACCAGGGCCAAGACCAGCGGTGCCATGGGGTATTTGAGCTTTTTGAACAAATAGCCCACCACACCGAAAACCAGCATCATCACCACGTCAAACATGGCGCTGTGCACGGTGTAGGCCCCGATGGCGCAAATCACCACGATCACCGGTGCAATCACCGAAAACGGAATCCGTAAAAAGGCCGCCCAGTAGGGCACGGTGGTCAGGACTACCAAAAGCCCGACGATATTGCCCAGGTACATGGAAGCGATCAGACCCCAGACGAAGTCCTTGTGCTCGACAAACAGCATGGGGCCGGGCTGCAAGCCCCAGATCATCAGTCCGCCCAACAGCACCGCAGCGGTGGGCGAACCCGGAATACCCAGGGTCAACATCGGCAGCAGCGCCGAAGTGCCGGCCGCGTGCGCGGCGGTTTCCGGTGCCAGAACCCCTTCAATCTGACCCTTGCCGAATGACTCCGGCTCTTTGGACATGCGCTGTGCGATGCCGTAGCTCATGAACGATGCGGGGGTCGCGCCGCCAGGCGTGATGCCCATCCAGCAGCCGATCGCGGTGGAACGCAAAAAAGTCAACCAGTACTGCGGCAGCGTCTTCCAGGTCTCCCACACCACTTTGGGGTTGAGCTTGGCCGACTTGCCCTTAAAGGCCAGGCCCTCTTCCATGGTGAGGAGGATTTCACCGATGCCGAACAGTCCAATCACCGCGATCAGGAAATCAAAGCCTTTGAGCAGCACCGGGAAGCCATAGGTCATGCGCAGTTGGCCGGTCACCGTGTCCATACCCACGGCGGCCAGCGCAAAGCCCAGCATCATGGCCACAATGACCTTGGTCGGGGGCTCCTTGCTCATGCCCACAAAACTGCAAAAAGTCAGCAGCTGGACCGCGAAGTACTCGGCTGGCCCAAAGTTCAGCGCAAACTTCGCCAGCACCGGTGCCAGAAAGGTAATCAGCGCGACCGCAAAAAATGCGCCTATGAACGACGACGTGAAAGCCGCTGTCAGCGCCTGGGCCGCCTTGCCCTGTTGGGCCATGGGGTAGCCGTCAAAAGTCGTGGCGACCGACCACGGTTCCCCCGGGATGTTGAACAAAATCGAGGTGATGGCCCCGCCGAACAATGCGCCCCAGTAAATACAGGACAGCATGATGATGGCCGAGGTCGGGTCCATCGAGAAGGTCAGCGGCAACAAAATCGCAATGCCATTGGCCCCGCCCAGGCCGGGCAACACGCCAATCAACACGCCCAGCGTGATGCCAATCAGCATGTACAGGATGTTGGGCAGTGTCAGCGCGACGGCAAAGCCACCGAATAGGTTGTTGACTTCTTCCATTAGAACCCCAGCAAGTTTTCAATCGGGCCTTTGGGCAGGGGCACCAGAAACCATTTCTCGAAGACCAGGAAAAACACCAGCGGAACCCCGATCGAAACACCCAGGGTCAATGGCCAGGCAAAGCCGCCATGGCGCCGCATGAAATAGCCGATCAGCAGTGCCGATGGCAGGTAAATGCCCAGGTAGACCATGGCGACAACATAAATCACCATGGGTACCAGCATCTGAAACACCGGTACCAGCTCCTCGCGGGTCGCGAACACGGCTTTTGCGGCACCCCATGTCAGCAGCGTGCGCAACACGATCAGGCCGCTGCTCGCCAGCAGGATCAGGCCAACGTAAAAGGGGAAATAGCCTGCTTGCGGGCCTTCGTCGCCCCAACCGGTGCCCACGCGCATGCTGTCGCTGATCACCAGAGCTGCAAGCCCCATGATGATCAAACCCACAATGAGTTCAGGGCCGCGTGTCAGGGTGACGGGGGAGTCTTCGCGGTCGCTCCCGTCCGGGTGGTTTGGAGTTGTCATGGTGTAAGCGCCTGTGGATGGCGGATCAGTTGGCCAGGAAACCGGCTTCCTTCATCAGGTCGCGGTGCTGTTGTTCTGTTTTGCCCAACCAGTCGACAAACTCTTTGCCTGACAAATTGGTCTGCTTGAACGCGCCCTCTTCCATAAACGCTTTCCACTCCGGCAAAGCGCGCACTTTCTGGAACAGGTCGAGGTAGTACTTCACCTGGTCTTCGGTCGCGCCTGGCGTCATAAAGATGCCGCGCAACATGAGGTAGTCCACCGGCAGTCCTGCGGACTCACAGGTCGGAATGTCACTCCAGGCCTGGGTGGCGGTCATCTTGTTTTTATAGGGCAGGCGTTCTTTGTCAAACACGCATAAAGGACGCAGGGCACCCGAGCGCCAGTGGTTATCGGCCTCAATCGGGTTGTTCACCGTGGAGTCAATATGTTTACCCACCAGCTGCACCGCCACATCGCCGCCGCCTTTGAGCGGGATGTAAATCAATTTTTTGCCTACGGTTTTTTCCAGCAGCACGGTGATGATCTGGTCCTCCTGTTTGGAGCCGGTTCCACCCATCTTGAAGGTCTTGTCGGGTGAAGCTTTGATTGCCGCCACGTAATCCGCCGTGGTTTTATAGGGTGTGTCAGCGTGGACCCACAACACAAACTGGTCCAGCGCCAGCATGGAAACAGGCGTCAGATCGCGCCAGGAGAAGGGCAC
>Ga0209400_1004243_pt1 | contig 10182 bp, 15 predicted proteins | sample M_130807_EF_Meta_FD_187313 | JGI IMG/M metagenome (GOLD analysis project Ga0209400, IMG submission 187313) | Freshwater microbial communities from Lake Montjoie, Canada to study carbon cycling - M_130807_EF_MetaG (SPAdes) (version 2) | ecosystem: Environmental > Aquatic > Freshwater > Lake... | reverse complement strand
TGCCATCTCCTTTTGTAGTTGTCTTGCTCCGTGAGCATACCACCATGTCATTGCAAAATCAAATGACCTATCATTAAATTGATAGCACCATTTTTCTTTGTGTAAATGATGGCAATTTCTATCTTCATTACCTGAATAGATAATTACTTTGCCACCATACTGGTTAATCTCCATCATAATATTATCAGCGGGGATACCAGCATCAAGTAACTTACCTACCCATGCCCTTACTCTATCTTGACGACAAGATAAACAAGGGCATTTGTGTTGTGTTATGTGTTCCATTAAACACCAAGTAGTTCTAATGCTCTAGTCTTAACACCATCATTACGACCAGCCATTGTGCTAACTGCTAAGTTCTTACCTTTAGCGTTGTAGTCAGCCCATTCTACGACTGCATGCCACATACCAAACTCTGTGTCTCGTATGTTTTCCTGTGTAGGGGAGGTAGCATAGATGTCAAACGATTTAGTTCTAGCATTGATTGCATTATTGAATTGTTTCTTTTCGCCTATTGATAGCAGGTGATACGGTGCTTCCTCTATCTTAGTAGGTAGTGGGAACACACGCTTGAAATAATTCTTAGCATGTTCATGACTTGCTTTTCTATCAAGTAATGTATCTGCTAGTGCAGTGTAATCATTAGCCATATCATATGTTAATTGTATGATGTTAGCAATCTCTGATACTGATAGCGTTGCATTAGTTGTATGGCTCAATGTATAAGTATACTTGTTTTTGTTCTTGTATATCTTATTGATTTGATTCATACAAAACAAACGCTCAATCACTGGTTTAATAATGACTGAACTACTACCATCATGGCTAGTCCTGGCTAGTAAGAATGCTGAGTGCGGGTCATCTGCAATGGTCATCTCCATTGGAGTTTCCATTAACATCCATACCTTTGCACCACCATCATACTCACCTGCGGCTGCGTATCTAAGTCCACTAGAATCAATTAAGTTATCTAATGCACCAAAGATTTCTGCATTTTGAAATACTTTGTAGCGATTACCTACTACACCAATGGCTGATGTCTCACCAAATGGTGTTGTTTTAATAACTGCTTTTTTGTTGTCAATTGGTATGCGATTAACTGTTAAAGGATAATCACCTGGGATTGTGTAGTTGGCTTCAATATCATGCAATGAAACTGTCCAGTCTAATCCTGCTTGACTGGCTACCTCACTGGCTGATGTAGCCTCTACTGCTACGCCTGCTTTATGCCATGCGCTTTTACGCACGGCTCCGTGTATAAGAGTTTCAGTTGTCATTGTTTACTTCTTCAACATCTATTGCATAGATAGTATCAACTACTTTTGGATGTAATGTTTGTGCCATTTTACCTAACTCACTAGGCTCCCATTGTGCATCAAATACTCTGCTCAATAGTTTTGCTAGTGGATACTCTGGGTTAAGAGTTAGTACTTGAAGCAACATAGTCTTGGCTTCCTCTATCTCTTCAACTTGATATAAATATCCACAAAATACTGTGGCTAATGGGATTGCTTTATCTTTAACAATAACATTACCAAGTAATGATATGTATTCACCTACATAATCTATATTTATTTCTTGCTGTACACCCATGATGAAATCACGGATTTGTAGGTTCTCATTGGTAGCAATCGCTACCTCTGCTATATGTTGGGCTGATGGTATAGTTCCATCTGCCAACTCGTTGATTGCTACACGAATGTTCTCAACAATACGAACATTAGTATCGCGGTCATTGGGATTGTATCTACCTTCTTGGTCAATCAACTCGGACTTAACTTGCTCACGCAGTAAGTCATAGTCTATTTTTACCATGTTATCTCCTTTGCTTGAGGGCGTTCTGCCCCTATTGGCAGACGCCCGACCTGCTATAGATATTTTGCTATTGAATTGTATGTAGATGTTGATACTGTTTCCTCATCAGTAAGTTGAAGGATACGGATAGCATTGCCTATCTCCTCTTTCATTTCACGATAACTATGAACATTCATTGTCTCAAAGTTACGCTCTGGTTCAATAGGAAAGTTACCTTCTTTTGTTGCGATATCAAAGTCAACATTAAGATTGTTAGTCCATTGACGATAGTTAGTTCTGATGTTTTCTGCTTTAGAAAAATTATCTAAAGCCCACTTCTGAATATCTATCTTCCATTTTTCTGTAGCCTTTTGATGCTCTGCTTCGGCTTGGTCTTGTGATGTGTAGTCAAGTTCTAACTTGGCTAGTGCTTGCTGTAACGCAGTGATTACCTTTGCTGTTGGTAACTTTACGTTGATTGTCCTGCCATTTCCTCTTGCCATTTGTATCTCCTTTGTTAGTTGTTGTGTCCCGTGTTCGCAGATGGCGGGACCACCCATCTACAATAGAATTACTAATGGAAAAGAGGCGACTATGAAAACGCACAAACATTAGTAACTCATTGCGAATCTACGATTACGCTGGCTAGGCCTGCATCTTTCGTAGAAATTTAATACCACCCTTTGCTTCGCCAATGGGCCCAAGCAACTGATGGTTTTTCGTAGCGGTGCTTTATATACGCCAGCCCCCGCTCAATCTGAAGCGGGGCTGGTGTCTTAGGGTCAAGCCCTAAAATTTGTGGGATACCACCAGCAGTAGACTCATCATTAACTGCTTGATGATTCCATGCTGATTCTTTGCCCCAAAGTTTTGTTAGTGCTGTGTATTCAGACTTGTTCCAATGTGGGTATTCCCATTTCATCAAGGCTCTGGCGTATGCCTTCGCCATGCGTGGTGTCCAGATAGATGTGTCTATGCAGTTGGCTTGTAATTGTGTTGCCACCGCTGCTGCGTATGCTGGACTGGGAAAGAATGGTATTGATAAGAACGCTAGTAGCCAACTTAAATACCCTGCTAACAATCTCTTCATCTAATAATCCTCCATGTGATATATCCAAAGAGTAATAAAAATGTCCAGGACTGTGTCGTTGTGAGGTATGAACTTTCAATGAGTTGTTCAATCATCTCACCCTGATAATCTCTTGGCTATGCTTGATACCCGTATCAAACTCTAACACATGCCATTCGGATGGGTCTTCAAGGGCATCATCGCCTGCTCTATCTACATCTATATGTGTAGTTCGGCATCTGACTTTGGCCATAATCCACACTGTATGTTGCCATTGTGGTGTGTCTTCCTCAAGCATTAGATTCCTCCTCATTCTTGGTAACATCATTAACTGTTGGCTCATCTACTACCCATACTCTACCTGTGGCTAGCAGTTCATCGTATACATCTAATAGGTCAAGCATTGCAAAGGCAAATGCTTCTTTGATTTTCATCAGTTCTTCTCTGGTTCTCATTTTTTATCTACTCCTTCAGCATATCCCATGAGATATACATTGCTTAGTAGTTCCATTATTCTTTCTTCACTCCATGCATCACTAGTTAAAAATTGTGCTAGTTCTTTTAAGTATTCATTTGTTGTTTGCGTTTTCATTGCTATTTACCTTTGCATCTTGCGTCTGGTTGAGGCCGCGTCACTCATGCGCTGAATGATTTGGTTCTGTGTTGTAATAATATATACGCAATAGCCGATAGTCAAGATGCTTGAGGCCAGGGCTATAGTTATACCTATGATGGTGCTTGTATCTAGATACATATTGAGTTCTCCTTTAACATTTTATTAATGGAACCTTCTGGACAATCTGTTATGTGTGCAACCTGTTGTATAATATTATACAATTCTTGGTTACATCTTTCACATACTGTTGTTGTGCACATTACATTCCTCTTTTCTTGGCGCGGATAGCCAACTTGCTTGGACTATATCCGTCAATGGTTTTGCCTGTTTTCTTTTGAACCTTAGGCTTTTTCTTGTAAGCCTTGCCGTTCTTTCTATTATTGTTTGCCATGCTATCTCCTGTTCGACTCGTAGTGCTCCAATGCATCTACTTTGCGGTTCCGCAAAATAAAAAAATTTTTGGCAGCAAGGTGAGGCAATAACCCCACCTTGCCTGTTGCTTAATGTTCTAAGCAACCCATATATTTATTGATTTGATAATGGCATGTGCTACAAATCGTAGCCCATGATGGAAGAGCCAGATAAGCAGTCATCTCATCTGGTTCAAACATAGGGAAGACATGTTTGCCTAGGAATAACCAACTAGGAAGACGATTGGTTATATCGTATACACCATCGAGGCATTCTCCATCACGGTTAGTCCATTGATGGCCGAAGCCTTTGTCGTTTGGTATATCCGAAGATTGAGCAGGTTCTGACTCCTGCTCACTCCTATTAATCTCTTGAAAGTTTAGTGCGGATTCCACACTAGAACCTTCTTGAAGTAAGTTACATTCTACGCAATACTCCTCACGAGAATCCAACTGAGTGGCTGGATTCTCATGGGAGCAAGAGAAGGAATACGTAGATGATGACAAGGCAAATGATGTCATCGGCTGGGTTGTTAGGCCAGAACGATATCGGTGATTACTAGGTTGTCATACCAAGTGCCAGGCTTTTTGCCAGCCTTGGTTTCCATGTAACCTTTGATATTGACCACTGCGTCAGTAGTATCCACAAGATTTTTGCGGATGAACTCAAGGTGGTCAGGGTTAGCAGTAGTCACGATGCGGGAAGCAACGAAGACGGATTGGTAAGAACCGTCTGGTTGAGCAACTGCTCTGCTGTCAAGGATACCAAGATTAAAACGGTTCTTGTTATCCCAGACCTTGTTAACACGGGCATTCTCAAATGAGAAGTTATTCATGTTACTATCTCCTTTTCACTAGGGGACTTTTCCCCTAGCACTAAGCGCAGGGGAAAATCCCATGCGGTAACCAGATACATTCTGATTACAAAAACCAGACACATCTGCCAGAAGGGAATTGTCAAGCAGCCTTTCCGCTTGACAAGGAATGAATGGCTGACACAAAAACTAAACATTAACTGAGGCGCCAGATAGGTGATTGACCGCGCCGAAGACTGCCTTCCGTCCAGCACGCTTCTATACTGTATGATAGGTGGCTGTAACGGTCTAGGGTCAACGCGTATTGACCCCAGATTGATTAATAGTTGGCTGAGTATGTATATGTATCTACCTAAAAGATTTTCCCGTACAATGTATCTCCCCTGCTACTGTCCCAGTTTGTCCTATTTTGTAATAGTTTTGGGCAGGGCCAAAAAAATATTTTGGCCAAAAACGTTCGTTTTGGCTGTTTGAACGGATTATACTATATAGAGACTGTTTTATTTTTAACAGTAGCAAGTTCTTTAAGAACTTGCGTTACAGACTGTATCTACTACCTGTTACTAACTGACAGTAACTGAATGAAAACGGGACAGGACTATGAGTTTTGACAAAGGGGGTACTAACCCCAAAACACTGGCTATGGCAGCAGCAAAGGCTAAAGTTCTAGCCTTGGTGTCCGAAGGACACTCTGTCCATAAGGCTATGGAACTATGTAACAAGAAGCCCGACACCGTGAGAATCTGGTGCCTGAGGGATAAGAAGTTTGCCGCTGACCTTACTGAGGCCAAAGCAACCGCAAAGGATGCCTCCCTCTCTTCTTTGGGTATCCCTAAGGAAGAAATAGACTTTCCTAGGTTCTCTGAGATATTTCTACAGCAGAGGGTATTCCCTCACCACTTGGATTGGATTGACTTACTAGAAGACCGCGAGCCTTCATGGCTTCACCCTAGTATGGTTTATGAACCTGGCGACCCCTCTCGTCTCTTAATCAATGTGCCACCTGAGCACGCTAAGAGTACGGTCATCACCGTAAACTACTCCACATATCGCATTGCCCTCAATCCAAATATCCGCATCATTGTGGTTTCTAAAACGCTAATCAAAGCACGCGAGTTCGTGTACGCAATCAAGCAACGTCTCTCCCATCCACGCTGGTTAAAGTTGCAAACAACTTTTGGCCCCGAAGGTGGTTGGAAAGAAGACTCTGATACTTGGCGAGTTGATACCGTTTATCTTGGGGGCGATGCCCGAAATTCATCAGAGAAGGACCCAACCATACAAGCACTAGGTATGGGTGGACAGATTTATGGAGCACGTGCTGACCTCATCATTCTTGATGACTGTATCACTACGGCTAACGCCCATGAATGGGAAAAGCAAATCAACTGGTTACAAAAAGAAGTTATTACCCGTTTGGGTAAGAACGGTAAGTTATTAATCGTAGGGACACGAATTGCGCCACAAGACTTCTACAAAGAACTCCGCGAGACGAAACACTGGTCTGGTGGTAAAAGCCCTTTTACTTATATGGGCATGCCTGCTGTTTTGGAATATTCAGAAAAGCCGAAAGACTGGGAAACGCTCTGGCCTAAGTCGGATGCTCCATGGGATGGGGATTCTGAGGTTCCTGACGAAGAAGGACTCTTCCAAAAATGGGACGGCTTAGCACTATTTAAAAGAAGAAGTGAAGTCACACCATCAACATGGGCGTTGGTGTACCAACAAGAAGATGTTCAAGAAGATTCTATATTTCCTCCCTTACTTGTTCAAGGTTGCATCAATGGACAACGCAAACGCGGACCGCTGAAAGCGGGTTCCGTGGGACATCCCTCGCACATTGAGGGGTATACAATAATCGGGTTCGACCCCGCAATGGGCGGGAATGCCGCGTTTGTGGTGGTTACTTATAATCGCGCAGATGGCAAGATTTATGTTATTGACTGTGTAAACATGTCAGAACCTACTCCTCAAAAAATTCAAACAAGTATAGAAGAATTAATTTTAAAGTATAGACCACAAGAATTACGTGTTGAAATTAACGCACACCAGAAAGCGTACTCATTAGATGATGACCTTCGCAACTGGCTTGCTTCTTATGGATGCAGATTAGAGTCTCACTTTACTAGCAAGAACAAATGGGATTCAAATTTTGGTGTGGCTGGTATGTCAATGCTCATGGGCACTGAAAGAGATGGCAAGTTCCAGAATAATAATATTATTGAAATTGCATCTACTGACCACTCAGAAGGTCTTAAAGCATTAGTCCAACAGTTAATAACTTGGAAGCCTAATACTAGGGGCAAGACAGACTGCGTTATGGCTCTATGGTTTACCGTGCTTAAGGCAAGGGAACTCATGCAGCAGAACAGCAGGATAAGTCGTTACGCTTCTAATCGCTGGTCAACTAAAGCACAAGATAGCAAGAAGTACTCAATCAATCTAGACGAAGCCTTTGCAGAGCAATGGCAAGACACTTACGGATAAGGACATAACATGGCTAACCCAATCAAGGTAGTTAGAGCAATTGAAAAAAAAGCACGTAAAGAATTTGATATGTCTAAAGGTATTACTACTGGCAAGGCAAAGTCTGTTAAAAAACGTGAGACTGCAAAAAGAAATGCAAATAGCATGCAAGGCCAAGGTGGTTATTCTGTATTTAAAAAGGCAACATCTAATAAAAAACTTGGTGCATCAAACAGAGCAGGTCGTGGTTTTATGAAATCAAAAGTAAAAGAAATGGTTAAACAAGAAAAAAAAGCAGGTTTTTCACAAAATACTAAATTTTTTAATTCAGAAATAAGAGATAAAGGTCGAACTCCTTTTCAATTTTCAAGTGGTGAGAAAAAAGTACCAGTAAAGAGACGGGGCAAGTAAATGGCAAATCCTATGAAGGCTATTAAAGCAGTAACTCGTGTTGTTGGTGGAATCACTGGCAAGGGTAGCAAAAGTGTAAACCCTACTTATGCAGAGTCTAGAGCAAACAAACGTGGACTTAAGGCTGCTAATAAACCAACTAATAAAACTGGTTCAAAGCAAGACCGTGCAGACCGTAATTTTTATCAAAATAAATCTAACTTTATAAAGAATTCTGACCCCCTGCGTCCTAACCGTGTTCGTGGTGGAAGTTTAGGAGCAATGAAAAAGTATGGTGATTTAGGAGTTGCAACAGCAAAACTAAGTCCAAAACAGGCTGCATTTAGAAAAGAAGTTACAGAAGATTTAAATAAAAAAAGACGAGGTAGATAATGGCTACCTCTAGTAAAGCAAACCTTGGTACTACTAAAAAGTTAAAGCCATCTGGCAATGTTAAGTTTATTAAAGACTATGTTTTTGACCCAAGCAGTAAATCAGATTGGGCATGGACATTAGCAGGAGGACGAGTTGTTGGTGGTATTGGTAAAGCAGGTAAAAAGTTTGTAACTAAAGTTTATAGAAACATGGGTAAGTAATGGCTATTGACCCAAGCAAAATTGCTAAGGCAATCCGTGCTGCACAAGCGGCTAAGAAAAAAGTAGCCAAGATTCCTACCAGTCAAGCCAGAAAAGTTGCTATAGAACAAATACGTGGTTTTTCAAAAACTAATCAAGGCACTGCTGCTGAACGAGTTGAAAGAACAATAGTTAGAAATAGAAAAATTTCTAAAAGAACTGGACTTAGTCCTGAAGAAAAAAATAGATTAACACAAAAATTTCCAATTAATAAACAACAGGGTCGTCCTCGTAATCCTGAAGATATTAAACGTGGTGAACGTCTATCTGCATATGAAGCGCGTATGAGGTTAGGTAACCCACCAAAGCCTAAAGCAACTAAGCCAGCCAAAAAAGAAGTTTTTTTAACTAGAGGTAAGAGCATTGCTAAACGTTCTGAAGTTGAAGAAGTAGCAGCAAAACGTTTGGAAAAACAAGTAAGAAAAGAAAAACTAGCAGGGATGCTTAAAAAGATGGACCCTGCTGATAGAAAACGTTTAGAAGCAAGAGTTCAAGTTAAAAGAGCAATGCGTGATGAGGCTGCTGGTAAAACTAAATATGGTATGGATATAAAGCCACGTCAACAACTTGATGAAAAAGTAATAGAGCGTGTTAAAGAACTTACGGCTCAAGAAAAAAATAACATTGCTAGAAAAGAAGCAATTGAATTTGGCCAACGCAGGGAAGCAGATAAACGTGCTGCAGAAGGTCTTAAGGCAAGAAATAAAAATATTGCGGATAAAATGAAAAATATGACACCTGACCAAAAAAGAAGATTTGTAAACTATCTTAGAGAAAGCGGCTGGTAATGGTTGACCCTAAGAAAATTATTAAAGGTGTTAAAGCAGTTAAAAAAGCAACAAAGAAAAAACCAATGAGTCCTAAACAAAAAACTTATCAAATCCGTGGTGCTGAACAAAAAAGAGAAAAAGAATTAGATGCTAATGGCGGAAGAGCATCTGCTGCATTTATTGCAGACTTAAGAAGAAAAACATTTCCTGAACAATACAAATAAGGGTAGGTAAATAATTGTTAAATATTAGACAAGTTGCAGCAAGAGTTGAATCTCTTAAGCAACGTTCTACCGAAAGAGACCGCAGAGCACAGGATGTTCTTGCTGTCCGTAAAGGTAATATTGCTCAGGTATATCCTAACTTTTTTCCGTCAGGTGTAGAAGCCAACGTAGTAGCAAACTTTATTGACATTGTTGCCCGTGACCTATCTGAGGTAATGGCTCCACTTCCAGCAGTTAATTGTTCTGCAGCAAATCAAGTATCTGACCGTGCTCGTTCTTTTGCTGATAAGAGAACCCGCATTGCTGCTAACTATTTTGTTCATTCTAATTTACAAGTGCAGATGTACACAGGTGCAGACCATTACATCACATTCGGTTTCGTCCCATTCATAATTGAATTAGACGAAGAAGCGGGGCTGCCGCGTATACGTGTAGAAAGTCCAGTTGGGGCTTACCCAGAATTTGACCGCTACGGACGTTGCATTGCCTTCGTGAAGAGATACTCATTAACACTTGCTGAGTTAGTAGCCCAGTTCCCAGAATATGAACAACAGATTCTAGGACCTAATGGTTATGACCAAAGTTTAAATACATTGATTGAGTTCATTCGTTACTACGATAAAGACCAATCATTAATTTATATTCCTGCTCGCAATAATTTAATCTTATCTCAGGCTATTAATCCAACTGGTAAAATGATGGTAATAGTTGCTAGACGTCCCTCCGTAGATGGAGAGATGCGTGGACAGTTTGATGATGTTCTAGGTATCCAACTGCTTCGTAACAGGTTCGCATTACTCGCGATGGAAGCAGCAGAGAAATCAGTTCAATCACCAATCGTTGTTCCTAACGATGTTCAAGAAATCCAATTTGGTGGAGATGCAATTATCCGCACCAATAACCCTGGCGGAGTAAGACGTGTAGAACTTCCTATTCCAAATGGTGCATTTACTGAACAATCATTACTGCAACAAGAGTTACGTTTAGGTACTC
>Ga0209400_1004242_pt1 | contig 10184 bp, 23 predicted proteins | sample M_130807_EF_Meta_FD_187313 | JGI IMG/M metagenome (GOLD analysis project Ga0209400, IMG submission 187313) | Freshwater microbial communities from Lake Montjoie, Canada to study carbon cycling - M_130807_EF_MetaG (SPAdes) (version 2) | ecosystem: Environmental > Aquatic > Freshwater > Lake... | reverse complement strand
ATTCTTGTGTGGCACACTTTGGACCGACATGAATCGCGAAGATCCTGATACCTTGTATCGCATTCGTAGTTACATGAATGATTTTAGAATCATCAAGGACAGTCGCTATCCTGTGCATTACAAAGATCCAGAAGGTGTTTTTCATACTCGTGAAGGCCGATTCAGTCCCGAAGCCAGTGTGGAAGAGCATCGGGCCATGTTGAAATTTGTTGAAGAGTCAGTTGCGGCCAACCCCACTGCTAAGTACGTGGTAGTTGGTCATCATGCACCCAGCAAGGCATCAACTCATGCACAGTACGCAGATCAAACCATGGTGAATGGTGCTTACAGTAGCAACTTGGATCAGTTTATCCTTGATCGCCCACAAATCAAATTGTGGACACATGGACACACTCATCATGAGTTTGACTACATGATCGGCTCATGCCGTGTGATGTGCAACCCACGTGGTTATGATGGATATGAACAACAGGCAGATCAATGGAAACTGAAAACAGTAGATATCTAAATTGGTTCCGGTACAGTGGGATCAGTGTTATTGTTACGCTGAACCCACTGCATTGGCGCATGATACCCGGTGCCAGACGTGAACCAAATGATGGTTGGCCCAGCCCCAATGAGCGCACCTGGAGTGTGGGTTGGTTGTTCTTGACCATACGTGGTTGGGTTGACAATGGTGATTGGTAATGCGAGAGCATGTGGAGTGGATCATACTTACAGTACTGATTGTGTTGGTTGTGATCAACAACTGTGTAATGGGCGAAGATGGTGAACGTGCGGCACTGGATCGAATGCGCAACTCAAATGGATACTTAATAAGATATGAATCAACAAATTATTAATCAACAAACTAAAAAACTGGCAGAACATGCAGGATTTGTACTGGATGAATTACCAGATACAGTACTACAGCCATTGGAGATATTTGCTGATCTATTGCGAGCCGCCAACACTCGTGAAGTGATTGCATTGTGTGCCAGCACAATTGACAACAACTTAGATGAGCAACAACAAAAAGAAGCATGGCTACTCATTGCACGAGCAAGAGTCGTTAACACTTTGTAGAAGCCGTGGTAATTTACGATATGAACAAACAGACTAAACAACTAGCGGAACAGGCAGGATTTGTACTGGATGAATTACCAGATTCGGTACTTCAGCCATTGGAACAATTTGCAAAACTATTACGCGAAGCCAACACTCGTGAAGTGATTGCATTGTGTGCCAACACCATCAACAACAACTTAAATGAACAAAAACAAAAAACAAAACGTCGTTGGGATATTGTGGAAGCCGCGGTAATAGTAACAGCATTGGTAGCCTGGGCCATCTGGTGGTACACTCAATCCCATTGATAAAGGATAGAATATGAAAGTATATATTGGCAAATATCGAGATCACTGGATCTCACCTTACACCATGTTGGACTATGCATTCTTTTGGACTGACTGGTCAAAGTGTGCTCGTGACCGACGTATCCGCAGTCTTGAAGATGAACGCAACTATGTGGATCGTCCAGACTGGGTTGAGAAGTGGAGTGATCGACTGGAACCCATCAGCCATGCTATCCAATGGATCTTGGATCGTGTGCATCCAGCCATTAACATTGTGAAAATTGACTACTGGGATACCTGGAGCATGGACCATACCTTGAGTCCCATCATCCTGCCCATGTTGCGACAACTGCAAGCCACCAAGCATGGTAGCCCTTTTGTAGATGATGCGGATGTACCTGAAGAACTACGCAGTACCAATGCTCCGCCCAAAGAAAACGAATATGACACAGATGCCAATCACCATGCTCGTTGGGATTGGGTTATGGATGAAATGATCTTTGCATTTACTTGCAAAACAGATGACTCCTGGGAAGATGCTTTCCGTTCGGGCGAACATGATATGTTGTGGGTACCTGTGGACAAGGATGGCAATGAAGTGCCCAAAGGTGAACACAAGCATTATCAAATGAAAGACGGCCCTAACAACACATACAAGTGCGATTACGAAGGCATGCGAGTGGTAGAAGCACGTATTCAAAACGGCTTCCGCTTGTTCGGCAAATACTATCAAGCACTTTGGGACTAATGAAAATCGTTCGTGTAGAACCCGCAGTGCCCACGGTGAGCATGACCTGGATGATAGGATCACGCTGTAATTATGCGTGTTCTTATTGTCCGCCAGAGTTGCATGATGACACAAGCCCACATCCGGACCTAGATAAACTCAAGCAGGTGTGGCAAAACTTTTATTCCAAAACACAACATACAGGGTTGCCTTACAAAATTTCCTTTACCGGCGGTGAAGTTACTGCTAACAAAAGTTTCTTGCCCTTGATAGAATATCTACGCAGTGATTTTGATATTTCACAAATTGTTGTAACCACAAACGGTAGTGCCAGCACAGCCTATTACTTGCGCTTGGCCGAACTAGTTGATGCTATTAGTTTTAGCACACACTCAGAATACTGGGACGAGCACAAGTTTTTTTCAACAGTGACAGCAGTAAACGAAGTTATGATTCGTCCTAAAAAAAGTTGTCATGTCAACATCATGGACGAAGCCTGGAACCGAACAAACTTCTCACGCTATCAAGAGTTATTGAACAGGCACAATGTAAGTAACAGCATTAATCTTATTAGATATGACTAAACACCAAAATTACAATTGCCGGGCAACGGATGAGCAAGGGAACGAACACCTTGTGTATGCCAACTGGATGCACAATGAGGGCTTGGATCATTGGCAAGGCTATCGTTGTGATGCTGGCCACACTAGATTTTATATTGACAAGAATTTTGATGTTTGGAGTGGTGAATGTAAAAACGATCTTCTTGGTAACGCATTAACTGATTGGTCTCCCAAGACTGATACAGTGTGCAAACGCACAACTTGCACTGGTTGCACTGACGATTTAATTACTAAAAAGTATCAAGATGGCATTTAAACACATGATTAGAGACATGATGACCTACGCTGAAAACTTGGGTGTGAAATTTACTCCTAACTCCATACCCCGGAGTGACTATGATGAGTGGAAGAAGCAGTACACCTGGGACGCTCTCCGTGATCTACGCTATGGACAAAGTTTCTGCAATTACTTTGGTATTACAGATCACAGAATCTTCTTTGAGCGAAACTGGTTGGTGTGCGACACAGTGATTCAGCGAGAGTGGCTTGCAAGATCCTAAATTTCCATATGGTGCATGTATTGACTGGGGATATCGCATGGACACCCAGTCGCAATGGGATGATGTGGCCATGTGGGGATTTGAAACATTTGGTCTTCCTGGTGAACGTTACATAACTGACATAAATGTCAATGATATGACCTGGTGGTTTCGATCTGACCAGGATCGACTGGTGTTTGTACTACGCAACGGACAGGCTCGATGCACACAATTAGAATTAGCAACATAGAAGTTTATGATGCAATTGATCTAAAGAATCAATTGCTCCTGGCGGGCTTGGTTATAGACCAAGACTTTGAATGGGCTTGGATTACCGCTGATTACAACGACGTAGAAGGATGGACACGGCAGAAACATGCAGAATTTCGATTTCGTGATCCAGTCTTGGCCACTTTCTATCAGTTGAAATGGGCACAATAATAAGTATTGCTGATGAAACACACGCATGATACACCGTTTGAAATTCGTCTAGGCGACAGTTTCAACCATGCCCGAGAAATCAATAAACCTTTTGGTGAATTGGATCGTGTGTTGGCTTGGTGCAAAACTGAGTTAACAGGTGAATGGCGTTGGCAACTGATAGATGTCAGTACGGATAAACGACCAGGTCGTTACATTTTCTACTTTGACTCTGAGCGTGATTACTTTGCATTTACACTATACTGGCAGTAGTACTTTTGTAGTACTTGACAACAAACCCCGATTCCTGTATAATCAACTCATAACAACTTTTAATAGGTGTCACTTTGAGTATAGAAATTAAAAATCTAACTGCCGAGCAGGTGGAAATGCTGGATGCTATGTGGGCATGTGAGTCAGCAGAAGAATACTTGACATGGTATCACTTGCTGGATGCCGAAGATCAAGAAATGGCCGATGTACTGCAACGCATGATTATCCTTGAGACCATGGATGAGATGCTGGAAGAAGTCAGCGATGGCTACACTGATATCAAATCTTACTTGAAAAAGTTCATGCTATGAACCATCACTTTGTTGTCATGTGGGATAACACTGGCCTGGAGTACATAGGCGACATTACTGCGGACGAAACAAATCGTAGTTGGTCGGCGCTGAAGGGCAAACTGGTTGGTAGTGCCTTGCCCAATCTCAACCACATGATACTTCGTGCTAGATACAATCCACAACGTCACTATGAGATCTATCAGATAGAAGCCACAGATGGCATCACTGCTGATGACATACGAGACATGTTTGCGGCCAGCCCCCAAACAGCCGCGGACACAATCCGACGCCTCGGCCACTGTTACTTTAGTGACCGAGTGCAAGAAGACCGTGTGGTAATACGTTAAAAATATGTTACAAGATCCTAGACTAATTGAGGCATTCCGACTTCTAAAGGAAGTGGTAGATGAAACTGGTATCAATCTAATTGACAATTACGGTTATCGAGAATATACTGCCAATGAACTTCTTAAAAGTTATCTTCCAAGCATAAAGAAAGTGATCGGACGTACTGGAGACGATGCTAGTGCCGTCGAAGAAGGTTACAAGCACATTGAACAGAAGTCAGGAACAGGAAAAGCAAAGACCCTGACCATGGCCTGTTTTCCAGACATGATGTTTGACAAGCAAAGTGATTCTGTACGTCGTGCATACATTTACAATTATGATGGCTTGAGTCTCAGTTTCTTTGAGTACTACCGACCTTACCCAACTGCAATGGTGTTTGTTACCAAAGATCATGTGTCTAAATTGCACCCAACATTTAAAAAGAAACAAGATGTTAAAGTAGCAGATTTTATTCAACGCCAAGCCCAAGGTAAGAATATTGGACACGATGCAATTGTTATAAAATTGCAAGAGATTGTAACAACTGTGGGAGAAGAAAATCTCATTTGTTGGTTACATGATCAACAGGTTCCACCTGTAGATTTTTTTCGCTGGCTAAGTAACAAAGAAATAAAGATCAACCAATGACAACATACCAAGTTTACAATCAATCTTGTATTGAAGGCATGTGTGAGCATGTAACAGATGACAGCATTGATCTAATCTTTACTGATCCGCCTTATGGCATCAAAGGTGATGAACTGGATGTGCATTACCATAGAGATGAATCAAAGGTAGTGCCAGGCTACGTTGATGTACCATTGAGCGAGTACGCCAAGTTTAGTATGGATTGGATCAAAGAATGTGAGCGTGTGCTACGACCGGGTGGCAGTATGTACATTGTGAGTGGTTATACCAACCTACATCACATTCTCAATGCATTACATGCCACAGGGCTGGAAGAAATCAACCACATCATTGCCAAGTACAGTTTTGGTGTCAGCACCAAGAACAAGTTTGTGAGCAGTCACTACCATGTGCTATTTTGGCAGAAGCCAGACCGAGGTAGCAAGAAACGCACATTCAATTCCAACTACAAGTATACAGACCAAAAAGACAGTTATCATGATCGACTGAGTGTACAAGACATGCCCAGGGACTACAAGCCTGGACAAGTCAAAAACAAGAATCAATTGAGTGAAGACTTTATTGAAAAGTTTATCATGTACTCCAGCAACCGAGGAGACACAGTACTGGATTGTTTTGGTGGTGGCTTAACCACAGGTAGAACAGCACTACGCTGGGGTCGCCGGTTTGTTGGCTTTGAACTCAACACCCATGCATATGACGCTTTCGTTCCCACTTTGGCCGAGGTACAAGAGTTGCCAGATCCTGTGCCCAGTACACCTGATGCCGTTGAATTGGCCAAACGTCAAAAACTGCGAGATGGATGGAAGCGAGATCGGTTGGCAAAAAAAGCAAACAAATTGTCCGAAATCACTTGACCGTAATCTAATATTACTATATAATATGCATAAGTTAGCCAAGTATGGTACTTGGCGGCTTATTAACCCGACGTATTGCACGTCACAGAAAGGAAACTATCATGGCACAAAAACGCCTTACCCGTAAACTCACCGACGTTATTGCTGAGGTTGAAACACAACTTCGAGCACACTATAACGTGACCCAAAAAGACCTTGATGCATGGCGAGCCCGTGCAAAGGCTTTGTCGCACAAATTCCCTAACAGTTCAATGATCGCAATTGAAGATCTTTGGATTGACTATGAGGTTCAGCGAGATGTGTTGCACAAGCACATTATCAACATCATGAAGAAGTGGGATCCACGTATTTGTTCGCCTGGATCTGCTTGCCGATTCGGAGGAAAACCTCCAATCTTTTTGTACGACGCACAACACCGCACTATTGCGGCAGGACTATTAGGTTATACGGAAATACCTTGTGCTGTAGTAGACACCTTAGATGTTAACTTTGCAAGTTATGCATTTGAAATGCTTAATGATACAGGTGTCAAACGACTCACACCTGGCGACCTGCATCGCAACGCATTGGTACGTTATAAAAATGGCAGTCGAGATAAAAAAGTGGTCGAAGCCCGCACCATGCAGGATCAATTTGATCTAGTTGGTATCGACTTACAAGACAAAGGTTCACGTGCGTCAGATAATCTGCGTGGCGATAACGATTACTTCTTTAGTCACTTTAAGTATGCACAAAAAGGCATCGAAGTTGACAACAGTGGCAAAGTCTTACTAGACATATTAACTGCAATTAAAGACACGTTTCCACTGCAAGAAGAAATTGATCAAGGTGTGTACATTGGATTGTACGAACTGCATCGTATCTCAAGCGCCAGTGCCAACACTAAATTACGAGCAGGCTGGATGAAGGATGTGCTAGAAAAGGTCAAATCCACATTCAAGAGTTCATCATTGGTACACTCCAAGGCCAAAATACAATGGGATCACGTGAACCCAGGTGCAACTTGGTCTGCGCCCAGTGCTATGGCTAACTTTTTGCGTGAGTTGTACATACGCAATGGTGGCATGTTGAATCTACCTTATCACGGCGAAGGTTCTAAAATGGGCATTGAAGATAGCAACATTGCAGAAGGTTTGTTTCCTACTGTAGAGGCTTAATATGTTAAAAGAATCTCTAGATCAATTTACGCCGCCAGTGTACGGCAAGACCAAACGCACATCAGACACTTACCGAACAGTAGCAGGTTACTGCCAACGCAATTTGGTTCGCTTGGTTGAGGATTATCATGCCGTACAAAACGACCAACAATTGCTTCGTGAGATTCGCAATGATATTGATGCATATCTGCGTAGATATCACGAGTACTGTATCCAACAACGTGACGGCATGAAAGCACACTATCACGAAGTTGGTGCAGATGAAGAGTGTGACTTTGAACATCTAATTCCAGCCGCACGAATCCGTGATTTACTGCTGGCCAGTGCCATTTCTGTGGAGCAGGCACTAAATGCGCCAACTGTGCGATTGAGCCGAACAAAACATGACGCTTTAAGAGAAGCAGGGTGGGCCAGTACCACCCCAGACATGTGGCGTCCGTTTCAGCGTTATACTCAGGTGTTTGATGCCACGTACGAAACACATGATGGAACTCAAATTAATCCCAGCACTTGGACCTTGGAACAGCACTTTGACTATTTCAAGCATTTGGTAATTAACTAAAAAGTAATACTTTAGTACTACAAAAACCCTACAGAAATGTGGGGTTTCTTTTGGTTGACCGAATATTCCCTTTTTGCTATAATACTTGTATAGAAACTAAAAAGGAGTTCAAAATGGGTACACGCAGTCGCATTGCAGTCATGCACGGTCCTGTTGCCAAGTCAATCTATTGTCATTGGGACGGCTATCTTGAGCACAATGGTGCTATTTTGCAAGAACACTATGACTCCTCCAAAGCCAACCAACTGGTTGCCATGGGTGATATGAGTAGCCTACGTCCTGAGATTGGCGTCAAACATCCTTTCAGTTGTCTGGATCCTGAGGCTGGTAGCGACTATGAAGAACGTTATGGCAACATGTGTACCTTTTACGATCGCGACCGCGGTGAAACAGAATGCACCTGGTCAGTAGATCACACGTTTGAAGACTTCTTGGACCGTGCTAAAGGTTGTGCCGCTGAGTTTTACTATGTGATGAAAGATGGCACATGGTATGTGGGCGACACTTATGGCTCTACTGAATTAAGTAATAAGTTAACACCACTTGCAGAAGCCATGCAAGCCGTGGAAACGGTTGACCAATAATCGCAGAACTGCTATAATATACACATATTAACACAACTAGGAGTTAGAAAAATGAGCAAATATGATAACCGGTCTTTTGTAATGTTACCCAACGAAGCAAGCACCAAAGCATTTAATGCATTGGCAGATCGTATCCGGTCTGAAATAAATCAAACTTCTGCATTTTTTGCTGGACGCAAATTTTCTTATTCTGAATGGGTAGAAGTAACTGCTGGACTAATTAAACTTCGTCCCGGCTTTGGCTCTAAAGGTGGATCAGATTATTCTGTACTTGAAGCGCAAAAACGGTTCGCACAAGCACTAAAAGCAAAATTTGGTCTCATTCATGAATTGAAGTAATATGAAAATACTCAATAAACTAGTTTCGTTCTTTTCAATTAATGACGAGTATCGCAACGAGCAAGGGCGTAAATTGTATATGAAATATTATTATGCAAAGACCGATGCCGAGATACAATCAGTTAAAAACGAAATTATAAACTTCTACGGTGAGAACCCATCTCAAGAATGGTGGGATTCACTGGATAATCATATCAAGCAGAAGTAAAAATTTTGGTTGACCAATAATTCCCAATTTGCTATAATATACACATATTAAGACACAAGGAGCCCCGATGCCAGGATTTGTAGACGTATCAAATATGACAGCCCGCGAAGTTCGCATGATGGATCATGCGGCTGACGCTGAACCATATCAGCCACGACAGACTTGGAAACCCCGGGCCAAGCCTGCAGGTGTTGCTCACTCAGTGGACAATGTTTGGGGTGCGGCAGTGGCGGCACAACGCATCAATGGCTCTTATGTGAAAGAAACTCAGCACCGGTTAGATGATACCATTGGTACTATTATTGTAGACAAACGTCGCAACCGCGACATCATGGTGGACATTCTTGCCAACCCTGCTCAACTCACTGTGGAAGATATTGCACAGGGTCAGGAGTGCCGCAAATTCTTGCAAAACGACATTACCTTCCGTGCTCTTAAAAACAAACTCACAGAGTTTGACGGTTCTGTCAGCAAAGTGCTGGCAGTTGAAGATGACTTTGATACGGTCAAACACAAGTTAGAATTGGCTGTGGTTGCGTGTCTGCCACAAAGTCATGCTCGCAGTTTAGAGCGTCAGGCTGTTCAAGAACGAGTGCGCCAAACATCAGGCACCTTGATCGGCACCCCTGGCGACAAAGTCACTCTGGCAGTTGAGATTGTGAAATCCAACTACAGTCAGCAATGGAATACCTGGTATGCCACTGCCGTTACTGCGGACAACAGTGCTGTGTTTTTTGCATACCGCCAAGAACTGGCCCGAGGTGCAAAGTACACTATCGTAGGAACCGTCAAGGCTCACAGAGACGGCTCTACTCAACTCAACCGTGTGAGCATTATCTAAGGACATATCATGAGCAAACTCATAATTGGATTTATTTTAGGCTTGGTGGTCAGTGCTGTTGGATTTTCGGGCATTGCTCGAATGTTTGACAAGGGCGTCCAGACCATCCAAACCCAAAGCAAGGAACTGGCCCAATGAACTTTTGTAAAGGAACAAAAATGGCAATCGGTAAAAAAAGTAAAGATGGCGTGATTATCAAATCTAAATCAGGATTTGAATATTATCATGGTCAAAACGATGACGGTCTTCAACCGTTGTATAACCCAACAAAGACTCCTGGTTCAGGCAGGAAAGTCAGCAAAATTAAAACGCTGAAAATCTTTGATGTGGTCGAGATCGCTAACAACCAAATTTCTGTCCGCATTTTTCCAAATGGAAAAATTGAGATTGAACCAAGCATTTGATCCCAGTAAATTGGGCAAATCGAATCTCAATTGTAGCAAAAAATGGTTGACATCTATACCGTTTGGTGCTATAATTTAGATATGTTGAGCAGTAATGCAAAGCATTTT
>Ga0209400_1004240_pt1 | contig 10189 bp, 13 predicted proteins | sample M_130807_EF_Meta_FD_187313 | JGI IMG/M metagenome (GOLD analysis project Ga0209400, IMG submission 187313) | Freshwater microbial communities from Lake Montjoie, Canada to study carbon cycling - M_130807_EF_MetaG (SPAdes) (version 2) | ecosystem: Environmental > Aquatic > Freshwater > Lake... | reverse complement strand
ACCGACGTTTGTAATCAAGATTGTTATTACTGTAATAGTGCAGACTTTCGTGCAGAAAAACCTGTGCAAAAGAAATACACAGAATACATTGCGTTATTGGATCAACTGGCTGGTTGGAGAGCACATAGTCCTAACAGTTACGGAACAACTCATACTATTACCTATCCTGGTGGTGGTGAACCCACTGTGTTAGTCAACTATGAACGAGTCATTGAGCATACTATAGACCTAGGATTTCTTGGTAGTATCACTACTAACGGCAGCAACTTAGATCGGCTGTTAGATACTGTTCACGTAGATAAACTACGCAAACTGGCCTGGATTGGCATTGACATTGATGCTGGAACCGAATCATTGTATGAGGAAATACGTCGGAGCCTAACTGCCAAAAGTTTTTTTACCAAGGTCTGCGACAATGCACGTGGCTTGATTGAAGCTGGAATCAATGTAGACTTCAAAGCATTGATTAATCCTCTCAACGATAACGAAGAAGCAATGAATGATCTGTTTAAATTGGTTAAACAATTAGGAGGTCGCATGATATATTTCCGTCCGGTTATTATCAACGATCAAGCGTATCCTATTACTGAAGTGACCATTGCTCGACTTGAAAAATATAGTAAACAATACCAATTGCCGTACTGGGCTAATCAAAATAAAACCCTGCTACGTAACTACAAAAAGTGTCATCAAATGTTCCATTTTCCTGTATTTTGTGCCGACGGTAAAATATACATTTGTTGCGAGGGCAAAGGCAATCCGCAGTTTGAACTTGCTAATTGGGATACCGGCGACTTCCGTAACTCGTGGTTGAATGAACGTCATTACGAAATCTATAACAAAACACGAGTGGAGTTTTGCCAACCTTGCCGCCCTAATATAAGTAACATCAAGATACAAAATATTCTAAACAATCCTAAAGATATCGAAGCCTTATATCTATGACTCCAAAATTTCCTATTATTGAATTAATTGATAGATTAGCTATTGCTGAAGTTAAATTCCAACGTACCAGTGCTAACAAAGAAGAATTGATATGGTACAAGGACCAAGCTCTACATGTCGATCTTAGTGAAGTTGTTAATGAGTACGAAGATCTTAAACGCATACACAACGAAATATGGAATCTAGAGGCAGAACTTAAATCCGGTCGAGAGGCAGATCTCGCGCTCGAAGAAATAGGACGTCGTGCTATTGCTATCCGCGATCATAATAACAAGCGTGTGGCACTTAAAAATGTTATAGCAGAAAAGTTAGAATGCCCTGTAAGAGAAATTAAGAAAGATCATCTGTCACAATGAGTTTTCAGGCACTATTTGATTTTGAATCTGCATTGGCTGAATACACCGGTGCTCCATACGTGGTTGTAACTGATGGTTGCACACACGCCATTGAGCTGTGTATGCGTTATGAACAAGTTAAAGAATGTCAATTTTCAGCTTATACATACCTGAGTGTTCCGATGACATTAAAACACCTAGGAATAGAATACACCATGCTAGACGAAACATGGAACGGAGAATATCATTTTAAGAACACACGGATTTGGGACAGTGCTCGTAGATTAGAGCATGACATGTATCGACCGGGTGCAATGCAGTGTTTGAGTTTTGGTTGGACTAAACCACTTCAACTTGGCAAGGCGGGTGCCGTATTACTCGACGATCCGGACGCATATCGTACGATAAGTCGTCAACGAAGTGATGGTAGAGACCTACGTATTCCATGGGTAACCGAAACTGAGTTAATACTTGGGTGGCATTATTGTCCTACTTTAGAATTGTGTGTAAAGGGCCTAGAACTGTTATCCGTTACGGAACCAAAAGCACAACCTGGCATTTATCCTGATTGTAGGAAAATTCCATTTAAGTATTGATTTAAATCTAAATAACTGTTATAATAGCAACATGACTGGTCATCCTCGACCCTAACTCGGAGAACTAAATTGACAAATAAAAATGAAACAGCAGTAGACGCCATGGCCGGAGATGGTGGTTACCAAGAAGGCTACCTAGGTGGCGCAATTCGTGCCAGAATGAAACGTGAAGGCAAACGTTTTTGGGCCGGAGATAACATTAGCGAATATGTTAAAGATGACTTTGATAAAGAATATCTTATCAACGAAGCAACTGTAGCATTTGAAGGTGTGCTTGATGCATTGTTGATTGATCGTGAAACGGATCCTAACAGTAAAGGCACAGCCAAACGATTGGCCAAGATGTATTTTAATGAGATAATGGCAGGAAGATATGAACCAGCACCAGATGCAACAGCTTTTCCGAACGATAGTGAGGATCGTTATGAGGGTATGTTGGTGGTTAGGAGTGAGCTTCGTAGTATGTGTAGTCATCATCATCAGCCTGTTGCTGGTGTTGCCTACATTGGAATCATTGCCGCCAACAAACTCATTGGATTGTCAAAGTATACACGTATTGCCCAATGGTGTGCCCGTCGTGGAACCTTACAAGAAGAATTGTGTAACGACATAGCTCGTGAAATTATGCGAGCCACTGACAGTGAAAATGTTGGCGTATACATACAGGCCACACACGGGTGCTGTGAGAATCGCGGTATTATGGCACACTCCAGTTTAACACAAACCACGGTTCTTAAAGGTGCATTCAACACAGATCAAAGCACCAAGAAAGAATTTTTTGACAATATTAAACTACAACAGGACTTTGCACCAAGATAACTTAAAGGAAAATACAATGACAGATATAAACAATTTAACCGCCGTGGCTATCGAAAGAGCCAAACATCTTCAAGAATTTGCTGTGTTCCGAGACATGGACGCGATTGTGTTTTCCGGTAAACCAATACCTTACGACATTCGACACAATATAGGTGAGTTGGCAGAAATCACAGTTCCGGCCATTGATCAGACCGAAGCCGAACAGCGTGTTGATCAGTGGCTCAATGGTCAACGAGTATGACCTATGTTGTAACTGATGGATGTATTCTTTGTAAGCATACCGATTGCGTGGACGTTTGCCCAGTTGATTGTTTTGTCGAAGGTCCAAACTTTTTAGCCATTGATCCAGATGGATGTATCGACTGTGCTGTATGTGTTCCGGAATGTCCAGAAAATGCCATTTTTGCCGAAGATGATGTTCCAGACGATCAAAAAGCATTTACCCAAATCAATGCTGACTTGGCCAAACTTTGGAAACCACTCGTCAAATCCAAAGACGCTATGCCCGACTTTGAAAAATGGTCCGGTGTTGCCAATAAACTACAGTATCTAAAGCGCGATTGACCCAAAAATAGTTAGCTGCTATAATAATTGCATGACCAATTATTGTTAGAGTAACTATATGAAACAATCACGTGTAATTAAACAGACATCTATAGCCGTTGCTGTAGCCACTGTTTTTTTACTCACGGCGTGTGGCGGCGGAGGTGGAGGTGGTAGTAGTTGGCCTGCTAACAGCTCTAATCCAATTCTTAAACCCGATACCCCGTATTACGGTTCCGGTACATTGTCTAGATACGGATTCACTTCGGGTTCGCGTGAGACTGTTCCGTTCAGCACTCCTGCTCATGTCAGCACATTTAATCCTTACACTAGTGATTCTACCAAAACCGCAGTTAGTCAACAGCATGTGGTAAACAATCTAACCGGTGATGGTGCTGACAGCATGATTGTCACTGGGCGTATGAGTCAACCGGCTACCAGCAGCGAGTGGGTTAACAGTAGTATACAACTATTTACTTGGAAAGATGGTAGTTTTGTCAACGACACGGCCAAGTGGTTTCCTAATGGTACGAATTCGATACTAGGAGCCGAATACACAGGTGTGCATTTTGCTGACTTTTTCAAGACTGGGCGAACAGACATGTTGATTGTTCCAGCCACTGACATGAACTACTATGGACCAACTGGGTCTAGTCAGGCCTGGTTGTTCAGCAATACCGGAAGTCAATTTAATCTCAATACCATTGAGTTAGGCGCACAAGTTTGGGGACATGGTAGTACCATTGCTGACTTGACCAAGTCTGGATGGCAGGATGCTATTATCACCGACTACGGTCCCAACACTACATTCTTAATGAACAATCGTGTGAATGGATTTACAGTGTATCAGGCTAAAGGCAACAACGATTTGTTCTGGGGTGCGAGCAGTGTAGCGGCCGCGGACTTTTTGAATAACGGATCAACACAACTGGTAGCCACTGATAGCAGAGCCTGCGTTGGTGCCACTGCTTGGAACGGATGTGGCAGTAGCACTACCAAAATGTATACCTGGGCCATAGACTCAATCACTAACAAACTCAGCATCAATTGGGCCAAAGACTTGCCTGCGCCGATTTTAGGCAACAGCAGTCACAACTATTTGGTCATAAACTATGATTTCAACAACAGTGGCAATCAAAGTTTGATCTTGTTTAGCTCGCCTGGTACCAGTGGCGGTGTAAAACAATCAGCCATACAATTTTTACAAAATGATGGCGCTGGTAATTTCACCGACGTGACCACCACTATGGTAACAGGATATAATACCAATACCTACGGTACCTACCGTCCACAATTTGTAGATCTTGGCAACGGCTTTAAGAGTATGATTCTAAGTGGAACCGACTGGTCTGGAACTGCAAACAGTAGCACTCAAATCTTAATCAAGCAAAGTGCAACCGGACCATATGTGGCCGCGTTCCAGAATATCATCACTGACTTTGCTAGTCAAGCCAATTTGATAGCCGGCACTGTCAACAGCGGTAACCAGGTGGCTGTAGTCAAAGATAAAAGCAACAACTTATATCTTGTCAGCACACTACAATGGCACAACGATGCCAACAGCCCTATGAAGATGTCTACTTATTTGAGTCTAATAGGCGCACAAGTCAACCCAGTTACAGCACAAACAGCATTCAATTCTGTCAAAACCGCATGGCCATGGATGAGTTCAGCGCAAGTAAATCAAGTCTTGGCACAAACTTCCAGCACATATTTAACTGACGCCGGTTCTGGACTGGTATTGAATCCTGACAAACTATTAAGTCCAGTTGGTGCATTGAGTATTGCTACCCGGGCAGGTGCTGTGCCATTAAACGGTATAACTGGCGGTGTTGCTGGCGTCAACATGTCAGGCTTCAATCAGATGCAGGCGTTTGATTCCTTGGGGCGCAATTACAGTTTAAATTTTGCCGCCGCAAACGCAGTTGGGCCCAATGGTTATACGTTCAATACCGAACACATTGATCAATACAATCTTACCAGTCATACTGAATACATGCTGAATGGCAACACAAATACGGTATACAATCAACAAGGCATGGCTGTGCGTCTAGGTGCTGAGAATCGAAATCAATCAAACATGATTGGCGCTGCGTTACTACCAAAAGAGTTTGGCGAACAATCAGTGAGTATGTATCCAGGGCCAAGGCCGACCAACCAATGGAGCTTTGGGTTACCGGAAATTTATAAACGAGGTAACTTCTCTACTGGTCTACAATTTACTAGCCTTAACACCAATCCATGGTTGAATTTTACCGGATCGTTTGGATCAGTTACCAGCAGTAGCACCTTAGAGCAAGTGATGACTTATCGAAAGGATCGGTTCACGGTACAGGGCGCACTTATGATGACCACTACTAATTTTAAACCCGGTATTATAACTGATGTAAGTCCAATCTTTGCCGGGTGGGCTGAGACCGGTTATCGATACAACGAATTAGGATTTGGTGATCTTGGTTTGTATGTGGGTATAAAGCCAGTAGTATTGAGTGGAAATGTGACAGCTACTATACCAACAGGTGTTGACAGCTCAGGCAATCCAGTGTATACTAACACTAAGATGGGTGTTGTAAGTCAAACCACTCCGTATATTCGTGCGTTATATACCGGAGTTGTTGATCGACACAATGCCTATAGATTATCGGGCATGGCTACACAGGACGGTCAGTATCGTGCAATGGCCGAATACAGATACACGTTTTAATTCAAAAGGACACACATGGTTATTGAATGTATTTTTATCGGCTTCTTATCGGCCATTGGGTGGTGGGGTGCTAACTATTACGTTATTACACCTTACTTGCCCGAACCTGTTTTTAAGGAAAAGAAAGCCGAGATTGAACCTTGTAACGGACATTTAAAATGTTCGCCAGTTGAAACAAATAAATAGATTAATAAGAGAAAGACACAACATGACCGGACTCCGCACAGTAAATTTGCCACAAGAACGAACTATCCAACTGCGACTAAAAGATGATTCAGTAATTGAATTTAAGTTTTCGCCCATTGATGCTACCGGTAACCGACTTTGGCAGATGTTTGCCACTACCGAGGCTCTTGACACTGTAGAACAATTGATCAAGTCAGCTGATACAACCGACGTTGCAGAAACCAAATCGGCTAGAAAAAAAGCACCAGATAAGAAAAAATGATGGTGACTGAACAAGTTAGTCTGACTATTAGTTTAACTGGTTACTATTATAATCATTGGCCTAATCTCAAAATACTACATAACAATGTAGCTGTGTTTGATCAACAGATTATCAACGATCAACTGTTGACCATTGATTTAACATGTGATAAAACCAATGAGTTAAAATTTATACACTACGGAAAATCATTTGGTGAAGACGGTGTGTGGGATTCTAGTCCGGATGCCACAGAACAATGTTTTATCAATATCAAAGATATTCTTTTCAACAAGGTATCTATCAGTGAAACACTAAAATCTAAATTGATTTTTAATACCGAATGGACAGACTTACAGATAGAACAAAATACGCAAGAATTCATTGACACTTACAGCACGATACAATGTTATGGTATGATGAATTTTAATGGCAGTATCACAATAGAATTTGATACTCCGGTATATAATTGGTTAATTTTTAGTAAGTATAAAGTGCCAATGACTGATACAGCATATTTCAGTAATTACTCTTCAAGATGGCATTATGACGAAGATTTAAAAGTAATTGAAGAAATTAAGGAATTGATAGATGTTGACAAAAACCGTAGTAATTAGCATCCCAAGACTTGAACCGCACAGGCCGCCGCCTGGGCCAGCAATCATAGCTAAAATTTGTGAGCAACAAGGTCACAATGTTACTGCCTACGATCTTAACATTAAGTTTTTTAATTATTGCAAGAAACAAAACATTGATTATCACGGGTTTGATCAGGTATGGAATCGTTATGCTGATTTTGATCTAGAACAATACAAGATATTAGAAAAGTTCTTAGATATTTGGTGTAAACGAATTTCATCTGAGAATTACGATTACATAATGATTGGTATATTTGGAATTTCTGGATCTGTATTTGCACAAGAATTTCTCCGTAGGTTACGTCCGCTTACTAGTGCCAAAATTATCATCGGAGGTATGGGAGCAGCAACACCGGCATTGACTGATCCAGAAGATTGTTTTGGGCATCGGTTAAAAAATGAAGGCCTAATTGATACTTATATAGTAGGCGAAGGCGAAGGATCAATTGTCAAAGTTCTTAACAACGAAACAGGACCTGGTATCAACAATACCGAAGTATCTCAAATTGACGATCTTGACAGCCTACCACAACCTGATTATAAATTTTTTAATCTAGAAGAATACGATTATCTTTTTCCAAATGAAAAAGAAGTATATATTACCGGCAGTCGAGGCTGTGTAAGAAAATGCACCTATTGTGATATCGAACGTTATTGGCCAAAATTCCGCTATCGTAGCGGACAAAATATTGCCGATGAAATCATTGACAATTACGAACGATTTGGTATTACAAAATTCTATTTTACTGATAGTTTAGTCAATGGCAGTTTCAAAGCATTCAATGATATGTGTGAAAAATTGTCTTGTTATAAATTTGATCATCCGTTGTCATGGTCCGGACAATTTATTTTCAGAGATAAAAAAAGTATACCCAAAAATCATTATGAGTTAGTAAAGGCAGCAGGTGCTAATATTTTATTTGTAGGACTCGAAACAGGTAGTGATCGTGTTCGATTTGACATGGGTAAAAAATTTACCAATGAGGATATAGATTTTCAACTTGAAGAATGCAGCAAATATGGTATACATGTTATTCCTCTGATGTTTACAGGATACATTACAGAAACAATCGAAGATCACCGTGAAAATCTAAAGGCATTTCAACGTTGGCAACGTTATGTAGCCGATGGAACTATTGTTGGCGTTGAATTGGGCACCAGTTTGGTTATTCTTCCCGGAGCACCGGTTGAAAGAATGATTGACTCGCACGGCTTGACCTTTTTGGTCGATGACAACATGGAACCAGATTTAAAACTTTGGTGGTCCGAGGCCAACCCAACCTTAACTATCAAAGAACGAATTCGTCGCAAGTTAGAAGTTCACGAAACTGCAATCAAGTATGCTTGGCCAGTATGGAGACAAGCATCTCGTTTGAGAGAATTAAAGGAACTTATATTGAAACACGATTTGCACCAGAAAGAAACACAAAAGTTTTACAAATTGATTCCAACTGAAAATCAAACAAAAATTGCAACATTTTCAAAATTGGGCGAGCTTTAACATGTTTTGATAAATATCTTTCAAAATAGCGGCCTATCGGCATCGTCCCGCTTTACAAACTCCGCCGCCTATGCTATACTTTAACATAGGAGAAAAACAGCATGACAACATTAAATCCCGTAGTTTACAAATATACTAGTACCAAAGAGTATCACGACGCATTTCCTTGCGCCTACAGACAGTGGAGGGCAGATAGTCATTGTAACTTGATACACGGTTATTCATTCTCGATGAAGTTCTATTTTGGAACTAACGAACTGGATGTGCGTAACTGGGCCGCCGACTATGGTGGTCTCAAAGAACTTAAAAAGACCCTAGAAGATCAATTTGACCACACACTCATTGTGGCAGCAGATGATCCAGAAATGGCAACATTCCAGTTGTTACAAGAAAAAAACATGGCCAAGATTGTTGTGTTACCAAAGCTAGGTTGCGAAGGTCTGAGCGATATGCTCTACAAATATGTCAATGGGGTTTATATTCCTGAGATGTGGGGGGCAGGTGAGGCCGCTCGTTTGTGGTGCTATCGTGTAGAAGTTCGTGAAACACAAAGCAACATGGCATTCCGTGAAGGTCATCGTGAATGGAATGAAGACCTTTTCGCATAATCTTCAAGATCTACTCAACAAAGAAGCCCAGCTCTCTAACACAGGACTGGGCGATAGTGAAGAACGCATGAAAATTCATACTATGATTCGATTAAAACGTGGCTCAGAATCACCATGGTGCTTTGGTCAAGACGATTGTAGCACCCACACATTATCACAGTGTCCATGGCGTATAGATTGTGGCACATGAAATCCGTCTGGAGACTTTGGGCCAAGGCGCTAGGCGAAAAAGTCGGCAACACTGATGCGGAAGCAGATCGTGTTGCCCGTATCAGAACAGTGATTGTATTGATATACGTTGTCACAAATTTTTTTATAATTGCAGGAGTCGTTCGACATTGGTAATGAACAACAAATTATCACAGGAATAAACGGCGCATATAAATATTCTCACTATGCCACATGAATACAAAATAGCAATTATATTGCCCACCCGAGGTCGCACTGCAACACTGACCCGCAGTCTTGTTGGACTGCTTGAAAAAGCCGCAGATCTAGACTCAATACAAGTGTTGTTAGGACTGGATACAGATGACACTACAGGCTTGAAACATTTCGAAGAATCATTACAGCCGCAACTGGACGAAATGGAAGTCTCATACACTGCTATGACATTTGAACCACTTGGATACAGTCGTCTAAACGAATACATCAATACCCTAAGTAAAAATTCAGATGCAGACTGGATATTTTTCTGGAATGACGATGCCTTAATGGAAAGCGACAATTGGGATTTAGAAATTGTCAAGCGCACCGGCGAGTTCAAGTTATTGGCTGTGCATACTCATCAAGACCATCCTTATAGTATATTTCCTATAGTGCCTAGAGCCTGGTTGGATCTCATTGGGCATTTGAGTCTGCACAGCATGACCGATGCATGGTTGAGCCAAATTGCCTATTGCGTAGATATTTGGGAACGCATTGAAGTAGATGTGATTCACGACCGTGCTGACTTGACCGGCAATAACTTGGATGCTACTTACAAAGAAAGAGAACTGCTTGAAGGAAACCCTAGTAATCCTAGAGATTTTCATAATCCCAATATGACTCGGTTGCGTATGCAAGAATGCGAGATT
>Ga0209400_1004238_pt1 | contig 10190 bp, 9 predicted proteins | sample M_130807_EF_Meta_FD_187313 | JGI IMG/M metagenome (GOLD analysis project Ga0209400, IMG submission 187313) | Freshwater microbial communities from Lake Montjoie, Canada to study carbon cycling - M_130807_EF_MetaG (SPAdes) (version 2) | ecosystem: Environmental > Aquatic > Freshwater > Lake... | reverse complement strand
GCAGTCGCAATTGCAAACAAAGTTGACCGGTGATAATGCGAATATTGATTTTTCATTGTACTATGGGCCTAATGATTTTCAAATATTAAAATCTCAAGCGCCTGAAATGGAAAAAATAGTAAACTTAGGAAGAGACCTATATTCCTTTGTTCGCCCTATTAATAAATATATTATAATGCCTGTATTTGATTTTTTTGCAGGCTTTGTTAAAAACTTTGGGTGGGTTATTTTTTTACTTACCATATTCATCAGGTTAGTTACCTCTCCTTTGACCTATTCAAGTTTTTTGAGTAGTGCTAAAATGAAAGTATTAAAACCTGAACTTGATGACATCAAGAAAAAATTGGGTGATGACCAACAAGGTTTCGCGATGGAGCAAATGAAGTTGTTCAGAGAAGCAGGTGTAAACCCATTGGGTGGCTGTATTCCAGCATTATTACAAATTCCAATTTTCTTTGCATTATATAGTTACTTTAATTCTGCTATTTCCTTAAGAGGGCAATCCTTTTTATGGAGCCATGATTTATCAAGCTATGATTCAATTTTTACTTTACCATTTACCATTCCATTGGGCTTTGGTAATCATATCAGTTTGTTTACCTTATTGGCAGTATTTACAAGTTTCTTGATGTCGATTTATAATATGGCAATGACACCTACTCAGGACAATCCAGCATTAAAGTACATGCCTTATATTTTTCCATTCATGTTACTTTTCATTTTTAATGGATTGCCATCTGCTTTAACTTGGTATTATACCGTATCGAACGTCATTACTTTATTAATGCAATTAGTCATTCAAAAAGTAATTATTAATCATGATAAAATTTTGGCAGATATTGATGTGAAAAGAAAAACGCCAAAGAAAAAAAGTAATTGGCAAAGCAAATACGAACAAATGGTAGATGCCCAAAAAAAGGTGCAAACCTTAAAGGACAAGACTAAAAAATAACATTTTTACTTAAAAGAGACCAACCTACAGGAGGGTCTCTTTTTTTATATCAGTAAATGAACTTCAAACATATCCCCCTTATTGTATGCGTTTTATTTGTAAGTGCCTATGCGCATGCACAAGCCAAAGTACTAGGGGAGTGTACGATTCAATTTAATATTCAACAGCAACAAAAAAGTGAATGGGTAGCTATTGGTTCAAAAAAAGTTTTGATCAAAGGGAATCAATGTAAAACAATTTTAGCGACACCCCAGTTGGTGCAAACTTTAATTTTTAATCTTCAACAGGAAAAAGCGATTGTTACAAAGGAAGTAGGTAATAATAAATATTTACAAGAAATAATTTATCCGCCTGCAAGCTTGGCAACTTTAATTTCAATGAAGGAGGTTACAGGGGATACCCTTAACCTACTTGGTTATCATTGCAAAAAAGTGAAGCTTGAATTGAGTGATGGGGTTGTTTATGAAGTTTATTATACACCTGACTTAATACCTTCAGTGACTACATTTGAATTTGCATTTAAGGAGGTACAAGGCTTAGTTTTAGGCTATAGTATTATCAATAAAAATGATCCAGTCATTAAATATATGGCGACCCTATTGGATCTTAGTCCCATCACATTGAATCAATTTCAAATTAATAAATCGGAATTTCAAATACTTGATTAAGTTAAGTAAGCCAGGCGCTTATTCCCGTAATAAGGTTGTGCTAATAAGGGTGCACTAGTAATACTGAATGCGTTGTTTGAAACTAATACTAAATACTAAGGTTGAATACGAATGCTGGATAATAAGGTTGCACTACCAATGTTAAATAGTACTAATGAATACTAAGGCTGAATACGTGAAGGTGCTTTGAATCTAGGCAAGATAACTTTATAACGATAAGGAATTACATAAGAAATATTTCCTTTGTTATATTTTAAATAAGCGGCATTACTACTATTGCTTATGGTGCTAAGTCCTTTAAATTCTAAACTTGATTTTAAAGTATAAAAGCTCGCTGTTTTGCGTGCCATACTTCCTAAGTTTTTTAAAGAATACTTTTCTTCTACTTTTCTAGTTTCTAAAGTAGTGGTGATTACCGTACTTGCATAAGTGCTAACTGAAATAACCAAACCGGTTATTATACAAGTCACTAATAATATGTTTTTTAGAATACGCATTCGTCTACGAAGGTAGTATTTTTTGAACTTCATAATAAAAAATATTTTTAACCTTTATTTAGGGGCTATGTGAACAATAAAATATTGATTATTAAGGGGTTGTTTGTATATTTATTTGAGCGGTGATTGATCGATCAATAATAATTTAAAACATTGATAATCAATACCTTACTAACCTGTAAATAATCATTATTATGTTTAATCCACACGAAGAAGAGGAGGAAGCTAGGGATATTCAGGAGTTAATGCAACGTTACCAAAATTTAATATTGGGCAGGGCCAATGCCTACATCGAAGAGGATGACTTTGAAAAGATCATTGAACATTTGGATGAGAAGGATGAAGTGGCTGAAGCCATTGAAGCTGCTAATTTAGCTTTAAACCAATACCCTTTTTCTGCACTATTAATGATTAAGAAAGCGGATCTGCTTTTGGCGACCAGGAATTATAAAGAAGCACTTTCATTATTAGACGCTGCAGCTTTGTACGATCATAAGGATATGAATTTGTTTATTTTAAAAACAGATGCCTATATGGCGCTGGAACAAACTGGAATGGCCATTGAGTTATTACAAGAAGCATTGCATTTATTTACCGGCCAAGAACGAACTGAACTTTTGTTAGAATTAGCGGATGTATATGACGATCATGAAGCATTTGATAAAGTGTTTGATTGTTTGCAACTGGTATTAGAGGAGGATTCAAACAACGAAGAAGCCTTATACAAAATTTGTTTCTGGACCGATTTTACAGGGCGCAATGAGGAAAGTATTCGACTGCATCAAAAGTTGATTGACGAGCAGCCTTACAACGCATTGGCTTGGTTTAATTTAGCTGCAGCCTATCAGGGTTTAAAATTGCATGAGAAGGCCATTGATGCATATCAATTCGCAATTGTGATTGATGAAAAATTTGATTACGCTTATCGTAATATGGGGGATGCTTTTTTAAGATTACGAAAATATAAGGAAGCGATTGAAGCTTTAGAAAAAGTGTTAGAATTATCGCGTCCTGAGGATGTGATATACGAGGCGATTGGTCATTGCTATCACCGAATGAAGAATTATGCGCAAGCTAGGTTCCATTATAAAAAAGCGGTGCATTTAAATGCCGAGGACAGTAGGTTGTATCAAAAAATTGCGATTACCTATATGTTGGAATCAAAATGGGAAATGGCTATCAAGCAATTGGAGCATGCGATACGTATACATAAGCATATTAATGAGTATTACATTTTAATGGGTGAGTGTTATATGAATATGGAACAACACAAGGAAGCTGCTTATTTTTTTGGCACTGTGGTAAAAAATAAACCAAAGCAAATTGCAGGGTGGGAGTATTTAATAAAATGTTTGGTATCCAGTGGTCAATTACAAGTAGCACTTGAGCAAACCGAATTGGCCTATATATCTACCCAAGGGAAAATTTTATTCATTTATTACCGAAGTGCAATTTTGTTTATGATGAAAAAATCGGCAGATGGTTTATTGCAATTAGAAATGGCTTTGTCTAAATCAACCAAATGGTTAAAAAAGTTTTTAAAATTTTATCCTGAGATCATCCAAGACAATAAAGTAACTGAGCTTATAGCCAAATACAAGAAAGCAAAAAGTGGGTAACTAAAATAAGTTACCTTTGCGCCAAAATATATATTAATACAATTATGAATTTTAATTTATCACAAATCCCGGAACGTACTACACAACCTCGAAAGCATGGCTTGACAATGGTCATGGATAAGGGATTAAGTTACGGGGAAGCACAAAATTTTTTAAGTGTAGCCTTGCCGCACACGGATATTATAAAATTAGGGTTTGGAACTTCCTTTGTTACGCCCAATCTTAGAAAAAAAATTGAATTGTATCAATCACATAATTTACCGGTTTATTTTGGAGGGACTTTATTTGAAGCTTTTTTAATTCGCAATCAATTTGATGATTATATTGCTATGTGCAAGGATTATAAAATTGATGTCATAGAAGTAAGTGATGGTTCAATTACAATTCCACATAGTGAAAAGTGCGGATATATTGAAAAAATTTCAAAGTTTGCAACTGTATATAGTGAGGTAGGAAGTAAGGATGCAGCGCATATTATTCCACCTTACAAATGGATTGAATTAATGAGTGCTGAATTAAATGCTGGTGCATCTTATGTTATTGCGGAAGCTAGAGAAGCTGGTAATGTGGGTATTTACAGGGGTAGTGGGGAAGTGCGTGAGGGTTTGGTGCAAGAAATATTAACAAAAATACCAGCTGAGAAAATATTATGGGAAGCGCCACAAAAAGCACAACAATTATATTTTCTTGAATTGATTGGTTGTAATGTTAACCTAGGAAATATCGCACCCACTGAAGTGATTCCTTTGGAAGCAATGCGTATTGGATTAAGAGGAGATACTTTTGATTTATATTTAAATAAATAGCTTTGCGTCAATTTGGATTAATTGGATACCCTTTATCGCATTCTTTTTCACAAGGTTATTTTACTGAAAAATTCCTACATGAAAATGAAAAGGGTTTGCAGTACACTAATTTTCCAATTGCTTCTATTAACGACTTTGATGACCTTTGGTTAAAGCAAGTAAATTTACAAGGGCTTAATATTACCATTCCATACAAAAAACTAGTCATTCCTTTTTTGCATCATGCTTCAACTGTGGTCAAAAAAATAAATGCATGTAATTGTATTCGGAAATACAATAATGAATTGTATGGTTATAATACAGATGTTATTGGTTTCGAAAAATCATTAGCGCCATTTTTAAAACCACACCATACCCATGCGTTAATACTTGGAACAGGGGGCGCCGCTGTTGCTGTGGAGTGGGTTTTGCAAAAATTAAATATCAACTATTTATTGGTATCACGCGCAAATGCAATTTCAGATTCATCTGATGTGGACAATGTTATTTCCTATGATGCATTAACCATTGACCTTATAAGTCAACACACTTTGATCATTAATACGAGCCCGTTAGGTATGTATCCGAATGTAGATGAACTACCCAGCTTGCCTTATGAAGCAATCACAGCACAACATCATTTGTATGATTTAATTTACAATCCTGCCGAAACATTATTTATGAAAAAAGGATTGGCGCAGGGGGCAAGTGTGCAAAATGGCTTAGCTATGTTGCATATACAAGCGGAGGAAAGTTGGCGCATTTGGAATACACCCACGCCGCCCTTGGAAAACGGAAATTAATTTACCTTATTGATGGATTGTAAAAAAGAAAAAAGTTGGGTGACTGCTTTTTGTCGGTGACTATAGGTATTTTTTTCATCCATCGTCATGGTGGCAAAACTTTTAGTTGCCCCTTCCGGAATAAAAATGGGATCATATCCAAAACCTGCAGTACCTGAATTTTGTTCGGCAATATGACCTCGGCAAACGCCTTCAAAATAATATTCCTTTTGTTCCCAGATCAAACAAATCACGGTTCTGAATTGGGCAGTTCTGTTTTCAATATTTTTTAAATTGGTTAATACCTTTTCAATATTCGCATTAAAATTTCGATCTTCGCTAGCGTATCTTGCGCTATGCACACCAGGGGCACCATTTAGTGCGTCAATTTCAAGTCCAGTATCTTCACTAAAGCAATTTTGTTTTGTGATTTCGAAAATTGTTTTAGCTTTTGTATTTGCATTTTCCTGCAAAGTGTCATAGGGTTCAGGAATGTCAATATTTATTCCAGCTTGTTGTAAAGTGATTACATTTATATCCTTTGGGAGTAAGGATTGTATCTCTGAAACCTTATGTACGTTATTCGTTGCAAAAATTAAAGTAGTCATTTGTTACAGTTGAAAAAGAGATTTAAGTATCGCCCATAATTTCCCCTTTTCTAATTTTGCTGATTGATCTCCACCTTGCATTAATGATAAGGAGTTGCTAAATAATAAATAAGTATCGCCTAATTGAATGGACTTATACAAAGTAGTCGGAAGTTTTATTTTTAATGTTGTACTACTTACATCAAATATCATCACCAACTTAGAGGGTAATACATTTAGTATTTCGTGCAAACTTAATTTTTGTTGTGCGACATTAATTAAAGCGATATCTGCTAAAGTTAGTTTGCAGGCGCTTAATATGGAGGATAACAAAGTCAAATCGTTTTCATTTAAATAAACGGCTAATTCATCTTTCACAATAATGGTCACTTGTTTTAAATGTTCGCCTAAATATTTGATTTGACCTAACTCTTTAATGGGTTCGTTCGTTGTATTATTGTTATCCTTATCAGCTTCAATTTGAACATGCATGTTCGCTGATGGAGCAGCTATAGTAGTTGCTTGTGTGCCCACACTTGCTGCTGGCACATCTATGGAAGTTGTTACAGCGGCAACTTTATTGCTAGAAGTTTGCGCAATGGGTGAAACCAACGGATTGGGAATAATTTCTGGTTTTTTTTTGGCTAATTCAGGCAGGACCAAAGTATCTTTGTATAAAGAAACTAATACGGAATTAGGTAAGATGGTTTTTTCATTGCTCATTCGGTTGGAAAATTAATTGAATTGGGGCAAATGGAAAAATAACACTTGTAAGTTTTTGTTTTTTTCGTTTCTTTGTAATTCATTCTGCTAAAATACAACTACATGAGCGCGCAATCCATCCCGGTTATTGAAATACCAGCAAAAGATCTAAATCATTTTGACCCTAATAATTTTTCCTTTGGTAAAAACTTTACCAATTATATGCTGGAGGCTGAATATAGTGATGGCACTTGGAAAAATGCAGTCATTAAAAAGTTTCAACCCTTGACTTTAGACCCATCAACGGCAGCATTACATTATGGACAAACAATTTTTGAAGGTATCAAAGCATTCAAAAACGAAAAAGGGGAAGTAGCCATTTTTAGACCAGATCAAAACTTTATACGTTTTAATACTTCTGCAGAAAGAATGGGAATGCCTTCAGTTCCTAATTGGTTATTTATGGATGGGATGAAACAATTAGTTGCATTAGAAAAAGATTGGATTCCGAACATACCTGAAGCCTCCTTATATATTCGTCCATTCATGATTGCAACGGATCCTTTTTTAGGGGTGCGTCCTTCACTTACTTATAAGTTCATGATTATTTTAGGCCCTAGCGGACCTTATTTTTCTGCACCCATGAAAATTTTAATTGAACAAAAGTATACGCGTGCAACCCCTGGTGGTGTTGGTTTTGCGAAGAATGGTGGGAACTATGGTGGAAGTTTATATCCGGTTGCATTAGCGCAAGAAAAAGGCTATGATCAAGTTTTATGGACCGATGCTATTGAACATAAATTTGTAGAGGAAGTGGGTATGATGAATGTGATGTTTGTGATTGATGGAAAAGTAATTACGCCAAGTGTTGAAAGGGGTACGGTATTAAAAGGAGTAACCCGTAATAGTGCAATTATTTTATTAAGAGATATGGGCTATGAGGTGGAAGAAAGAAATTTAGCAATTAAGGAAATTGTAGAAGCGCATAAAAAAGGGTTGTTTCAAGAAGTATTTGGAGTAGGAACTGCAGCAGTGGTTTCCTACATATCTAAATTGGCACATGAAGATTATGTAATGGATTTTGATGTTGCAGCTTTAAAAGTGGCACCTGCACTTAAAAAGCGTTTGAATGATTTGAGAATGGGAAATATCCCTGACAACCATGGTTGGTTGACTAAATTGTAATTAAGGAACTGAAAATCAGCCTATTTTGAAAGACCCATGGGTGAATTTTGCCTCTTTTAAGGCGATTTGGGGTCTTTTTTTAAAATTAGCGAATAAACATTTTGGTATTTGGTTAACGAACATTACCTTTGCCGTCCGAATTTTTTATAAACCGAAATTGAACAAAACAGCATAATAAATGCCTACCATTCAGCAATTAGTGAGAAAAGGCCGTGAGATCATCAGGGCTAAAAGTAAATCAAGAGCTTTGGACGCATGTCCACAGCGTCGTGGCGTTTGTACTAGAGTGTATACAACTACACCTAAAAAACCGAACTCTGCGTTACGTAAAGTAGCCAAAGTGCGTTTGACAAACAAGATTGAAGTTATCGCATACATACCAGGTGAGGGTCACAACTTACAAGAACACAGTATCGTTTTAATCCGTGGTGGTCGTGTTAAGGATTTACCAGGGGTTCGTTATCATATTGTTCGTGGTAGTTTAGATACTGCAGGTGTTAAAGACCGTAAGCAGTCTCGTTCTAAATATGGTACTAAGAAAGAAAAAGCAAAAAAATAATTACAACTAACAAACTAATTAATACTTCGACATGCGTAAAGCACAACCTAAAAAAATTCCATTAGCACCAGATCCTCGTTTCAACGATGTATTGGTTACTCGTTTCATCAACAACATTATGTTGGATGGCAAAAAAACTACTGCTTATAAAATATTTTATGATGCTTTAGAGAAAGTTGCAAAATTCACAAACGAAGATGGTTATGAAATGTGGAAGAGAGCTGTTGCAAATGTTACACCTGCGGTTGAAGTTCGTAGCCGTCGTATTGGTGGTGCAACTTTCCAAATTCCAGCAGAGGTTCGTGGCGATCGTAAAATTTCGTTAAGCATGAAGTGGTTGGTTCGTTTTAGCCGTGAGCGTAATGGTAAAACAATGGCTGACAAATTAGCGAATGAAATCGTAGCAGCTACAAAAGGGGAAGGCGGTGCATTCAAAAAGAAAGAAGATACACATCGTATGGCTGAAGCCAATAAGGCATTCTCTCACTTTAAAGTGTAAGGCCTTCGATCAAACAATATTTAAACCCCAACAATTTGTTGGGGTTTTTTTATGCCCGAAACCCAGTATTCTAAGCTAAATCCTGACCTAAAATGGCTTCGAAAATTAGTTTATGGAAAAATATGCCAAGATTGATTCATTCAATTACTAATATCATTAACTTTGCGCCTCGGAAAAATAGGCTTTTTTGGAAGCTGTTTTTCCGAAAATTTAAAAATAAACAACCCTAATATGGCGGATTTAAAATTACAAAGGAACTTTGGTATTGCTGCGCACATTGACGCAGGTAAAACAACTACCACAGAACGTATCTTGCGTTACACTGGTATGATTCACAAAATTGGTGAAGTACATGATGGTGCTGCAACAACGGATTGGATGGAGCAAGAAAAAGAAAGAGGTATTACAATTACTTCTGCAGCGGTAAGTTGCCAATGGCAGTTTCCGACTACATTAGGAAAAAAAGATGCGAATACAAAAGATTATTATTTCAATATTATTGATACTCCAGGTCACGTGGATTTTACCGTAGAGGTGGAGCGTTCAATGCGTGTATTGGATGGTTTGATTGCATTGTTTTCAGCAGTGGATGGTGTTGAACCACAATCTGAAACAGTTTGGCGTCAAGCGAATCGTTATAAAGTACCACGTATTGGATTTGTAAACAAAATGGATCGCGCGGGTGCTGATTTCTTAATGGTGGTAACACAAGTAAGAGAAATGTTAGGTGCAAAAGCCGTGCCTTTACAATTACCAATTGGTGCAGAAGATCATTTCACTGGTGTGGTAGATTTGATCAGAATGAAAGCAATTATTTGGGATGATGCTACAGAAGGTATGACTTATGTAGAGAATCCAATTCCTGATGATATGAAAGAAGATGTGGATTATTGGAGAGCACAATTAATTGAAGCCGTAGCAGAATACGATGATAAATTGATGGAGAAGTTTTTTGAAAATCCAGATTCTATTTCTGAAGCTGAAGTACATGAAGCCATTCGTAAAGCTTGTATCGATTTAAGTATCGTTCCAATGATGTGCGGATCTTCATTCAAAAATAAAGGGGTACAAACTGCATTAGATGCTGTTTGTCGTTACTTGCCTTCACCAGTGGATGTAGATGATACAGAAGGAACAAATCCAGATACTGGAGAAAAAGTTTACCGTAAACCAAATGCGAAAGAACCATTTGCTGCATTGGCATTTAAAATCATGACCGATCCTTTCGTTGGACGTTTGGCGTTCTTCAGATGTTATTCTGGTCATTTGGATGCAGGTTCTTATGTTAAGAATATGCGTAGCGGAAAGAACGAGCGTATTTCTCGTATCATGAAAATGTTTGCGAACAAACAAAA
>Ga0209400_1004235_pt1 | contig 10200 bp, 8 predicted proteins | sample M_130807_EF_Meta_FD_187313 | JGI IMG/M metagenome (GOLD analysis project Ga0209400, IMG submission 187313) | Freshwater microbial communities from Lake Montjoie, Canada to study carbon cycling - M_130807_EF_MetaG (SPAdes) (version 2) | ecosystem: Environmental > Aquatic > Freshwater > Lake... | reverse complement strand
CGATGTATGCAGGAGCACTTACATATCCCCCAAAACCAATAAGCACATCGGCACTTTTCAAAACTTTTATTGATTCACGAACAGCTGCAATCAGATCAATGGGGATCTTTAACCAGGATGGTGCGGGCCTGCGTGAGACTCGGACACGTGGGATTAGATGTAATTCAAAATGTGCTGCTGGCACCAAAGTATTTTCTAAACCAGATGTAGTTCCTAGAAAAATAAGGTGATCATCTGGATGTGCAATTTTCCATTGACGAGCAACGGCTAATGCGGGTTCGACATGGCCTGCGGTACCGCCACCTGCCAGAACTACCGTAGCCATTTAATACCTGATTCCTGCAACTCTTTATAGATTGCCGGGTCTCTACGGGCAGCACCCAGCACAAAGCCAATCCCCATATACGTGGCGATCAGAGCGGAGCCACCGTAGGAGACAAGCGGCAAAGTCACACCCACTACAGGCAAAACGCTGATAGCAGAGCCAATGTTTAAAATAGTTTGGATTGCAATCCAGCAACCAAACCCAGAAGCAACATATCGAACCATCGGATCATGGGCGCGCAGGGCTAACTTAAAGATTGAAAAGATCAAGATGCTTAACAGTAATAAGGTTGCCAATGTTCCAAATAATCCGAGCTCTTCACCGATAACTGCAAAAATAAAGTCGGTGTGAGCCTCAGCAAGGTTGCCCCACTTTTGACGACTTGCACCCAAACCAACACCAAAAATTCCACCACTTGCAAGACCTAGCAAACTATGGGCCGGCTGCCAGCCATAGAGTTTGTATTGATCCTCTGCGAAGGGATTAAGAAATACCAGAAAGCGTTGAACGCGATACTCCGAAGTTATAATCGCAATAGCAAAGCCGACTAGCCCAATGCTAAAACCAATCCCGAACATGCCAAGACGCAGCCCTGAAACCCACAGTAATCCAGCCAAGATGCAGGCAAAAATAGATGCTGTGCCAAGGTCTCTTCCTGCCATGACTAATGCAATACAGAGCACAAAAGCTGGAGCAATTCGCTTGAGAACAACTGTGTGATCAACACCAGATCGCTCTTGTTTTGCAAGCATGAATCCAGCCCACAGAATCATTAAAAACTTAGCAACCTCACTGGGCTGAACATCTACAACACCCAGACTAATCCAGTTGTGATTGCCATTAACGCTCTTTCCGATCAGTTGCACAAGCACCAAAAGAAATAGCGAGACCACAAAACCAAAGCGTGCAAAGAACTTCCACTGCGCCAGTGACAAGCGTGAGAACACCCATGCCATAGGAATTGACATCACTAAGAAGATAAATTGGCGCACCAGGATTGCATAGGAGGAACCCTTTGCATCAAGGGAATAAATCGATGATGCTGAAAAAACCATCACCAAACCAAGAAGGCTGAGTCCTAATGTGCTACCAACGAGCATATAAAAAAGATTGACTGGCTTTGTGAAAAACGTTTCACGCTGTTGGTTACTCATGTGCCACAACCTTTCGAACCGCCGCAGCGAAGCGATCACCGCGATCTGCATATGAAATAAACTGATCCATCGAGGCACAGGCCGGTGCCATTAATACTGTGTCCCCTGGTGCGACCAACTTTGCAGCTTCGGAAACTACCGCCTCCATCAAAGAGTTCGAGTCTCCACCGCGTGTGTAATCAGCTGGTGCGTCAACAAGCACGCGAGGTATGTGCGGTGCGTATTCTTGTAATGCATCTTCAATTAATTGGCGATCAGCGCCAATAAGAATGGCGGCCTTAATTCGCCCCTTACAGCGTTGAACAAGTGAACTCATCTCTGCACCCTTTGCTAATCCCCCAGCAATCCACACAACAGATAAGTGAGACATTAATGAGGCCGATGCAGCGTGCGGATTAGTCGCCTTAGAATCATTAACCCAAGAGACCAAATTGGTTTCATACACAGTCTCTATGCGGTGGCGACCTGGTTTGAATTCTTGCAACGCTTTTTGGATGTGCTCATGAGAAACATCGACCGTCCGAGCTAATGCGGCTGCTGCTAAAGCATTTGAAACGTTATGCGGAACCGTTGGTGTGATGTCTTTTAGCTCGCAGATCATGGCCGCTTCAAGAGGATCAGCCACGAATGCGCGATCTACCAATAACTCTTCCACAACTCCTATTTCACCAGGTGCCGGTGTCTCCAGAGAGAAAAACACTTTTCTGCCAGTAAACCTGTTGGCTCGCAGCACTACTTGTTCATCATCAGCGTTTAAGATTGCAATATCTGCGCGGTCTAAAATCGAAAACTTGGCCGCTGCATAAGCATCAAATGTGCCGTGCCAATCCAGGTGATCATCAGCAATATTTAAAATTGCTGCTGAAACAAATTGTGCTTGCTTGGCCCAATGGAGTTGGAAACTGGAAAGCTCTAAAACTAAGTAGTCATATGCACTTTCACGATCGACTGCTTCAATCACGGTGTCGCCCACATTGCCACAGGCCACAGCCTTTAAACCTGCAGTTTGTAAAATCTTTGCAACCATCTCAACCGTTGTTGTCTTGCCGTTGGTGCCGGTCAGTGCAAGCCATTTTTGCTGTGGCGCTAACTCGCTGCGGATCTGCCAGGCAAGATCTATCTCATTGAGAATATGAAGATTACTTGAAAGCACTTGGACAACTAGCGGGTGGTCCTGTCGCCAGCCTGGTGAAATCACAACCGCATCAAAATTTGCAAGGTCAACACTCTCTGGCCTTAACGCATCGTGTGCGTTGTCATCTGTAATCGTTACCAAGCCACCACGGCTACGCAATGAGCTGGCTACTGCCGATCCCGTGACGCCGGCTCCTAAGATTAGGAAGCGTTGATCGGCAAAGTTATTTAACATTTCTTACTTGGCTACCCACTGGGCATAAAACAGACCAAGTCCAGCCGCTACCGACAAACCAGCGATGATCCAGAAACGAATAACGATAGTTATCTGCTCCCAGCCGACTAATTCAAAGTGATGATGTAGCGGTGCCATTTTAAATACACGCTTTCCGCCACTGACTTTAAAGTACACAGTTTGAATGAGCACAGACATTGTGATGATTACAAAGAGACCACCAAGCGGAATAAGAAGTAATTCCACGCGTAGTGTTGCCGCTAATCCTGCAATTGCCCCACCTAATGCCAATGATCCTGTGTCACCCATAAATATTCTGGCTGGTGCCGTGTTCCACCAAAGAAACCCTGTGCATCCCCCAGCAAATGCTGCGGCAAGAACTGCAAGATCTAAGGGATCACGCACCGCATAACATCCAGAGGTAGCGTTAAGTGCGCAACTTTGTCCAAACTCCCAGACACCAATTAATACGAAGGCAAGGAAAGTCATAATGGAAGCTCCAGTGGCTAAGCCATCAAGACCATCAGTTAAGTTGACGCCATTACTTGCAGACATCACCATTATTACAATCCAAACAATTACTAACCCTGAACCCAAATAAATAGAGGTTTCACGCACGCCTGATAAATACTCAGAAATTGGAGCTAGTGAATCTGCGTCAGCAAACTGCAATCCCAAGTATCCAAAGCCAGCGGCAAAGACAGCTTGGCCAAGTAGCTTAAAGCGACCTGGTAATCCACGAGAATTCTGGCGTGAAACCTTGAGCCAATCATCTAAGAAACCAATCAATCCCAGGCAAATTACTAATCCCATTACTAATAAGGCAGATATGGTTACTGAATTACCTGTGACTAAGTGAGCTGCTCCGTAACCAAGAACTGCTGCAAGGATGAAGATGATTCCACCCATAGTTGGAGTGCCATGCTTGATGTGATGAGTACTTGGGCCATCATCACGAATAATTTGTCCATAACCTTTGCGCGCCAATATGCGGATCAAGATGCGTGTTCCAAAGAGTGCAAATACCAGTGCGAAAGCGCCAGCAATAAGGATCTGTCTCAACTCTCAACTCCGCTCTTGTTTAGCCACAAACTTTCCAACCTTTGTGCAAGTACTTCAAAGCCTTCTGAACGCGATGCCTTTACTAGAACAACATCACCTGCAGAGAAATAATCTGTCATTGAGATGCATTCATCAATGCTTGCGAAGTGATGAATAAGCATCTGACCCTTAGCGTTGCCATACTCAGGTGCGGCAATAGCGACCAAATGATCGATACCTATCTCTTGGGCAAGGGTGCCAATTGCTTCATGCTGAGCAGCACTTGACTCGCCGAGTTCACGCATTTTTCCCACAAAAGCCCACGATTCTCCCCCACGCTCTTGGGCAAAGAGCACAAGAGAGCGCATCGCCGCAGCCATCGAATCAGGGTTTGCGTTATAGGAATCGTTAATTATCAAAAGTCCAAAGGCGTCATGTAATTCCATGCGCCACTTACTTGCATTTTCTGCTGTCGATAGAGAGCTTGCGATTAACTCAATAGGCAGTTGAAGCGCGGTCCCAACTGCTGCAACGGCAAGTGCGTTTGATATTTGATGTTCGCCAACAAGCCTCATGCCAACGGCGTCTCGACCCGATGGGGTGACAATGTCAAAGTGTGGACATCCCTCACGTATTTCAATATCTGTGGCCCGAACTTCCTGACCGTTGCCAAAAATTATTGTGCGACCCTGGTGAAGTGAAGCCATTGCCGGTGTGTATTGATCATAACTTCCAAGAATTGCCACACCATCTGCACCTAATGACTGAATTAACTCAGATTTAGTTTCTGCGATGGCTTGAACTGAACCAAACTCACCTAGATGGGCGGTACCAACAACTAGAACAATTCCAATATTAGGTTGTGCAATCTCGCACAGGCGAGCAATGTCGCCCTTATGGCGAGCACCCATTTCTAGAATACAAAACTTTGTGCGCTCATCACATTGCAGCAAGGTAATAGGTAAACCTAAATCATTATTGAAAGAACCTGCCGGTGCCACTGTTGGACCGACTACGCTGAGCATATGTGAGAGTAAATCCTTAGTACTTGTCTTGCCCTGTGATCCAGTAATACCAACAACTGTTAGACCGGTTAAACGCTTTCGCACAAATGCAGCTAGTGCGGCCAAGGCGATCAAGACATCTTTAACAACGATGCACGGACCATCAATACGATGTGTTGTCAGAGAAAACATCGCTCCTGCCCGGTAAGCATCAGCTGCAAACTCATGTCCATCAACTTTTTCGCCCTTTAAAGCCAAAAAGATGCAGCCTGGAGTTGCTAATCGTGAATCAAATACAGGTGCTTTAGATACTAATAAATCTTTATCGCAATGTAACTCCCCGCCGACTAATAAGGCGATCTCTCCAGCGGTTAAAGTAATCATTTTTTGTCCTCGATTGCTCGAGCCAGTTCAATACGATCATCGAAGGGATGGATTACTCCATCAATTTCTTGCCCAGTTTCATGACCCTTGCCCAGAACAACAACAAGGTCACCTTCTTGGGCATGGTTAACCGCTGTCTTAATTGCATCAGAGCGATTCTGAATAATTGCACTTGGCTGTTGAATATCTAATCCCAAAGTCATTTGTACCAAGATTTCCTCTGGCTTTTCGGAACGAGGATTATCACTTGTGAAAATTGCGATATCTGCCCCATCATGCAACGCCTTACCCATCAATGCCCGCTTCGATGTATCTCGATCGCCACCACAACCAAGCACTGCAATCACTCGCCCATCGGTGATTTCATGTGCTGTTTCTAAGACTCGGGCTACGGCATCTGGTGAATGAGCATAATCAACAAGTGCGGTGAAGTTTTGACCAAGGCGCACGGACTCAAGCCGACCAATCGCACCTGATAAACGAGGCAAAATAGCTGCAATATCGATGGGATCAATCCCACTTTCATTTGCAATAGCAACAGCCATGAGGAGATTGTCAAAGTTATAGCCGCCATGTAACTGCACTTTTCCTTCAATCAAAATTCCACCACTGCCTCGAATGGCAACATGGGCACCCATGTAATCATGCGAAATTGAAACGAAATGCCAGGTAGCAGTTGTGTCATGTCGAGAAACGCTCATCACCGGAAGTTCGGTTTGAGCAGCTAGCTTGATCCCATAGGCATCATCGATATTGATTACTGCAAGGTCGGCAAACTCAAAGCTAAACAACTTTGCTTTTGCTGCAAAGTAATCCTCCATTGTCTTATGAAAATCTAAGTGATCCTGTGAGAGATTGGTGAAGGCAACGACTGCAAAGTGACTCCCCCTAATACGCTCAAGTGCAATGGCATGGCTTGAAACTTCCATTACTAAGTTGCGCATGTGACGCTCACGCATGGTCGCTGAAAGAGCCTGTAAATCAGTGCTCTCAGGGGTTGTGCGCTTGCTTGCAAGAATCTCACTGCCAATGCGAGTTTCAACAGTTCCGATTAATCCACTATCGCGACCAGCGGCAGACATGATCTGGTGAAGCAATGTTGTAACTGTAGTTTTACCATTTGTGCCCGTTACGCCAACGCTGTAGAGATCGCGCATCGGTTCGCTATAAAACCAAGCGCTGATGACACCGGCTGCGCGGCGTGGGTTTGCAGTAATGATGACTGGAACGCCGTGAACCTTTGTAGCACCTTGTGCATCGGTCAGAACCGCTACTGCTCCCTGGGCTATCGCATCTTTGGCAAACTCTGCGCCATGTACCTTTTCGCCGGGAAGTGCGATAAATAAATCGCCCTCTTGCACATTCTTACTTGAATGGGTTAAACCAGTGATAACCGTTGTCGCGTCCCCCGAAAGAGTTGCATTAGCTATGACAGCTACCGACTCAACGGTTCTCTTAAACTCTTCAATTGGCCTTGGCATTTGCGGCCTTCTTTGCGGCTAATTTTTTGGCCTCAAGCAATTGTTTCTCTGTCAGTGCTACGGGATTGATCTTTGTCCCGGTAGGTGCGATGCCCTTTGACTTCAAAACAAATGACATGACATCTTTGAAAACAGGACCACCAAGTGCTCCACCCCAGTGCATACCCTTTGGATCTTGAATCGTCACTGAGATTACATACACTGGATTATCTGCTGGAGCAAAACCAATAAATGATGCGGTATATCCACGGTAACAACCACATGTATCGTCGATGCGTTGTGCCGTACCAGTCTTACCAGCAACTCGATACCCTTCAATTGCCGCACTAGGAGCTGTTCCGTTGCCAGAAACCACGCTCTCCATCATGATGCGCATTTTGCGGGCAGTATCTGCGCTAATGACACGAACACTTTCACGAGTGGCTGAAGGTGTGTAATTTCCACTGGCATCACTAGTTCCTGCGATAACAGTTGGTGAAACTCGAACGCCATCATTTGCAATTACTGCAAAAACACTAGTTGCCTGCATGGCTGTTAATGAATATCCCTGACCAAAAGCTACTGTTGGCGCTGTTGTGCCTGACCAATCGCCAACCTTTGGCAAAATGCCTCGTGATTCACCAGGCAAACCAGAACCTGTTTTTTCTCCAATGCCAAACTTAGATAGGTAGTTATGCAAGACATCGTTTGGCATCGTTTCACCAATTTGTATTGAACCTGTGTTACTTGAAACAGCCAGGATTCCTGATGCGGTCAAACGCTGATCTGGATGACGCTCATGATCATGAAAAATTTTATCCGAACGCTTAAGTGCATACGGGACTGTAAATACTGTTTCAGGAGTAATTTTTCCTTCTTCTAATGCTGCAGCAAGGGTCATAACCTTGCCAGTAGAACCAGGTTCATACACATCTTGAACAGATGGATTACGCATTGCTACCAATGAAACTTTTGATGTGTTGTTTGGGTCAAATGTTGGCGCTGTCGCATGGGCCAAGATGTGACCCGTCCTAGGATCCATCACAATTACAGTTCCACTAATCGCATTTGATGACTTAACGGCATCTGCAATTGCCTTAGATGCCACCCATTGAATATCACGATCAATTGTGAGGCGGATTGAGGTACCTGCTTCAGCAGACACAATTTCAGATTGTGAACCAGGAATTTCCGCTTTGTAACCATTTGCATAGGAATACTTACCATCGGTCCCGGCGATGATTGAATTCATGCTTGATTCAAGTCCAGTTGCACCGACTCCACCCTTATTAACAAAGCCAATCAAGGAAGCGATCAAGGATCCAGATGGATATTCACGGACATAACTGCGTTCAGGAAAGAATCCAATAATGCGTTCTGGGCTCATTCCAGGAAAATTAGAGTTGTACTTCTCGATTGCCTTTGTCAGTTTGAGCCATGTTGCAGGCTTTGCATTTTCTGCAACCATGTTCCATTTACGCGTACCGGTCAAGGCTATTTGCACATCAGAGACACTCATATTAAGAATTGGTGCGACAAAAGCTGCAACCTTGGCGGGGTTTAGAATTTGGGTCTGATCTACAACAATGCTTGTTGCCGCAACGCTGCGGGCAAATGGCACACCGTTAATGTCTGTGATGTCACCGCGTGGTGCTTGAAGAGTCTTTACCTTTTCCATCTCATTAACGGCGCGAGAGCGGTAATCATTAGCCTGCACAGCTTGGACTTGCACAAGGCGAAGCCCAAAAAAGAACATAACCACAGCAGTCATAAGAATCAGAGCCCTGATTCTGTTGTGAGTTAGTGAAAAGTTACCCATTTTCAACCTCTGTCTCCACGACAGGCTTATCTAGTGACAGAAACGCTAGAGACTCAGATGGCTTCATGCCAAGTTCGGTAGCAGTTTTTGCAAGAGCCTCTGGGGAAGACATGGTGTCTATCTGGCGTGCAATTGCTTCGCGCTCATCACTTACTAATTTAGCTTGGTACTTCAAATTATCCAGTGCGATTGCATCTTGATTGAGCAGGGTATTGATCAGGAGAAGAATCATGAGACCAATAACGCCAACAATGGTTACAAATTTCGCAAAGAACTTTCGATCTGCTTGCTTTCCACTTGAAAGATCTGGCACAAGCATTAAAACAGCTTGTGATGATTTTTCAGCGAAAATTTCCTTTGAGCGAGTAATCGCTGGGGCAAATGCTGTCATTGCCATTACGCAGCCACCCTTTCAATCGCACGAAGTCGCACAGATTGAGAACGTGAGTTCTCTTCTAGTTCGACATCGGTTGGTGTTTCACTTCCGCGAGTGATCATTGAGAATTTGGCGGCATACTCTGGAAGCTCGAAAGGCAGATTGCGTGGAGTTCCAGAGGTTGTCGAAGCCACAAATAATTGCTTCACAATGCGATCTTCCAGAGACTGAAATGACATAACCACTAAACGAGCACCAACGTTAAGAAGTGCCAGGGCAGCTGGCAGAGCCCGTGTAATGGTGCCTAATTCATCATTTGTTTCGATGCGAAGTGCCTGGAATGTGCGCTTTGCAGGGTTACCACCGGTGCGCCTAGTAGCAGCGGGAATAGCCTCTTTAACCATTTCGGCCAGCTGAGCAGTTGAATTCATAGGTGCGATAGCACGCTGCTTAACAATTGATTCAACGATGCGAGTTGCAAACTTTTCTTCACCATATGTGCGCAAGATGCGGACCAGCTGACCTGGCTCGTAGGTATTGATGATCTCCCCCGCAGTAAGTGACTGCGTGCGATCCATCCGCATATCAAGTGGAGCATCCTGTGAATAAGAAAAACCTCGCTCTGTCTGATCTAGTTGCATAGAAGAAACACCAAGATCAAATAAAGCACCATCAATCTGCTTATACCCAAATCCTGCAACTACCTCTGAAATACCATCAAAGGTTGAATGCGCGGACTTGAAGCGATCTGCGAAAGGCGCAAGGCGGGCAGTTGCTTTAGCAATTGCATCCAGGTCGCGATCAATACCGATAACAGTTAAGTGTGGAAACTTTTGAAGCAAGGCTTCTGTGTGGCCACCAAGGCCCAAGGTTGCGTCAACAACAACAGGGTTAGTAGATGCAGCAATTGCAGGGGACAAAAGATCAACGCAGCGATCACGCATTACAGACACATGCTCTGTGGTACTTGCCATCTCTTCCCCCTTCCTGCATCAATAGAACTAACTTTTTAACTCTCACCTCTGGTCACTGCCGGCCGACGGATCTTTGTTTAGCAACGACACCGGGGAAGGGGTGTCGCTGCGTTCGAAGGGTCGGCAGTGGCCACAAGTGAGAGTTAGAACAAACCTGGAAAGACCTCCTCGGAAACATCTGCGAAGCTCTTTTCACGATCTGTTAAATATTCATTCCATGCAGTTGCGTCCCAAATTTCAACGCGAGTATTTGCACCAATAACAACGCACTCTTTTTCTAATCCTGCATATGTG
>Ga0209400_1004233_pt1 | contig 10203 bp, 10 predicted proteins | sample M_130807_EF_Meta_FD_187313 | JGI IMG/M metagenome (GOLD analysis project Ga0209400, IMG submission 187313) | Freshwater microbial communities from Lake Montjoie, Canada to study carbon cycling - M_130807_EF_MetaG (SPAdes) (version 2) | ecosystem: Environmental > Aquatic > Freshwater > Lake... | reverse complement strand
CACTCAAAGTGCCGCGGACAGTCTCTTCATATGTCTTTGTCATTTCGCGACAAATAGCAGCGCGGCGATCGCCACCAAATGTTTCGATGGCATCGCTTAAGCATTCTGTAATTCGATGTGGGGCTTCAAAGAAAATCATTGTCCGCTCTTCAAAGCGAAGTGATTCAAGATGAGATTGGCGAGCACCAGCACTTCGTGAGAGAAAACCTTCAAAGGTAAAGCGATCTGTTGCAAGGCCTGACAGGGCAAGAGCCATTGTTGGCGCACTTGGTCCTGGGATAACTACGACAGGAATATTGAGTGCAATCGCATCTCGTGTCAGGCGAAAACCTGGATCGCTAATTGTTGGCATGCCAGCATCTGATACGACAAGTACACGCTTGCCAGCTTGCAGCAGTGCGAGAACTTCTTGCGTGCGCGCAGTTTCATTTCCATCGAAGAATGAAATTATCTTGGCTGTAAAGGTAACTCCGAGGTCGGAAGCTAAACGATGAAAGCGACGGGAATCTTCGGCGGCAATAACTTCTGCGCCTTCGATAGCTGCTTTCAGGCGCGGGCTTGCATCTCCTGGATTTCCAAGGGGAGTCGCTGCAAGAGTTAAGGTCACAGCGCTATCTTCTCAGGAATTACTCCACTTTACTTACAGATGCGCCTACCCTTGTGCTCGTGACCCTTCCAATAAGTTATCCACTAACCCACTTGGGTATCTATGCGATCGCAGCTATTGGATTTCTCCTGCGCATTATCAATCTGGGTCTTCCCAAAGGGTTGATCTTTGATGAGGTTTATTACGTGGACGGTGCACGCGATCTTTTAGCCTACGGCGTTGAGGTTGATGGAAGTAAGCCTGAATTTATCGTGCACCCACCTGTTGGAAAGTGGTTGATTGCAGCAGGTATTCAAATATTTGGTAACGATGAATTTGGTTGGAGAATTTCTACTGCAGTAGCAGGGGTTATTTCGATCATTCTCATCGGGCTTATCGCCCAACGTCTCTTTAGATCTCGTTTTCTTACTCTCTTGGCAACATTTCTTGCCACAGTGGATGGTTTAGCTCTCGTTCACTCGCGTACTTCCCTACTGGATAATTTCCTCACTACCTTCATTCTTGCTGCAACATATTTCTTTATTCGAAAGAATTATCTAGCCACCGCAATTTTCTTAGGATTTGCCCTCGGAACTAAGTGGAGTGCAATTTACTTCATCGCAATATTTGGTGCGATCGCTCTCTATCGAGCATTTACGCACCACACTGGACGCGATCTGATCAAACCAACCCTGACTCGTATCGCAACCTTTGGAATAGTTCCGGTTGCAATCTATGTAACGTCATGGGCTGGTTGGTTCATCTCAGATCGCGGTTGGGGCAAGGATCACTCAACAAATCCCATCGCATCATTTATTTATTATCACCAGCAGATGCTCGGCTTCCATACTGGTTTGAGCCAAAAGCATACCTACCAGGCAGATCCCTGGACATGGCTGATTCAATCTCGGCCAACGTCCTTTTACTATCAATCACCAAAAACATGTGGCGCAGAATCTTGTTCGCAAGAAGTTCTCGCGATGGGAACGCCATTTCTCTGGTGGGCTGGAGCAATTGCAGTATGTGTTGTGGCAGGTTTCTGGGTTAAATCAATCGTAAAGAGAAGGATGGAGCCAGCGCCAACCATCATCGTGGTTGGTATGGCAGCTGGGTATCTACCGTGGTTTGCTTTCCAAGATCGCACCGTGTTTTCCTTCTATTCAATTGTTTTTCAACCATTTCTTATCCTTGCAATTATCTACTGTGCACGTTGGTTTATCTCGCAGAATCAAAGATGGGGCACTATCGCCAGCGTTGCATTTGCGCTGCTGGTCTTCTTTAACTTTCTCTATTTTCTCCCGGTCTTTGTGGGAGATGTCATCACATACGATGCTTGGTATGCGCGTATGTGGCTGCCGAGCTGGATTTAGCGCAGATCACTCATTAGAGGCGCGGTTTTCGCGAAGACGCGTCACTGCTTCTTCAGCTAACTGCTGATCAAAGATTTCATCTCTCGATGGCGCAGCTGCAGCAAGTGCTTCGCGCTCAAGACGTTCTTGCTCATCACTCCACTTACCTGGCTCAGTAAGATCGATGATGCGACGAGAAGGAACTGCCTTAGCTGCAGTTACATATGTTGGAACTGGAATGCTCTGTGGATCCCATTCGCTGGCAGCTTTCTGACTTCCTTTAGGTAACACGGTAACTCCAGAAACATCACGCTCAGCGAGCGGAATCCAGTGTTCGGTTGTTGTCTTGGGAGTGACAACGTCTACAAGATTTGTTGTTGAGATTCCCGCGCTTGTACGGTGGAGCTCGTCACGACGACGCTTCGCAATTTTCTCAGTGTTGGTGTCATGTCGCACATGTGCAAGATAGAAAATGAATCCAGCTACAGGTAACAAGATGAGTGTGTAAGTAACTGCCTGCATAATTGCACCTACCAGTGTCAGAACAAGTGATGTGAGAATGAGTGAGAAGAAAAGTCTTCTTCGTGTGAGTTGGAGTTGATGTGCGCGTATTCGATCGACTTCAGAGAGAGGACTTGCAGTACCGGAAACAACTTCAAGTGCACTTCGATATCGCTGTGCGCTCTTTCCGGTGAATTCATTTCTGCTATGTATCCAGCGTGGCAGAAAATAGGCAACCCACATGCCAATAATTGCTAGATAGATGATTCCAGAAGCCATGATGCTCCAAGGTTAAGGGGTCACCCCTTCACATCTGTGGATTTGCCCCTTGCCCATCTGCACTTTTTTATATTTTATTCGACCGTTGGGTTCTCTTTTACATAGCTCACGTGGTCTCGCCACTGTCCATCAATATGTAAATATCTCGCACGCGTACCTTCAAGGAGATAGCCAGCTTTCTCGGCGACTCTGCGTGAAGGTGCATTTTCTGGTCGGATGTTGATCTCTATCCTGTGCAATCCAAGTTGATCGAATCCAAAGCGAGTGAGAATTTCAATGGCTCTGGTCGTATATCCACGATTGGCAAACTCTTCATCAATCCAATAACCGATATGGCCACCGCGTAAAGCGCCGTAGATAACTCCGCCGAGCGTGATCTGCCCAACAAGATTGGGGCCTTTCCAGATCACAAATGAGAATGAACGACCGTTTCGAGCCTCACGATTAAAGGTTGTAATCATTGAGAAAAATGATGGAAGTTGAGGAACTAGAGCAGAAGGTCCAACCGTCACGGTTGGCAGCGTGGCTTCCCATTGTTGTAACCACTGGCGATTCTTCTGGCGCACACGATTCCACTTCATTCGATCGCGCAAGCGAAGCGGGCGAAGCTCTAGCTCACCATCACTTAAGAGAATCGGCCAACTGTGTGATGACATGGCAGCTAGATATATCGGCGTTCGAGAACAACAACAGTGACATCTGCACCAGTTTCAAGTGACGTCACATTCTCTGGGACTGCAATGAATGCATTGGCATCTGAGAGTGTGGTCTGCTCATCTTGGGCCGATGAATCACCTTTGCCCAGCGGAGTAATTGATTTTCCATCCTCGGACAAAATTCCTCGAACATATGAACGTTGATCATCTGGTGAAGTAAGCGGCTTTTCTAACTTCGCCTTCACAGAGGGGCGATGAATTGTCGATGCTCCGAGCATCGTACGGATCATGGGGCGGACAAAGAGTTCAAATGAAATATAGGCAGCGATTGGATCGCCAGGAAGAGTAACGACCGGAACTTTATCTGGCCCGATTGTTCCGTAATTGTGGCGACCACTTGATTCGATCGCGAGATCAATTGTTGTGATTTCACCGATCCCGCTCAGTGTGCGAGTAATGAGATCAAAAGAATCATCATTGCGCTCACCGCTAATAATGATCAAATCTGCACGCACTAGTTGATCTTCGATAACATCTTTCAGCGCTTCTTCATCATCTGGAATTGTATGAACGCGATATGCAACAGCGCCTGTTTCACGAACAGCCGTTGTCAGTAGCCATGAATTTGTTTCGTACTCTTCATCTTCGCCGAGGGCTTGACCGGGCTCAACTAAATCTGGCCCTGCAGAGAGAACAACTACTCGTGGATGTGGGCGAGTAAGAAGGTGATCTCGGCCGATAGATGCAGCCAGTCCAATCTGAGTAGATCGAATGCGACTTCCCTCTTTCAGGACTAAACGCTCACCAGCAAAGACATCGGCGGCCAAGGTTGCTCCGTGGGCATCGAGAAGTGGCATATCAAATGGTTCAAGTGGGCGGCAAAGGGCCAATAGGGATGAGAGGAACTCATCAACTCTTACATGCTCTGCCATAATCTCACCATACTTGTTCGAGCTACTGAATTCGGGGATTGACGTGAACTTTCATAATGAAAAGTCTGATCTTCGAAAAAGATACCGTCGAGAACGTAGTGAACATGCAGTTGATACTCCTTATTCACATCTCATAAATTCGCAAGAGATATCTCTTGCGCGAGTTATAGCGAGTTACATTTCATATGGTGACGAACCCAACACTGCTGAACTCAATCAGGCAATTATTGCCTCTGGAAAAAAGTTATTACTACCTCGCATTATCGAAGCAAATGGTGAACCTGGATTGGAGTGGGTTCCATGGAATGGAGATGCACACAATCTTAAAAATCGCGGGAAAATTCTTGAACCAATTGGTCCTGCAGATATCGACCTCAACCAGATTGAAGTTGTCATCGTTCCTGCGTTGCGAGTAGATAGCGATGGTTATCGCTTTGGACAAGGTGGTGGATTCTACGATCGCGCGCTTCCACATCTTTCTGCCTGGACTATTGCGCTGATTTTTCCTGAAGAAATTTCTGGCCAATCTTTACCGCGCGAAAGTCATGACATTCCAGTTAATGCTTACGCGACGTACGACATGGTTGTTCGCTTAAGTTAAGGAATATTGCGAGCCATCACGATTCTTTGAACTTGATTGGTGCCTTCGTAAATTTGAGTTAATTTAGCATCACGCATCATGCGCTCAACAGGGTAATCAGATACATACCCATATCCACCCAAAACTTGAACTGCATCAGTAGTTACCTTCATAGCGACATCACTTGCAAATGCTTTACTCGCAGCAGAGAAGAATTTGAGATCCTTATCGTTTCGCTCACTCTTTGCCGCTGCCGCATAGGTTAATTGACGAGCTGCCTCGATATTCATCGCCATGTCAGCAAGGATGAATTGAATCGCTTGGAATTCAAAGATCTCTTTTCCAAATTGCTTACGTTCGTGCGAGTACTTCTCTGCTGCATCGAGTGCACCTTGAGCAATACCGAGAGCCTGTGCTGCAATTGTGATGCGTGTGTGATCCAAAGTATCCATCGCGATCGCAAATCCTTTACCGACATCACCGATGCGGCGATCATCTGAAATCTCAACATTGTCGAAGTAGACCTCGCGTGTGGGTGAACCTCTAAAGCCCATCTTCTTCTCAGGTGCACCAAATGAAATTCCTGGATCTGATTTCTCTACAATGAAGGCTGTAATTCCCTTAGATCCTTTACTTGGATCAGTCTGTGCAATCACTGTATAAAACTCAGAGACTCCAGCATTTGAAATCCACTTCTTGCTTCCATTGAGAAGCCAGCCTTCAGAAGTCTTCTCCGCCTTTGTCTTTAACGCAGCGGCATCTGATCCCGCCTCAGATTCCGAAAGGCAGTAAGAAAAACCTTTTCCTTTGGCGAGCTCAGAGAGCCAACGCTTCTTCTGCTCTGTATCTCCACCGATGATCAATGGAAGTGAACCTAATTTATTTACAGCAGGGATGAGAGATGATGAAGCACAGACGCGAGCGACTTCTTCAATAATAAGTACAACGGCTAGAGCATCTGCACCTTCTCCGCCAAATTCAGCTGGCACGTGTGCTGCATGCAGATTAGCTTTGATCAGGGCATCTGAGGCTTCTTGAGGAAAGCGATGATCTTCATCGACAGCATGTGCGTGAGGTGCGATCTCTTTTTCAGCCAGAGCACGGACGCTTTCGCGCAGCGCTTGATATTCACTTGGCAGTGTAAATAGATCGCTCGTCATTTACTTCTCTTCCTTTGTATTCAGTGATTTTAAATACTCGTTGTACTGTGCAAGTTCATCTGGTTCACCCATCGCAGCTTTACGTTCTTCATTGCGATCAATGCGTCGGGCCTCTTTCGCATCATCACGCATCCAAAGAATAAAGGTTGCAATCAAGGCAAGAATAATTGGAATCTCGCCCATTGCCCAACTCACGCTTGCCCCCGCACGTTGGTCATCCAAAATCCCTGAGCCAAGCCAAGGAATGTTCTGCGATGAGTAGAAACCTTTATCGATCAAGGTTGTGGTTGCGAGGAGGGCAATCGAGAAGAAGGCATGTATTGCCATCGCTGCAAAGAGAATCACAATGCGGACTAAGTGATGAATGCGTCGTGGGGTTGGATCTACACCGATAACAATCATAAAGAAGAGAAAGCCAGCCAAAATGAAGTGGATATTCATAAGTAAGTGCCCGGCATGGGTAGACATCAGTGTTCCGAAGAGATCTGTGAAGTAGAGAACAAAGAGTGATCCATCAAAGAGTGCGAGGGCAATAATTGGATTGGTAAAGAGAGTTCCAATACGTGAATGTAAGAGTGCAACAAGAATTGCCCGCGGACCACTCTCAGTCGATGTTCGCCCTTGTGGCAAAGTTCTTAGCGCAAGAGTTATCGGTGCACCTAAGACCAGACCAATGGGAGCAATCATGCCAAGTGTCATGTGAGCGATCATGTGATATTCAAATGAATACATCGCATAGACACCAAACCCACCGCTTGTTGCAAAATCTATTCCAGAGATGCCGAGAGCAAATGCAATCGTGCGACCCACAGGCCACGCATCTCCACGCTTTTTAAGAATGACAACACCTTTTATATAGAGCGCAACAGCAAGAACGAGAACACCAATAAAGAAAATATCTGGTTCGTAAGCCCAGAGAATGCGCGAGAAGTTAGGTGCTGCAGGAATTACTGGATCGATGACTCGATCTGGGCTTGCATTCAAGGATAACCACACTCCAATAGCAGTTACTCCTGTCATTAAGAGAACTTCAGCAGTAATCAAGCGAGTAAGACCACGCCAATCAATTTTTTCCCGAAGAGATAAGTTCTTACGGTGTAGGTAGCCCATAAATATCAGTACACCAGTCAGAATAGTTTTAAGAATAATGACGCGCGCGTAAGTGGTATCCCAGGCATCACGGAAATTCAATCGTACCCACGCATTAATCAGACCACTGAGTACAACCACAATTGCTGCCCACAGCGCCATCACACTAAATCGTGGAACTGCGATCTTTCGATCGTCAGGTGAGAGAAAAAGCAGCGCTAAGAGGCCACCAACCCAAAGAGTTAATCCAGCTACGTGAAGGAGCATCGAACCAGTTGCCAGCGCATGTGAAACACCAGATGCCGAGTGACTTTCAAGGGCAGGTGCGGCTATCGCCACGAGTGATATCAGAAGAAGAAAGAGCGCAGGAATCACACGTTTCAAATACAGAATAGAGAAGCCAACAAAAAATGCCACAAGTGTTTGCGCGAATAAATATTTGCCGATGGTGATTTGAGTGACAAAGCCACGAATCGTGGTGGCATCTAGTACATCTGCAAATCCAGCTCCAAGAATATTGGCAAGGGTTGCAATAATGAATGTTCCTGATGAGAAAAACCAGATTAATCCGATTATCGATGCTTTTCTTCGTAGAGCTAAAGAATTCGCAGAGAGGCTACCTTCTGTATTGACTGTAAGAAGGCTCATCGCAAGTAATAGCCCTACGACAGCAAAACTAGAGAGAAAGCTGAGATATTTTGAGAGTGTCAGCAGCACTTCCACCATGTTGACTATCTCTCTTTAAAGATCTTACGTGCGTATGCGCCCATTCCAACAAGTACGAGAATGGAAAGTCCGAGTAAGAATATTACAAAGAGATTAGTTCCAAAATTGCTTCCGACTGGTTCACTCGTTGCCGAAGCTGATGGTTGTGGTGCTGCACTTGCAGATGGTGTAGAAATTACAATTGCTGAATATGTAAAAGTAAAAGATCCTTCGAGTGGAATATCTGCCTCGGCAAGTAAAAGATAGGTAACTTTATAAAGTCCAGATGTTTCTAGTGGCTTCATCTCTGCAACGGCATCAGTTCCAAGAACGGTGAGAATTCCAGTATCGACTCGCTTACCATTTGGATCGGTAACGACGATTTCATTTCCTTCTTCAATGAGTGGCAATTCTGTAGTGATAGTGACTGCACTTGGCCCAGCTTTTAACGTCGAGCCAGCAATGGGTGATGTTGCGACCAATGTATTGGCTTGTGCGGCAGGGGCACATAAGAAAGTAATAAGGGCTGCGGTTGCGAGTATCGCCTTGCGACTGCTCTTCACTCTATGCCTCCTGGCCCATTAGCGTGCGCCTCAATTCGCTTCTATGATCTCACTTCTTTAGACTATGCATCTACCCCAAGCGGGTTTAATTTTTAAGAATCTTGAATATTCGAAGGGAATGTGACGATGCCTACATATCAGTACGCGTGTATTGCCTGCGAACATGCCTTCGAAGAGGTGCAATCCTTTTCCGACGATCCGTTAACTATCTGCCCCGAATGTAAGGGTGAAGTTCGCAAGGTGTATTCAAGTGTTGGTGTTGTATTTAAAGGTTCTGGATTTTATAAAACTGATTCAGCAAAACCTGCGCCAACTACCAGCACTGAGTAGAGGGGTATCCCCCTAGTCTTCGTGATGGGGTGGTACATCTGCCTTGATATCTTCGTCACGTTTTGTATCAATGTCCTCACGAGGATCGCGTTCATCCTCTGTTGTGGACGGAAATAGATCACTCATAAGAATCCCATAGTACATAATTACCCCATGTTTATGCGACTTGGGTCATTTATTGTCGGTCACCGCAAGAGCGTCTTGATTACTTACATCATTGCCATACTCATTGCAGGCGGTATCGGTTCACTCTCATTTAGCAGGCTCGACTCGGGTGGATACTCTGATCTCAACTCTGAATCTGCCAAAGCTGCGAATTACATCACCGACACATTTAAAGTTCAGGATCCCGTTGCAATTCTTGTTGTAGATGCCGGTACACGCTCAGTTGATGATCTCGCCGTTGTTGCAGAAGCCGTATCACTAGAGCGTGAAGTTGCTGCAACGAAGGGAATCAAGCGCACCGTTTCATATTGGTCTGCAGGAACCGCGCCTTCACTTCGCGCAACAGATGGCAAAGCAGCATTTATCTTTATCTACGCTGATATCGAAAATTATGATTTCGATGGCTATGGAGCAGTTGGAAAGATCATTGCTAAAGAATTCGATGGTGATTACAAATCTCTTGAAGTCTATGCAGGTGGTGGCGCAGTCGTCACAGATGCAATCAATTCAAAAATTAAGACTGACCTCTTGCTCGCCGAGGGCATTGCTATTCCTTTAACCTTCATATTGCTCGCCTTCGTCTTCGGCGCACTTGTTGCTTCCGCCATGCCGCTGGTCGTAGGCGTCGGTGCGATCCTTGGTTCATTCTTCTTTACCTATCTATTAACCCTTGTTACCGATGTCAGCGTCTTTGCACTCAACCTCATCACCGGCCTAGGGCTAGGGCTAGGTATCGATTACGCCCTCTTGATCGTCAATCGATTCCGCGAAGAGATGCATCACGGCAAGAGCGTAGAAGAGAGCGCCATCATCACAGTTGGCACCGCTGGAAAGACAGTCTTCTACTCTGGCTTAGCTGTCATGGTCACCTTGAGTGCACTCCTCTTATTCCCACTTAACTTCCTTAAATCTTTTGGTTATGCCGGCGTTGTTGTCACTCTCTTTGCAATCTTTGGCGCGCTTATCCCGCTGCCTGCACTATTGGCAATTCTTGGTAAACGAGTAGATAAAGGTGTGACTCGCAAAAGTGGACTTACACCGAAAGAAGATGGTCGCTGGGCAAAAACTGCACGCTTAGTAATGGCCCGTCCGATTCCGGTCGTTATCGCATCTCTTACGATCTTAATTGTCATGGCCCTTCCTATCGCCAATATTGCATTTGCACAGGTTGATTCACGTGTACTTCCCGAGTCAAACCGCGCTGCAGTGAGCTCGGCAGTGCTCAATGACAGATTCACAAGTTTCGAGGGAAGTCCTATCGAAGTCATTCTTCCTGATGGCGCAGGTCGCGAAGATTCACTTAATTCT